>Ga0066860_10001090_pt1 | contig 12250 bp, 10 predicted proteins | sample ETN07SmetaG_FD_65601 | JGI IMG/M metagenome (GOLD analysis project Ga0066860, IMG submission 65601) | Marine microbial and viral communities from oxygen minimum zone, Eastern Pacific Ocean - ETNP2014F14-07SV275 | ecosystem: Environmental > Aquatic > Marine > Oceanic ... | reverse complement strand
CGCTTGCAGCTCCCGCACTATAAGTCTAAACGGAGGGCATTGGCGCGGGATGGAGCAGCCCGGTAGCTCGTCAGGCTCATAACCTGAAGGTCGTAGGTTCAAATCCTACTCCCGCAACCACCGAAATCTGCATTGCAGACAATGAAGCGCCCCAAGGGGCGCTTTTTTGCATCCGTCCATTGGAATGGAAGATCCGGGAAGCCTCTCCCCGGATCTCGATCGCAGTTCCATCACGCGCCTCGGGATCACCCCAAACGGTAACCTCGTGCAGAAGCTCTTTCAACAGAGCGTTAGCTGCAACGATTTGGTCTGAACCCGTAAGCAGGGTTGCCAGGTGTTCGACTTGGGCCTGGTAAATTAACTCGAGCTCAGCACGGCTCGGCAGAACGATCGGCTGCGGATCAGCGCTCTCGGTGAGTGCCCGGCGCAGCGCATCACGCTCAGCCTCCCGCGTCTTTAAACGTTCGATGAGGCTCTCGCTGGCCTCCGCATCTTCAAGGCGGTCGAGGAGGCGGCCAATGGCGCTTTCTATCCGATTGATTTCCTTTTCGATTTTTGCCCGAGTATCGGTGGTATCTTCTGGCGTCTGCGCCATCAACCGCTCGACCTCAGCCGCAAACTGTTGCTCGAACGCAGGCGTCATGAGGCCGTGCTGAAGACGCGCCAAAACACGCGTTTCCAGATTTTCGCGGGTGATAGTGCGGCTGTTGCTGCACTCCTGCTTACCCTGAGTCTTCCGCTTGTAGCAGCCGTAGCGCTCTTTCGCCACGATCGTGTATCCTCCGCCGCAGCAGCCGCAAGTGACCATTCCACTGAGAAGATACTTCGCCCGGTGGCTATTATTTAGCGGAGCGGTCTTGCCCGCATATTTCTGGTGAGTGGCTTCGAGGCGGTCCTGCACCCGGTTCCATACCTCGTCGTCGAGGATCGCGAGGTCGGGCGCATCGCCGTAAGCGATATCATCCATGTCCGACGGCCGGGAAATCCTGTTACCGGTCTCGCTATCACGGAGGAAGCGGTTCCGTCCGTAAACGATGATCCCTACGTACGCTTCGTTGCGAAGCATTCCGTCACGCTTTTTTGCGTTGCCTCGGATCGTGGAGTCGTTCCATTTGCCTCCGGAGGGAGAGGGAATGCCATCTTCATTAAGGCTGGCTGCGATGCGTCGTGGTGACAACCCGTCAGCATAGTCGTCGAAGATGCGGCGGACAACCGCGGCCTGCTCAGGGACCACTTGGCGATTAAGACCCTTATTGTCCGAGACGACAGAATAGCCATATGCGAGGCCAGCGGTGACACGGCCTTCGCGAGTCAGACCCTTTTGACCGCGCCGTACCTTGTCGGCCGTTTCGCGCGATTGATGTTCGGCAATGGCGCCTAAGAAGGGAACAAGCTTCCAGTCGAACCTGCCACCGTTAGATGCATAGAGATCGATGCCGCGTCCCTCGAACCAGTCTGCGATAACGCTGATGTCAGCCGCACGGCGGCCAATGCGCTCGATCCCCTCGACAATCACCCCCGCAATATCGCCCGCCTCCACGCGATCCTTCATCGCACAAATGCCGGGCCGGGAGCGTAGCAAAGTTCGCCCCGAAATCGCACTATCGGAGAACTCGCCGGCGATTTCGAACCCGAGTCGGGCGGCCGTTTCGCGTCCGAGAGCGAGTTGGTGTTCGCAGCTCTGATCGTTCTGCTTGTCCGAGGAGTAGCGGGCATAGAGCACCACCCGCGGTTTGCCGCTGGCCGTCTTCTTTGGAGATGCCGCCCCGGCGGCGCGGCGGATCTTGCGTTGCGAGGCTGTCATGCCGAACGCTCCTTTGATTGTGCTTTGGCAACGTAGGCCTTAGCGAGTACCGAAACGAAGTCGGACAGGGTGATTTCTACAGTCGAAACGCCGCCAGAATTATCGTTTGCGGCAGTAAGCGTAGTCTTCTGTGGCCGATTTTTCATGCCGAGATATCCTCTATTCTGCATCCTAACTCGCTATTCAGCCAGTTTGATGCTGGTTTGCAGACGCCTGTTGGCGCCTAACGAGGAAGTGGATGTTGCACGGAGCAGACGGATGAATTCGGGACTATGGTTCTCCATCCCCATTTATGGCCAGATTTGTATACGAACCGACCGGGCAAATTCTGCGATTTGTGGTGTCGATTGGCCTGATATACAGGAGACGTAGTCAAGCCGTCACATTCAGAACTACACAGCGGCATGACCCCAGCGCTAAAGTGTAACTTCCGGGGCCGCAGCACAGTCCAGTCCACTATTGGGCACATGAACGGCGACGTCTGGCTCATGATTTATTGTAGATTGACCGGCGGCCCCGCTGTTCTTTTCCCCCTCCTGACATGGTTGATGAGCAGTATGCAGGCGGACAGAGGCCGTGCCGAAGCAAGAAACCTGTGCATTCAAAAACCAGACCTTGGGGTCACCACAGTGATAAGATTGGTTTCGGGTTTTGCTTGGAGGTTCCGCGAGGACCTCCGGTTGCCACGACGCAATCATGTCCGGGCGCGAGCAGCCATCAATGCAATATCGATTAACTGCCGCGAATAACCATGCTCTTGGTCCACGGCATGATGGCAATAGATGATGCCCGGCGGGGGCGGCGCCACGCGGGTGCGCAATTTGCGCCCCCTGCCGAAGTCGTCCGCAGAATTTGGGATCAAACTCCGAAGCGCCGATTGACGATGCGCTCGGCGGCAAGGCGATGCTGCAAAACCTGCAGCATCGCGCGAAGAATGCGCAGATCGCCAAGACATCGGGCGATCTGATCGCCGCGCGGGGTCAGAACCCGCTCGTTTACGACGGTGCCGATCGCGCCCTCCTCGGGGTCGTTACGGCCATGAAAGACCGGCACGATATCTTGCGTTTCGCCATCGAGCTCCCCGTCGAGAATTGAGATGACGAGATCGAGTGCAGCGCGTGTATCGTGACGAAGCAGCCTGTCTTCGGAAAGACTGTTCATCGAGCGCCGGATCGCATGCTGGTTGCACGCCGTCCCTGCGATTTCCGCCGACGTTGCCGCGCCGCAGACATGTTTGAGCTTTTCAAGGGATCGCGCGCAGAGCTCTTCGAGAGGCAGCGTGTGAAAAATGTTCTTCATGACCAACTCCTGGTCTCGCCGTGGCGGAATGCCAGGGCTTCAAGTCGCCTGCCAAATGGCCGGCGGAGGGGTCATGTCGCCGAGAGATCGAATATCTCGCGGTGAATGACGTCGCAGGTCGAATGCTCGTCGGCAATCGCGACGAAGAGATCGAAGAGCGGGGCTGCCTCAAAGCAAATCTCCACGGCCCGCGGATCAAAAATATCGAGCGTCATAAAGCGCGCGGTTTCCTCGCTCTCAGGATCACCGACAAAACCGAGCATGATCAGGCGGTGGAGCCAGACGAGCTCATGCTTGAGCGCCTTTGAAAGAATAGCGCCTTCCGCGATATTCGCGATAAGCCGCAGACAGCGGCGATGCGCCCCCGGTCCGCCGAGCAATGCAGCCGCGTTCAGCATCGCTTCACCGTGTCGATGCAAAAATCTCTGGTGAGTTCGAGCGCGTGGTTACCGCTCGCAGCGCGGAACAGAACTGATTAAATTGACATAGGTTACTCCAGTACGACGCCCTTCATGGCGATCAAGACCCCGGGAGAGCCTCCTTTTCGATTTCCGGGGTGGTTTCGCCGGCGTTCCGGTAGCAACGGAGAGTTTCACGGCCGGCGGTTTTTGGTATCTATTTTGAGGCGCTGCATTTCTGTCGGCCGCGCTCTCGCAAGAAGGAGCGCGGCTGACAGAAATGCTGCTACGCCTTACTTTTCCTTTATTGTTGCGAAGGTTGGCGGCTTGAACGGACAGGGCCAGCAGCCGAGAACCACGTTTGATTGCGGTGCCAATCCATCCCGTGCGGATTTCATATTCTTTTTTTTACTACTCCGGTTCTCTTTTTGTGCTTTCCGCTTGAACTTTGAGCCTGCGCCGCAATGGTCGCTCGGGCCTTTTGCCAGAGCGCCTGCGCCGCCGCCCCATTGCACTCAGCGCGATAGGGCGCGGTCGACTTGCGGTCGGTATGCCCCAGATGCGTGGCGATGACATCAGCGGCGTGTGCCGGATCATGACGACGCATGTAATCCGCTGCCAGAGTCCTTAGATCGTGGGACGGCACACCGATCGCAGCGTTCGTTAGCTCGGTCGGAAAGTTGCGATAAGGCTCGGTTTCATCGAACGAGAGCCAGTTCCGGCCGACGAGTTCGTTGTAGCGCAAGTGAACAAGACGATCGGGACGGCCGCCGAGAACCCACTCATCCAGAATTTCGCAGACCTCCGGCCAGATCGCGCCGGTTTCCGTGCCGCCGCCCGTCTTCTCCTGCTCCCATTCGGCCCGCCAGGTTCCGTCGACATCCCGGACGATCTGGTCACCAAACCGCCATGAAACGAGATCGCCCTTACGAGGCGGCTTGTTAAGAATGACGCCACAAACGACGGCCTGCTGCATACAGCGGCAGCGCGCCGCACTGTGGGCCGGCAGGTCGTGAGCGCGTTCCCGTAGTTCCCTGATCTTGTCGGCAACATGCACATACCCGCCGCGTTCCATCAGTTCGGAAATCCTTTCGTACTTGTTTTTCTCTGCCAAAGCCGTCTGATCCCGCAGGTCACGCAAGATGACTCGCATGGCGGTTAGGCTCTCGTCCGCAACCCCGCCCTTGGCACCCAGGGCAATCAGCCCCTCGATGTAGTTGGCCGCTGTGACGGGCTTCACGCGCCGGTCCTTGTTGGGATGAAACAAGAAGGCGTCTGAAAGCTCGCAGGCCGCCACGAAGCCGTGCGTCTCCGAAGCCAGACCTTCCGCGACGACGGCGGCGCATCGATCGATACTGGCGATATAACGCTTCTGAGTGCTGGTTTTGATCGCTGCAGCATCCAGTTTCGGCTTCATCCTCCGCCATGAGACCGGCCAGTTTGCTGCGACAGGAGTGGGCCGCTTCTGGGCACCGCTCGCCACCGGTTTGCGCCGGCGGGCATACCATTCGTCGCTGACGATCCCGGCCGGCGCAGTGGACACATGCGGCGCGTATGCCGCGAGAGCCCGAAGCAGACACCGAAATGTCGATTCAGAGGCGGCAGCCTTGCGGTAAGCTTCCGCCGACGGCATGCTCAGATTGCCGTTTCCTGCGCGGGCTGCCGCCCAAAAACGCCCCATGACATGCGCCGCGCCCGGTGCGAGGTTCGGTGCGTCCTCGATCATTGCGCGCCGGATGGCCGCCGGCGCGTCCTTCATAATTGCAGCGAGATTACCTCTCATGTCAGGTCCTCCTTTTCATGCGTGCAAAGATGTCGGGATGTTGGGCGAGCAGGGACTCGCGAACGGCGACCGCTGCGGCTTCGCCGCTGTCTTTGCCGTAATGTCGGCGCGCGACCTGCTCGGTGTTGGCCAGCACGGAGGCCACACCTGCAAAATCACCGGGTCTGACAGCGAGCATCAGGGTCGCAAGCGCGTGACGGCATTGATGCGGCGTCAGCCCGAGCCCGAGTTGCCGGTCCCCGAGGTCCCAGAGTTCCATTATCGCCGCGACGGACATGCATCCAGCGGGCAGATTCAGCGTGGATTTGCGCAACCGCGGCGAGGCTGTCCCCGGGAAGAGATAGGGCGACGAGTCGATCCCGCGAAGTTCCATCAGCTTCGGTCGATCGACACGATCCCATTGCCAGAGCACTCGCGCATCGTCGCCATGCACGTTTACGATCAGTGTCTGCCCGTTCTTGACCTCGCCGCCGGAAAACCGGAGTTCGGCATGCTCTCGTTCCACGATCCAAGTCAGGTTGCGGGAACACCCCTCCGTCGCTCTACGGCGGGTCATGAACAGGTTGGCCGGCCGCAGCGCTCGGCTGACTTGCACGGCATAAGCGGCCGCGCAGGCGGATAGCCGCAGCGCGCGCTCCTGAGCGAAGGCGGTCGCCGCTGTTTCCAAGGCCTTGGTGGAGACGGCCCCAAGGCGGGACGGAGCGTTCACGAATGCAGCGGCGAGATGCGGCGATTTTCGGAGACGATCGCAGATCGCCTCCGCGTCGGCTGTCATCTCAATTGGGGACAGCATGTAGTCCGAATGAAACATGCGCACGAGTTTGATGCGAGCGAGAATCTCGTTGTCGCGAAGACCATGTCGCGCCACTGTCGTGAGGTTCGTGAGGCGCGACCACAGCGTCGAACTCTTATCCGGATCTTTGAGATTAAGGGAGGCCTCGCTCCGCGCGATCTGCGCTTCACAGGCTGCCTGGAGTGCGTCGACAGTAAAGAGATCCCGCACGGACGTCAGGCCGGCGTATCCGGTGTCAGCAGAATGACTCTCGCGAAGCAACCAGGTCGTTGCCTGACGATAACCGGCCATTGCCGACTTGATGTTTTTGGGTAGCTTCTTTTTTTCTCCAATACGTTCGGCAATTTCGGCGTCGATTTCGATAGCCGATCGACCGAGCTCTATCTGCTCCTTGGCCCACGTCTTGATATCCGATGTCTGACGCAGGGTCTGACGAAACACTTCCTCGGCATCCGCACGGAAATCCGCAGGCAAGGTCTCCCAAACAATTCGGAGCGCCCGGTCTGAGGCGGCCGGCACCACGAAGTCTTTGCGCGGCAGCAGGACGGCAAGCTCTGGCCATGTGTTGTGCCCGCGACGAAGCTCCTCAACCCGCCGGGCAAACTTTCTCAGAGATTTGCGCCCATCCGGCGTCGCCTCGTGCCAGAGTCGATCGAACTCCATCTGTTCGAGGGCCGGCAGTGCAAGATGAGCCCGTGCCCGGACCAAAAGGAACGGCTTGTGCGTGCCCGTAGTGAAGAGCGCGCCATCGTCGATAAACCCCTCGTTTTCTGCTATGAACGCAATTGCTTTGTTATAGCTTGTCCGGATACCCACATCCGGCGTTACATGTCCGCGTGCTGAGAGAAAACGTTTTAACGCCGGACGGATGCGCGAATTGCCGCGGTTGCGGGCTGTCTCAAGGTCATTCGACGACGACACCGCGCCATACGGCGATGGCACAACCACGCGCTCGAAATAGCCGAGGTCCGCCGGGATCAGATCCAGTTCCTCGTCGGTCATGTCAAGCCGCGCGGCGACCTTGACGATCTCGTAAATCGTATCGCGGCTTTCGCCGGTCTCTTTTGCCCATTCCAGGAATTCCGGAAATGTCGGCGCTGCGGCAGTGGTCAGTGTTCTGTCATGTTGCATCTTTTCGATCTCCAGGTATCGGGCCCTTGGGCCACCTTCACAAAAAAAGGCGGCTCGGAAGGCCTGGGCAATGGACCTCAACCGGTCCTTTCGGGAGATCGCGTCCAGCGGGTCGTTTCGCACAAGTTGTCGCAATTTTCCCGCGTTTCGCAGGATCGCCCCCGAACATAACGCCGATTTATGTTTGGGGACGGATGTGCGACGGGCGAAGCAATCCCGCTCGTGTCGCTTTGCGCCCTGTCGCAATTGTGCGACGATGCAGCGACATCATGTCCACCAATCTGCCGGAAGTTCGATACCCCGCAGTCTCAGCCAGTCGGTCACATCATGGGGGTTGCAGCGAACGGCCCCGAACACGTTTCGCGTGGGCAGGCCGTCCTCGATCCAACGCTCGACAGTGCGCACGCTGACGCTGATCGCCGCGGCGATGTCCCTCTTGGTTAGCAAGTCATCTTGGTAGCGCGTGATACGCGCCCGTTTCGGCATGGGTCCCTCTTCGCAAGACCAGACGTCGTGCCAAGTCAGACGGAAATTCCTTCCAATCCGAACAGCATCGATAGATCCGGCCCGGATCTTGCGACGTATCGTATCCGGTTTCAGGCCGAAGTGCTTCGCAACTTGTTCTACAGAAAGCATTTTTTCCTCCTCAGGTTATTCCTGAGTGGAATTTAGTCCCCGGGTGCGCGCTCCCAAAATGCGAGTCGCCACGACCAAAGGTGCCATGTCTCAATTAGGAATCATAATTGACGCGCGGCACCTTCGCCGATGCGACATCAATCACGCAGTCGTGATCGCGTGCGTTTTTTCGCGACAGCATCTGCGCCCAAGTCCTCTGAAATGGAGGATGCAAATGAAACATGAAAAACAGCCTGAAACGACAACCCGGATCCCACGCTGTTCGACACCATCTGAGGCAAGAGCGCAGCTTGACGAGGAAATCGATCGCTTTGTGAAAGCGGCTGCCAAGGGGACAGCCGCGCCTGAAGCCGCACTCGCCCTGCAGGTTACGGCCGGTCTCGGTAAAACCGCGACGACACTCCGCGTCATTGCGCGTCACGGCCAGGCACTGTTGGCCCGCGGCCATGTGCTCATCTACGTACCGACGCTTGATCTTGCTGAACGCGCGCACGCCGACTTCTGCGCCCTCGTGCCCGGGTTGCCGTCGCGCGTTATTCGGGGGCGCGATGCGCTCCGTCCGCATGATCGAAAGAAGAAGATGTGCGAGCGGGCGGAGATTGCGAAAGAGATTTCGGGCTTTGTGCCGTCGGTGACGCAGGCGCTCTGCCGCGGGAGGGGTCCGGACGGGAACTTCGTTCAATCGCCCTGCGCTTCAAGATGCCCGTACCTCGAGCAAAAGGATGTCCAAGGGACCCACATCACCTTCCTGTCGCACGCTTATTTGACAGTTGTTCCGCCGATCGACCGGGACTACCGCGTCGTCCTCCGAGTGATCGACGAGAAAGTCTGGCCTACACTGACCCGCACGCCGCATCTCGCAATCGACGATTTCATGCGCGCCCCATCTAATCCATTTCCGGAAACCCTCCATAAGACCCTTTCTCATGCCAAAGCTGCAATTGTCGATGGCCTGCAACGCGACCTGCCGCTCCACGACCATGTAAGGAACTCAGGGATCGATACAATGGAGTTGCAGCGTCTCTCGCAAGCGGAAAGCCAGGCGCGGTGCCATCTCGATATCGGCCCTTGGCAATCCACCGAGGCGGTCGAGTTTCGCGTGAAGACATTTGACAGGAAATCCTTCTTCACCTCGCGGCACCAGCAACGCATTCTCGAACGCCTCGCTGAGAAGGAGGCGGGACATTGTGTTAGCCTGAAGTTGCTCGACCTGACGACGGATCAGGGATCCCAGCGTGTGATCCAGTCAGCAAGCATTGGTGAAATCGAGCGTGATGCGCCGCTTCTTCTCCTCGATGCCGATGCCGACCCTGACATCACGGATCGCATCGCTCCCTCTGCGGCCTTCGTCTCGATCCTGTCGCGACCGGTCGCCGACATCGTCCAGGTCTCCGATCTGACCCTGTCAAACAACTGGCTGCTAAATCCGGAAAAGGGGGTTGGCAGGCGTGCCGCCGTTCTCAAGATCCTCAAGCTTGAAGTCGACAGGGCCGATGGCGGCGGCGTCCTAATCGTTGCGACCAAATCCATTCTCGCGGCATTGCACGGGGATCTCGGGCAGACGGTCTCGAAGGACGACGACGCGGGCCTCAGGCAACCGCTCCTTGGGGCACAACCGCGTTGGTTCGGGCCAAGAACACAAGGTGTTAACGACTTTGAGGGCTACGCGGCCATCGTCACCATAGGACGTCTCCAGCCTGGCATTGACGACGTGGAGAAGTCTGCACGCGCGATATTTTCGAAAGACGAGACGCCGATCCCAAGGCATGATTCTGGACCACTTCCTGCCACTGATGCACGAATTCTCATGGCTGATGGCTCTCTCCGCGAGGCCCCCACGCGGGTGCATCCCGACCCGCGCGCGCAGGCAATCCTCACCCAGTCGCGCGAATGCGCCACACTCCAGGCGATCGCCCGGCTCCGGCTTGTCTCGCCGGACCGCGCGAAACGGGTCGTGATCCTGAGCAATCTGCCCCTTCCGGATTTCCCCGTCACGCGCCTGTCGACACTCGCCGCGCTCGAGCGGGGTCTGGAGCATGAACCGGACTGGCATGGGTTTATCCGGATGGAGAATGCTCTGCGCGCGACGATGGGACGGCCGGTGCGCGGAACCCGGCTATCGGCCCTTGGGCTTGAGGCCGACCTGCCGCGGAACTTCCAATCCGAGGCCAGCGCCAAGCGTTTCCGGCGGGGTCGGCCGACATCGGATCTGGTTTCGCTCTGCCAGCGCGTCGCGGCAGCCAACGGCTGGCAGATCACGCCTCTCCTGTTGAGGCGACCTGCCGGGGGCAAAGCTGTGCCCGCGATCATTCTCGACGATCTCGGCACACCGCTTTCGGCAGCTCGTATCCTCTGGCCGGACTTCAACGCAACTTTCGCGTGAACCGGCAAGAAATTTTTTCCGGTCGTCGCAATCGAACCGATCTTCTTCATAGCGGCCATGACCGCCTCTTTCACAAACCCACTTTCGCAAAGACTTTGCGAAACTTCCATAGGAATAACAATGACAGAGAAAAGAACCGGCCGCCCCGCGAAATACACCGAAGCACAGGTGCTCAAGGGCATCGAAATCGTCGAACGCGGAGGAGAACTCCCGACTGGAGATACCGTCAAGAAAGCGATGTGCAGCCGACTGGGGGTGGCAGGCGGGATCAATGCTCAGAGTCTGGGTAAGGAGGTTGAGCGGCTCATTGACGAGCGGGACCGGCAGCGACGCGACCGGCTGATCACCGCGTTGCCGTCCGCAACCCGAGGGGCGGCAAAGGAGATCGCCTCCCTTGTGGAAGCCGCAGTTCTCGATCACATGGGCGAACAGCATGATAGGCTTCGTGGACTTGCTGGCAAGAAGGTGTCGGAGTTGAGTGTTGACCTGTGCAATCAGCGTGAACAGATCCGGGAGCTTCTATCCCGCATTGATACGAAGGATGCCGAGATGGCTGGACTGGAAGAGGAGAGAGATAATCTCCGGGGCCGTCTTGATCTTGCGAACGCCGAAATTGCCTCTCTGAAAGAGCGCATTGCCGGTCTCGAACAGGAAGATGATTTCCAGGCAAGGATGCTTGCGGTGATGAAGCAGGCCCTTGGAGAACGCTTAGCGTCCATCGAATAGCGATCTGTAAGGGCGTCAAGGTGCTACCTTGGGGAGATCATCAATCGAGAAAGCGCGCGATGCCTTGCAAGATGGCAGCATGATCGGCCGCCAAAAGCAAGGCTGGCGCGGATGCAAACCCTGGGCGCGGAGGCCGGCCTCTGATAGCCGGGGCGAGGCGATGGCGCGGCCCTCGAGGTCAAGGCTAACTCGGCAGATTTTGTTGCAAAGCTTTTCTATAGCGCGCCGAATCCGAATTCGTCTGGATAAAACTCCAAGCTATGGGAATCTTGGCGGAACCCCGGGACACAATTAGGGCAGAACCAAATATCGTACCCTAAAACTGACCTGCCAGGCCTGCCCGTCCAAGGCGAAATGCTGCCTGAACGCAGATGCGCCAGATTGCTCGAAACATTGCGAAAACCAAGCAATACGACATATCCATGAAGCTTCGGAAGAAGGTCGAATTGATCTTCGCGCACCTCAAGCGCACCCTCGGTCTCGGAAGGCTCCGATTACGTGGTCCATGCTGCGCAAACGACGAATTCCTGCTCCCCGCAACTGCCCAAAACCTCCGGAAATTAGCCAAGATCTTTCCCGCACCGCAGCAAGCGCGAAAAGCCTAACAGGAAAAGCGATCGCGCCGCATTCGGCACAGTCATTTCTGCGCTCGCAAACGTTAGTTTTTCCACAGAATGGGCGTATTTTGTTGAAAAACTCTTATACGGCGCGTTGGGGCCAAATTTGGGAGAACAAAATTCCGCACTACTCAAATTTCGACGGCGTCACGCGGCGCAATCAGCCCGTCGGAGAACGGTTTTCCACATTCCAGAAATTTGCAGTTGCAGCAAAGAGTTTTTCAACAGAATGGGCGGGAAGCGGTCCTTCGCCGCATGTTGCATAGCGGGCAGCTATGCGGACCTTTCTGCCGTTCGCCGCACGTGCTCGCTATTCGCCACGTCTGCGATCACCACTGAATGTCGGGCGGAGAGCTGACCTTTGCTGCAAGTGCGATACGGCGACGTCGGTGATCTAATAGCGGACATTCCTGGATTGCCGTCGCCGGTCTCATTGCGGCCTTCGCGATTCGAGTGATCAATGTCCGGCGCGGCGGAGCTGGCGCCCCCCCGCGCGCGCCAGGGGGCCTGATCCGGATGGCCGACCGAGGCCCTCAGCCCAGGGAACATTCCGGCCCGACAGGCACGATGCCGGTGGGGTTCAGCGCCTTGATCGAGTAGTAGCCGCGCTTGATGTGGTCAATGCTGACCGTATCGCGCACCCCGGGGATAGCGAGGATACGGGCCTGGTAGCGGCTTAG
>Ga0066860_10001085_pt1 | contig 12270 bp, 10 predicted proteins | sample ETN07SmetaG_FD_65601 | JGI IMG/M metagenome (GOLD analysis project Ga0066860, IMG submission 65601) | Marine microbial and viral communities from oxygen minimum zone, Eastern Pacific Ocean - ETNP2014F14-07SV275 | ecosystem: Environmental > Aquatic > Marine > Oceanic ... | reverse complement strand
TGATTATAGTCTTAATTGATTTTCTGTTTCTTGCCAATAAAGGATCCAGCAACAACGCCCAAGGCTACCAGACCCACAAGAATAGTGGAAACAGCATTGATTTCTGGCGTGACACCCAGTCGCACCATAGAATAAATTTTCATCGGTAGGGTTGTTGAGCCTGGCCCTGAGGTAAAACTTGCAATAACAAGGTCATCTAAGGACAAAGTAAATGACAACAACCAGCCTGAAATGACTGCCGGCATAATGATTGGCAGTGTGATTAAAATGAAAGTTTTAAATGGCGTACAACCAAGATCCAATGCCGCCTCATTAATACTGTCATCATAGCTTGACATTCTTGACTGAACTACCACTGCAACGTAACACATAGAAAAAGTAATATGTGCAAGTGTCACAGTCATCACGCCTCTGTTTATGGACAGGGCAACAAACATTAATAGTAGGGATAGGCCAATGATAACTTCAGGCATTACCATCGGAGCGTATATCATGCCCGAGAATAGCGTTCGACCTCTAAATCTTCCAAATTTTGCCATCACTAAACCTGCGATTGTTCCAAGAAAAGTGGCAATTGTTGAGGAGGTAAATGCCACTTTAAGGGTCACCCATGCGGCGTCTTTAATACCTTGATTGCTCATCAACTCGCCGTACCACTTAGTGGAAAATCCGCCCCAAACGGTTACCAATTTTGATTCGTTAAAACTAAAAACGATGAGAATAATAATGGGTATATATAAAAAAGCAAAGCCCAGTATTAAGGAGGTTTTATTAAAAAGAGTTAGGCGCGTCATGAAATTGCCTTTTCTTGGGATTTTTGATAATACATAATCGGCACGACGAGTATTGCCAATAGGATAATGGCAACAGCTGAAGCAACTGGCCAGTCTCTATTATTAAAGAACTCCATCCATAACACTTTACCGATCATCAAGGTTTGGGTGCCACCCAGTAAATCAGGGATAACAAACTCACCGACAGCCGGAATAAAGACCAAGAAGCAGCCGGCTAGAATGCCTGGGAGCGATAAGGGGATAGTCACTGTCCAAAAGGCCTTGAAAGGGCGGCAACCTAAATCAGCGGCAGCCTCCAAAAGGCTAAAATCCATTTTTTCTAGGTTTGCATAAAGTGGCAAAATCATAAACGGCAGATAAGAATAAACAATACCAATGTAGACGGCTAAATCGGTATTCATAATAGTCAGCGGTTTGTCAATAACGCCAAGAGAGATTAACAATAGATTTAGCAGGCCTTCTGTTTTTAAGATACCAATCCAAGCATAGACACGAATTAGGAACGAAGTCCAGAAAGGTAGAATCACCAGCATTAATAATATGCCACGCCAGCGCGCTGGTGCCTTTGCAATGCTATAAGCAATCGCATATCCGATCACCAGTGCAATCAAAGTAGAGATGGTGGCAATTTTTAGACTCGAAAGGTAGGCGTTGATATAAAGCGAGTCGTCAAGAAGAAATAAGTAGCTGTCAAGGCTAGCCTTTATCGTCGGCCAAAAAGAATCGCCCCATTCAAGCAAAGAGGTGTAGGGTGGTATAGCTATAATTGGCTCTGCAAAACTAATCTTGAGGACGATTAAAAAAGGAAAAAAGAACAAAGCCAATAACCACAGGTAAGGAATACCGATAACTGCAGCTCTACCATTGATGATTTTTCTAAGGTTTTTCATTTATCTTATTTACTTGAACTTTGAATGCTCTAAGATTGCAAAACTATTGCTGAATGAGGTAGCCAGTGGAGGTAAACTTCATCTTCCCACGTAAGATGGTGTTCTACCGATCTTTCGCGATTGGCTCGACACGCCTTTAATACTTTACCATTGTCCAATTTAACATGATAGGTTGACATGCAGCCCACATAGCTTATGTCCTCAATTCTACCTTTTAAAACATTGTTCTCAAAGTCGGGTTTTTTCTTTGAAATTTCAAGCTTCTCTGGGCGAATAGCAAACCACAACTTTCTGCCAATATCAACATCTGTTGCTTGCGTTGCGTAAACAATACACTTGGCGTCATCAGAATCAAGCTGAGTGCCGATATTATCATTGCCTTTAAAAGTTCCCTCTAAGAAATTAACATCACCAATAAAATCAGCAACATCTCTGTTAACAGGTGCTTCATAAATTTCTGTCGGCGTTGCAACTTGCGTCAAATGACCGGCATCCATGAGACCTATCCGACTGGAAACCGTCATTGCCTCTTCTTGATCGTGGGTGACGATAACAAAAGTAACCCCCAGTTTTTCTTGAATATTCATCAGTTCAAATTGGGTTTGATCTCTAAGGCGTTTATCAAGTGCACCTAATGGTTCGTCTAATAGCAGTAGTTTTGGACGTTTGGCCAAACTTCTTGCAAGTGCAACGCGTTGACTTTGTCCACCTGAAAGTTGATTTGGTTTGCGTTTTGCTAGTTCTGTTAATTGCACAAGTTCCAACATCTCATCAACACGATCTTTGATTTCGTTGGCGGGTAATTTGTCTTGTTTTAGACCAAATGCAATATTTTTTTCAACGCTCATATGCGGGAATAGGGCATAGGATTGGAACATCATGTTGATCGGTCTTAAATGAGGTGGCACTTGAGAAATGTCCTCACCATCAAGCAATATCGAGCCTTCTGTAGGCTTTTCAAAGCCTGCCAATATGCGCAACAAGGTTGTTTTGCCACAGCCAGAGGGACCAAGTAAAGAAAAGAATTCATTTTTATAGATATTCAGTGAAAGATTATCAATCGCGCTAAAGTCGCCAAATTTTTTGGTGACATTTTTGATTTCTATGTAAGGCCTCTGCGCGCTATCCTTCCAGGGCTCCAATGTGCTTATCTCAGTCATAACTCTCATCTAAATATAAAAAAATTACCCCCATGGGGCACCAAGGAGGTGCGCCATGGGGGTAATAATAACGCAGTTTACTGGCCTGTTGTAATCTTAGTCCAGGTGCGTGTTACAACGCGTTGTGTTGAAGCGTCGTAAGTTGGGCTAGTGTAGAGGCCCTTCATGGCTTCTTCAGTTGGATAAACCGCAGGATCACTCAACAAGTCTGGTTCAAGCAGTGGCTGCGAAGCCAAGTTACCATTTGCATACCAAACGTAGTTGGTTGCAGTAGCAATTTGCTCAGGTTGCATTGTCCAGTTAATGAACTTATGAGCGTTGTCTACATGCGGGGCATCTTTTGGAATCGCCAATTGATCGAACCACATGAGCGCACCTTCTTTAGGAACTACGTAGACAATATCAACACCATTCTCTGCATCCCATGCCGCATATTGCGCCATGAAAATATCGCCTGACCAGCCAGTGGTTAAGCAGATATCACCATTCGCAAGTGCATCAATGTATTGAGATGAGTGAAATTTTTGAATGTATGGTCTGACTGCTGCCCATACAGCTTCTGCTTTTTTCAAAACTTCAGTGTCTGTTGTAGTGGGATCTTCACCAATGTAAGACAACGCCATTGGAATCATCTCTGTTGGTGCATTTAAGACGTGAATACCACAATCGGCAAATTTTGAAACAACATCTGGATTAAAGATCATGTCTAATGAGTCCGTTGGTGCATCGGGCATTCTTTCAAGAATCATACCTTCGTTATATCCCAAACCCGTTGTGCCCCACATCCAGTTGACAGAGTAATCGTTAAGTGGGCCGTAACCATCAACACGTTTTTCAACCATATCCCACATATTGCCAATATTGCTTAATTTTGACTTATCAAGCTTCATAAAGACACCTGCTTGAATTTGGCGTGCTAAGAAGCTTGCAGAAGGAACCACAACATCATAGCCTGAACTGCCAGCTAAAAGTTTTGCTTCCAATATTTCATTTGAATCGAAAACGTCATAAACAACTTTAATACCCGTTGCGGCAGTGAAGTCAGTTAGAACTTGTTCGTCGATATAGTCTGACCAGTTATAGACGTGAACGACATTGTCACCGCTAGCCATGGCGCCTTGCATTGAGCAAGTCAGCACGGCAGCGATGAGCATTTGTTTTGTATTAATTTTCATCATTACTCTCCATTTTTTTATAACTCTTAAACAGTATTGTTTAAAAGACCCATTTGAAATCCTCAAACAGAACGCCCTATAGGCTCTTCAAGTATGAGTGATATTCAAAATCTGTAATCGTTGATTCAAATCTTTGAATTTCTGATTCTTTAATATGGTGGTACACCTTTTGGAATTGCTCGCCAAAGTACTCTTTTACCATGGTAGACTCTTTTGTTCTTTCATTCGCTTCACGCCAAGAAGTACTTAAGGTGGCGGGATGCTGTTTGTGTGCGTTGCCAATGGTTTCAGCGTTCAGCTCTAATTTGTTAGTAATACCATCTAGCACACTGGCCAGTATTGATGCAAAAACCAAGTAAGGATTAGCGTCGGCACTGGCAGCTCTAAACTCTAAGCGAGTCGCATTTTTTGATGCCTCTGGTAATCGAATTAATGCTGTTCGATTTTCATTGCCCCAGCTCAGTGTCGTGGGCGCGTGATTTGAACTTGGCGCAAGGCGGCGGTACGAGTTGGCGTGTGCAGCATAAAACGACATAAAGTCAGGCGTTGCACTCAGCAACCCAGCAATTGCGTGAGCAAATAATCCCTGCGGTTGTTTGTTACTATCGGTTTTAAAAAGATTATTATCTTTTTTATCCGTAATGCTTAGGTGTGCGTGCATCCCATTGCCAGCCTCAGCAGTGAATGGTTTTGCCATGAAAGTTGCATTTAGATTGCATTGCTTTGCACAGTTCTTGATCAGTCTTTTTAGTAAGAATGTCTGATCCGCCATTAACAAAGGGTCGTTATGGTGCAGTAGGTTGATTTCAAATTGACTTGGTGAACATTCTTTAATTGCTGTTTCAGCAGGGATGCCCAACGAATGAGCGCTCTTTTCAACCAAAGTGAAAAAAGCATCGAAATCATCCATTTCACCCAAGTTGAGAAGCTCAACATTCTCATAACGTCTGTTGGTGCCAGGAATTAGCGGCATTTGTGGATGACCGTGCTCTGTTAGGTCTTTATCAATAAGGTAAAACTCCATTTCTGGTGCCATAACAGGATATAAGTCCAGCTTTTTGAAGCGATCCAGTACACGCGCAAGGATATGTCTAGGATCGGCAAAAATAGGTTGGCCATTAGCATCTTCCATGCTCACTAAGCACTGGGCTGTTTTTCTAGCAGACCAATCTGACAGAGCTAGGGAGCTTGCAATAGGTACACAAATAGCATCGGCATCACCTGACATCACTAGCCCTGTTCCTTGTGGATTGTCACCCCATATGTCAAGCGCGTAACTTGACAAAGGCATTCTTAGGCCGCCATCAAATGCCTTGATTAAAGTTTGAGGAGAAGTCCATTTGCCTCGAGGAACGCCATTAAAGTCAACATAGATAAATTCGATACGTTCAATATCGGGGTTATCGGATAAAAATTGTTGACCAATATTGTTCATTTTTTCCTTGTTATTAGGCGTGCTAAATCCTATTTGAATCGGATTTTTATTAAATTTAGTTCACATGTTTGTGCATAATTATGCGATAATTCTACCATAAATTGAGATCTGTGATCACAAAACTATAATAAAATTCAGCGACTGGATTCTCATTAAAATACTAATGTGACTAGTAGAGGTTGTAGATATGCCAAGCAATGCATTTTCAAAAATAGCACCGAGACAATCCGTTCTCCCAGTTAATGAGTGGGTTTATGATACATTGTGTCAATTGATACTGCACGGTGAGTTTGTCCCGGGTGTTACGCTTACCTTAAGGGGTATTGCAGAATCATTAGATGTGAGTCCTATGCCTGTTAGAGAGTCTGTAACTCGACTTATTGCAGAAGGGGCACTTGAGGTATCTAACAAGAGAAGAATTACTGTCTCTCAAATGACACAGAAGAAATTTGATGAACTGGCACTCGCTAGACTCAGTCTTGAGCCTGCGCTTTCTGCCCTTGCCTTGCCACTTATTGATGCCGAAAGGCTTAAGTTGCTAGTAGATGTTGACAGTAAGCTTGATGTTGCTATCTCGACAGGTAATATAGAAAACTATATAAAATATAATTGTCAGTTCCATTTTGGCATCTACGAGGCCTCACCTTCTCCAGTTCTTTTGCCAATTATTAAGAGTTTATGGTTGCGCTTTTCGCCTTTTTATAGAATTGTTGCCGGCCGTGCAGGGACACAAACACTGGACGATTACCATGAATCAGCGATTGATGCTATTAAGGCCAAAGATCCGGATGCCCTAGCTAAGGCAATACACAAAGACATTCAGGAGGGCATGGAAATGCTTAACGACTCTATCGGTAAGCAATAGCTGATTTAACCTCTTCCATCTAAATTTTCTTATTAATTTATGATCGTTTTTTCAATGATCGCTAAACTGTTCTTGCATTTACTCCTATTTGTCTATATCATTTAGTTGTGATCACAAATTTGTGATATCCAGTTATTTTTTATAATTTCTTTTTTTTTGGAGCGACCATGACACTTGATACATTGACTTTACAGCAGAAAGACGCGAAGCACCATTTGCATCCTTTTAGTGACCTTCAATACCAAAACAAACCCAGTATGACACAGATCATCAGTCGTGCGGAAGGCGTGTACATATATGACAACGACGGTAGGAAGATTCTTGATGCTATGTCTGGGCTTTGGTGCGTCAACATGGGTTATGGTAATCAGTCAGTACACAAAGCTGTACGTGAGCAGATGGAAGAGTTGATTTATTACAATACTTTTTTTGGTACCAGTCACCCACCCGCCGTAAAACTCTCTGAAATGATTGCTGATGTCACTCCTGAAGGAATGAATCAAATATTCTTTACGGGTTCAGGATCTGAGGCAAATGACACCATGATTCGACTTGTTCGTCATTATTGGGCTTCAAAAGGTCAACCAACTAAATCAATTATAATTAGTCGCAAAAATGCTTACCACGGGTCCACCATGGCGGGTGCTAGCTTAGGTGGTATGAGCGAAATGCATGCTCAGGGCGGTTTGCCGATTCCTGGTATTGTGCATATCGATCAACCTTATTTTTATGAGGCGTGTGTTGAAGCTGGTGAAGCTCTAGATCGCGCTGAGTTTGGTAGACAAGCTGCCCAAGCACTTGAAGCTAAAATCGATGAGTTAGGTGAAGATAATGTTGCAGCATTTATTGCAGAGCCAATCCAAGGGGCAGGAGGAGTGATTATTCCACCCGAGACCTATTGGCCGGAAGTGGATCGAATCTGTAAAGAACGGAATATTCTTCTTGTGGTGGATGAAGTGATTTGTGGTTTCGGCAGAACCGGTGAATGGTTTGGTTCTGATTATTTCAACATTAAACCCGATTTGATGCCATTTGCTAAAGGCGTTACCTCTGGTTATTTGCCACTCGGCGGTTTGGTTGTTAGTGACGAAATTGTTAAAGTACTGCGTGACGCTAAAGTTGAGTTGGCTCATGGCTATACTTACTCTGCTCATCCGACTTGTGCGGCTGCCGCTATAGCCAATATTGAATTAATGCACCAAACCAATATTGTTGATAAGGTGAAAAATGAAGTCGCTCCGTATTTAGCCAACAAGTGGAAATTGTTAACCGACCATCCTCTTGTGGGTGAGGCTAGAAGTTTGGGCATGTTGGCAGCTATTGAGATTGTTAAGGATAAAGATAATTTTATTAGACACAAAAACGCCAAAGAAGTTGTTGGTGTTTGCCGTGATCATTGTTTTGCAAATGGTTTGGTGATGAGAGCGGTTGGCAACAAGATGATTATTGCACCGCCACTGGTTTGTAGCAACCGTGAGATCGATGAAATTCTTGAAAAAGTATGGCAATCGCTGGATATGACGGCAACGAGTATTAACTAGAGTTAATAGTGCAATCCTATTACAGTGCCAGTAAAAATATAGATATTGCACAAGCTTCTCTTCGTAATGAAGTGAGTGCTGACATTTGTGTTATTGGCGGCGGCTATACCGGCTTATCAACAGCCTTGTATCTTGCAAAAAACGGCATTAAGGTTGTTGTTCTTGAGGCCAATACTATTGCTTCTGGCGCTTCTGGCGCTAATGGAGGGCAAATATCTGGCGGCATGAGACGCGACCAAATACATTTAGAAAAAACACTTGGGAAGGCAGTAGCAAAAACACTTTGGGTCATTGGTGAAAGGGCTAAAGATCATGCTAAAACTTTGATTGATGACCATCAAATCGAATGCGATTACAAGAATGGTATTGCACATCCAAATCATAAGCAAAAGTATTGCGATGAGTCGAAAGCCTATGTAGAGCACTTAAACAAGCATTATGACTGCAGTGATATTGTTTATGCGGGCGATGATCAAATGCGAACACTGACGGGCTCAGAGGCTTATTTTGGTGGCTCTTATGACAGAGCACAGGCGCATTGCCACCCGCTCAATTATGCGTTGGGCATAGCAAAGGCTGCGCTTAATAATGGCGCTAATATTTATGAAAATAGTGCTGTCAACTCATACCACTTAAAAAATGGCAAGATGCGTGTTTTGACCGCTAATGGTGCTGTCAATGCTGAACGGGTGGTTTTGGCTTGCAACGGCTATTTGGAAAATCTGGAACCCAAGTTGACTTCGAAGATTTTGCCAATGAATAATTACATTGTTGCCACTAAACCACTTGCCGATGATATGGTTGAGAAAATCAACCCTGAAGATATTGCATTTGCCGATTCTCGTTTTGTTGTTAATTATTTTCGCTTAAGTGCAGATAAACGTCTTTTATTTGGTGGTGGCGAAAATTATTCGCAAAATCTTTCAAACAACATAGTACCCATTGTGACCAAGCCAATGGAAAAAATTTATCCTTTTCTCAAGGGTATTCAAATTGATTATGCCTGGGGTGGAAAATTAGCTATTACCCTTAATCGTTTGCCATTTTTTAAAACGTTGCATAGTGGCAAAGTGCTTTCGGCACAAGGCTACTCTGGTCAGGGTGTTGCATTAGCGAGTTTTGCAGGAAAAATTATTGCTGACAAAATCTGCGATGTAGGGGATATGTTCGATACGATGGCAAATATCCCGACACCAAGTTTTCCTGGTGGGCGATTACTTCGTAGCTCGAGTATGAAAATCGGTATGGCTTATTATGCCTTGCTTGATCGCTTATAAACTGAAAGACCCATAATGCTTGACTTAACTAATTTTTATATCAATGGAAAGTGGATTCCAACCGTAAAAAACAATCCGTCAGAAGTGACTAATCCTGCCGACGACCAGCCCATTTGGTTTAGTGGCTTATATCTCTGGAGATAGGGATGAGGCGCTCAGTATTGCTCAACAATTACGTGCCGGTATGGTTGGCATTAATGGCGACACCAAAGGATTAGATTGCCCATTTGGAGGTTACAAACAATCAGGCAATGGTCGAGAGTGGGGTGAATTCGGCTTTGAAGATTATTTAGAAGTTAAAACAATAGCTGTTTAAGTAAGAGCTGGATAAAGAGTAAATGACACGTCAAACCAATTATTACGCGGAAAACTGCAACCATACAGCAAGCTACTATGCTGCTCATGCCAATTCTAACAGTGTCAGAGATGCTTTAATCGGAGAGTATGAGGCCGACATCTGTGTTGTTGGTGGTGGTTACAGCGGATTATCGAGTGCCTTACATTTGACGGAAAAAGGCCATAAAGTAACCCTGATTGAAGGTGCTCGTATAGGTTGGGGCGCATCAGGTCGTAATGGTGGCCAAATAGTCAATGGGCTTAATGCCAGTCTTGGTATTATTGAAAAACGCTACGGAGGACAGTTTGCATCTTTTGTGGGGTCTTTGGTTCAAGAGGGTGGGCAAATTATTCGTGGTAATATTAAGAAATACAATATTCAGTGCGATTTAAAAGAAGGTAATCTTTTTGCTGCTTATACGCAAAAACATTTGCGAGAGCTCGAGGTAAAACAACAACTGTGGCGCAGTCATGGCATGGATGACCATGTAATGTTAAGCAAAGATGAAACGGGTCACTACATTGGTAGTGATGTGTACTGCGGTGGCATGATTGATAAAACCGGTGGCCATATTCAACCACTTAATTTAGCGTTGGGTGAGGCTGAAGCCATTGAGAAAATGGGTGGCAGGATCTTTGAAATGACGCGTATGCTCTCAATGAAAAAAAACGGTCAAGACATTATTGTCACAACTGATAATGGTACGATTCGTTGTAAAAAATTGGTAATCTGTGGCAATGCTTATTTGGGCAAGGTTATTCCAAAACTGACTTCTAGAGTGATGCCGGTCTCCACTCAAATCATCACTACCAAGCCCTTGGAAGACGATTTGGCAAAAGACATCTTGCCAACGGATATTTGCGTTGAAGATGTGCGTTATATCCTAGATTACTTTAGATTGACGGCTGATAAGCGACTGCTTTTTGGCGGCGGTACGGTTTATGGGGGGTCTGATCCTAAAAATATAGTGTCCAAGCTTAGACCAAATATGGAAAAAGTATTTCCACAACTAAAAGGTATTGAGATTGATTACGCTTGGAGTGGCAACTTTGCCTTATCCTTCTCACGCGTTCCGCAAATGGGCAAGCTCGACAATAATATCTTTTTTGCTCATGGCTATAGTGGTCATGGTATCACCGGCTCGCATTTATTTGGCCGTATTCTTTCTGAAGCAATTGATAGTGACACCAAGCGTTTTGACGAATTTTCTAAAGTGCCATGGATTCCTTTCCCAGGTGGCAGGGCGCTCAGAGTGCCGTATTCTATTATGGGGTCTTGGTGGTATGGGTTGCGTGACACGCTCGGTCTATAACCAATTATGTTTTGAACTTTATTAATATGAAGTGAAAATATATATTATAAGTCATATGTGAATTGCTAATTTGAAGAACAAGTCTTTAGAGTAACCACTAGTGAACAATAGCCTTAATTTAGATTTTGTTTTGTTGGTCATTTAATAACATCATTAAGTGATTTGTGACTTTCAACATAGTTACTTGAGAGTTGGAAAACCATGCTTAAAATTTTACCCTCTAGTTGGTACGAATAATTAGATCCGTAGACAATTGTTAGTAAGAACTTTAAACACGTTATAGAAAAAAAACTGTTACTTTAATGCAGTTCACAAACTTTGGAATGTATCAATAAACTGGCTCTATAGTTTGTAGATTCTGGTACTTGTATGCTTTATTAGTTGTGTGACATAGTTCTTTCTGCAGTTTAATTAATAATAGGGTGATTATCAAATGAAAGATTTAACTAATTTAGAAGTAACAGTACATAGTCAAAATACACTTGATCTGTACAACATGGTAATTGAAGGGTTGTGTCGTTTTAAGAATCCAGTGCCAACAACCATTAAGATGTTGGAATCTGAGCCCGACTTCGTTATGGGCCAAGTATTTAACGGTCATATCAATCTCTGGACTACAGACCGTGATGATCTGCAATGGTCTTTAGAAAGCCTTAAAGCAATCGCTGAGCTGGATGATTTTAGCCTTACTCGTCGTGAGAGAATGCACGTGGCTGCCCTAAAAACCTGGGCTAAGGGCGATCTAGTTAAGGCGTCAAAGCAACTCGATGAAATTCTGATTGAAAATCCGCTCGATATTCTAGCTTTATTAAGTGGTCATCAACTAGATTTCTTTCTTGGAGATTCTCTCAACTTACGCGACAGGATTTGCCGAGTCTTACCTAGCTGGGATAAAGAGCACCCACTTTATGGGTTCTTATTAGGTATGTTGAGCTTTGGCCAGGAAGAGGCAGGTCATTATGAACAGGCTGAAAAAACGGCAATGGGTGCAGTTCAGAGAAACCCTCAAGATGTCTGGGGTATTCATGCTGTAGCCCACGCTTTGGAAATGCAAAATAAGTTTGAGCAGGGTGCTGACTTTATGCAGGAATATGAAAGTTATTGGCAGAATGATAATGTAATGGTCTCACACAATGCCATTCACCACAGCTTGTTTCTTTTAGAAACTGGGGATTTAACTAAAGCGGTAGATATTTACGATAAGCTTGTACACTGGGAGGCAATTGAGCCGATTCCAATGGCACTGGTTGATGCTTCATCGATACTATGGCGTCTGTTCCTGGAAGGAGATGAGTTGGGAGGTAGAGCCCAGTCTTTGACTGATTCTTGGAAGCAAAAAAGCAACCAGTTATACTACACATTTAACGATGCTCATGCCATAATTGCATATTCTGCAAATAACGACCATGCTGCTGCTAATGAACTACTAACTAATCTGAGAGATTATGTTTCTACTGGCGATAAATCGCTTACCAACCACGCTA
>Ga0066860_10001083_pt1 | contig 12278 bp, 10 predicted proteins | sample ETN07SmetaG_FD_65601 | JGI IMG/M metagenome (GOLD analysis project Ga0066860, IMG submission 65601) | Marine microbial and viral communities from oxygen minimum zone, Eastern Pacific Ocean - ETNP2014F14-07SV275 | ecosystem: Environmental > Aquatic > Marine > Oceanic ... | reverse complement strand
CACTATAGCATGGCTGACAGTCCTTACGACAGGAAAAAACATCACCCCTGCATTAATAAGCGTAAGCGTGGAAGTTTAACACCGAAAATCCACGAATACCAGAATTTTTTTTATTTTTTTTCTGCTGCCAGTTGCCACCACGGCTAGCCCGGATATTGCACGAGAGGTTCTGAATCACCCCAGCCCCTCTTCCAGAAGAGGGGTCCATTTCAACTCCCCCTTCTACGCCCCTTGACAGGGAATGCAACTGGGCAAGAGCTCGATTGCGCCGAGACCACCCTTTGTTCGCAGAGAGAGCTACGGCCCATTGGGTCCAGCGTCACGCTGGCCACGGCTAGTGGCGCTTTTTGGAATTTTTCTTTTGGTAACCCTTCTCCGGCTCCTGCATCTTTTGGGTTACTTTGAGCTTACTTTTGCAAAAATGGGCCGTATAACGGAAATTGTAATAGTCGACCGAATTCTGCGCATCCTGAAAGGAAACAATATAGGGAACTATCAAAGGAAAGGACATCAAATAGATCCATGCTTTGCGAGTTTCACCCGTATACCATTGCCCACCACCGGGAATCAGGGAGTACAGCATAGCAATATCGCGATCAAAATATTCGTATTCTTGGTCGCACCCCGCCTTGATGAGCATTTCCATTTCCATTTCCATGGCGGGAGTTATTTGTTTGAAACGCAGGGGCGATTGGCTTCCACCCTTGATCCCGCAGGCTGAAAGAAAAAACACCACTCCCACTATCCCAACGATTTTAAAAAATCTCGGCATGCGACTCCAAATCAAATAATTCTTTTTATATCAATAGATTATACGAAAAACGCGATTCGCCGTCAACCACTGGTAAAACGGGGTTCGGGTTTCCCATCCACCATATAAAAATCCACTTCATGGCGATGGGACTCAAAAGGTACATCTGACCAGGAACCTGAATAGGAAGGGGGAACGCAAAATCCAATTAAATCAGCCTGTTGTCCTAAAGCCAGCTTGCCACATTGCAAACCCAAGGCTTCTCCACCTGCACAGGTCGCCATGGCGAGTATTTCTTTTCGGCTGACATCAGGCAAAAGTTCATCTGCCATACGCAACTCATCCAAAAAGTTGAGGGAATCATTACTGGCCCGTGAGTCGGTTCCCAAGGCCACGTTAACTCCCAAGTCCAGCAAAGCGCGAACCGGCATGAATTCCGTCCGGCCAAACCACTTGGTGCTATTGGGGCAAAATACTGCGCTGACTTTTTTCTCTGCCATCACATCAAGGTCGGCAGAAACAAAATTGCAGTGGATGGCGATGAGGCGATCCAACAGATCAAGAGAATCCAGGTATTGAACAGGAGTTTTTCCAGGTGCTTGCCATTGGGGGTCCCAGGCAGACCTTTCTTTGAGCAGTTTCGCCAGTGAATCATCCCCGCCATCAAGAAACCGCACTTCATCCTGAACTTCCGCGACATGGCAGGAAAACGGGCAATGGTATTTCTGCGCAAGTTGCCCAAGATATCGAAACAGGTCCGGAGAAACGGAATAAGGGGCGTGCGGAGCCAAACCCAGCCGATTAAGTGGAGAAAGGAATTCATTTTCCAAAACCTCTTCCACTTTTTCGCCAAGCGATCGCGCTTTGTCGGAATGAAACCCTATTGTCTCTAAAAACAACACCGACCGAAAACCCAAGCCACCAATTATTTTCAGCAGTCCGGGTTCGGCGACATAATCTCCCAATGCGGTCACACCGGAGAGTTTCATCTCTTTAGCTCCGGCGCAAATTCCCTGAATCCGGCTCTTGTCATCAAGAACGGAGTTCAAGGAAATCAACGCCCGAATCCAATCTTCAAATGAAAGTGAAGGAGAAAGTTTTTTCTCAAGCGCAGTCAGGCCGAGGTGGCAATGCGCGTTGACGAATCCCGGCATGAGCAGGCAGTCGGAGAGATCCAGAGTATCGCTGTTTTTTTTATTTCCTGGTTGAGTTGAAATTTCTACGATTTTGCCATCATCAATAATCAGTTCGCCGTTTTCAATGGGGTTTTCGTCTGTGCATAGAGTCAGCAAAGCCCGGAATCTTATTTTCAGTGCCATCGCCTGGTTCTCAAAAAAGTGTGGAATCCCGGTACTTTTGATAAGCAGGTCCCAATTGTTCTAACAGGACTTTTTCTTCTGCCCTTGCCCTGAAAATATTCAACGGAATCACCACCACCAGAACATAAACCAGGCAGGGTACAGATCCACAAGCCACAAACAATCCGGTCAATGTCAAAACTATTCCTATATAAATCGGGTGACGAAAAACACTATAAACCCCCCCGGTAACCAGGTGGTCGGTTCCCGGCAGAACGGCTAGCGAGGAACCCAGCGACCACATGGCGGCGGCCCAAAGCAATACGCCCACCGCACCGATGGACAACCCCGCATAGACCAAACCTGGAAACCCAAAGCCAAAATCTTTCGGGCCCAGGTAAGCCAACACCAAGGGAAACAAGTAAGCCAACGGCACCACAATATTCAAAACAAACCGCTGATTGGAACTGAGATTTTTTATATCAAACATCACAAATTGTTCAACGCCTTCTTTATGAGAAGGGCGTTGAAGGTTTCACGCCCTTCCAGAATTTCAAGTTCGATCACCACTTTTAAAACAGGTAAAGAAAATTTCATCCCCTTGAGTTTCACCGCATCTTTTTCCGGGACTAAAAGGAACCGGGCTCCGGCTTTTACCGCACGGGCTTCTAATTCTTTTACAACTTGCAAGGTGTAAGAATGATGATCGGGAAAGGCCTTGAAAAATTTCAATTGAATCTGCGAGTCCAGCAAAATCTGCTTGAATCCTTCCGGTTTGGCAATGCCGCAAAACGCGGCGACCGGTTCATTTTTTAATACCTCCGCATCCAACACTTCACCATCATCCATACGAATTACAGAGTCCAGGCGAAGATGCGTTTTGACCTGGGGAATGGAATCTAGAAGTTGCGGGTCAAAATTGACGGGGCCACGGGTACAGCGGGTAAAGCAGACCAGGTCCGCCCTTCTTGTTTCTCCTGGGGGTTCACGCAGTTCGCCTGCGGGAAACAAATGGCCATTACCGAGCGGTCTGGAATGATCGAAAAGCAGAATATCCAGATCACGGTTTAAGGCCAGATGTTGAAAACCGTCATCCAGAATCAGAGTATCCACGCCAAAATGTTCGAGCGCGTACCGCCCTGTCTGGTAACGGTCCGGCCCGGTTAAAACCGGAACGTTTTTGAGTTTTTCCGCCATCATGACCGCTTCATCGCCAACCCATTCCGGGGAAAGAAGTGTCTGTTTTCCATCGCAGACAACATTGACCGGGTCACGGGATTTTCCGCCATAACCCCGACTGAGAATGGCGGGTTTGAATCCGTTACCCCTGAGTATTTCGGCAATCATCATGACAAAGGGCGTTTTTCCTGTTCCCCCTAAGGTCAGGTTGCCAACGCTGATCACACGGCAGTCGAGCTTGCGGCGGGGGAACACCCCCCATCTGTAAGTCCAGAGGCGAAAACGGTGGCCCAGCAAATAAAAGAAGGAAATGAGTTTCAAGATCGCAAAAACTGGAAACCAATACCATTTGCGGTCAGGCGATATGACTTTATAGAAAATTTCTGACATTATTTTCGACCAAACTTTTAATAGACATTTCTAATAATTCAGTACTTTCAAGTTTGGAAATTCGCAATTTTTAGAGCCCTCTAATATTTTAGGAGTATACTCCCGGGATATGGATTTTTTGTATTATATTCTGACAGGAGGGCTGCTACTTTTAGCTTCTCCTTTTATTGTTTTAAGGGCACTGGTTTCTTCTTCTTTCCGCAATCAGATCAAGGAAAGAATGGCAGGAGCCCGCTCATTGCCAGAGTTAAAAGGCACGCTGTGGATTCACGCCTCATCGGTCGGGGAAGTCCGCCTGGCTAAAACCCTTATTGCAGGTCTTATAAAGGATGGGGAGTCTCGCCCGATCGCCCTGTCCACTTTTAGTCCCACCGGTTATGCGCTAGCCCGAGAAGAAAATCTTCCCAACGTATTCCGACTGCCACTAGACTTCCCCCTCTGGATGAATCCGGTCTTTGAGCGGATACAACCCGCCAAACTGGTTCTGATCGAAGCGGAATTATGGCCTTGCCTGCTTCGTCAATGCAAAGACCGAAACATTCCCGTAATCCAGGTGAACGGAAGGGTCTCGGAAAAATCGGTTCAGCGGTATGGAAAACTTCCGGCCTTCTTTCTATGGATGACAGAATCGATCCAGCAGTTTTCCATGCGTTCCCAGATCGATGCAGATCGGTTATTGCAAATCGGCGTGGCCAAAGAAAAAGTCCGGGTAACGGGAAACATAAAATTCGATGTAACCCAGAAGGAGGATAACCCTCATCAGGAGTGGAAAACGGATGGCATGGTTCTGGTCTTTGGTTCCACCCGGCCGGGAGAGGAAGGCCCGATAATGGAAGCATTGGTGGAACTGCAAAAAGAGTTCCCAAACCTGATCGCTGTGATCGCCCCCAGACACATGCAAAGATGCCGGGAGGTCGAAGACTTGATCCGGGAATTCAAAGTGGATTATACCTTGCTCTCTCAACTGGATGGACTGGAAAACTGGACAGGCTCCCTATTACTGGTAGACAGCCTGGGAAAACTCAATGCCTTTTACAAGAGCGCAGCCGTGGCCTATGTCGGAGGCGGATTCAACCCCCGCTTTGGCGGCCATAACATTCTCGAACCGGCAGCATTGGGAAAACCTGTCCTGTTCGGTAAATTCATGAATAATTTTGCAGAAGAAGCAAAGCTTCTCACGCAGTCCGGAGGTGGCATTCAACTGCAAAATATTGAAGATCTCTACGATGTTTTAAAACGGTTGCTGATGAATCCGGACGAACGCCAAAAGCTGGGTCTTGCGGCACAAGAAACCGTCAAGGCCAACAGCGGGGCCTTGCTCCGAAACATTGAACTCATCCGCCAAACAACCCTTTGATGATTTTTCTCTATCACCTTCTATCCCTTTTTCTGGCAGTCCTGCTGGTCCCTTTGTTTTCACTTTCAGCCTTGTTCTCCAAACATAAGTGGAAAGGGTTGGCGCATCATTTTGGCTGGGTTCCTGCTAAAACCAGACAGAGCGAAAAAACTCTCTGGTTGCATGCCCTTTCGATGGGGGAAGTGATCGCCGCCGCACCGGTTCTCAAACTATTGCGTGGGCAAAATCCCGACCTGTATATCGCGCTCTCCGTCACCACCGATTCCGGCTATGAAACAGCGCACAAACTTGATTTCATCGACAGCGTGTTTTTCCATCCGCTGGACTGCCTGCCGTTCACCCAACTGGCCTTGTGCCGGATCAACCCGGACCTTTATGTTGTCACCGATACCGGATTCTGGCCTGGCTTGATTGATCTACTGCATAAAAAAAACGCGCCGGCTCTTTTATTCAATGGCCGTATCTCGGAACGCGCGGCCCGGCGCTATCTTCTAGCTGGCTCCCTTTTCAAGGAAACTTTCCAAAAATTCCACCGGCTCTATATGCAAAACACCAATGGGGAAAAAGCCGCTTTGGCTCTGGGTGTGAGCCGAGAAAATATTGAAGTGGTTGGCGACTCAAAATATGACGCGCTGCAACCGATGACCGATGAGGAAAAAGAACGGCTCCGGCAAACATTTAAATTGCAGGCAAACACACCGGTATGGATAGCAGGAAGCACTCATGCCGGTGAGGAAGAAATCATCCTGAACGCGCACCGGCAGTTGATGGTGAAACATCCCAATCTGATTTTGATTCTCGCGCCACGAAGAATGGAGCGGGTGGAAGAAGTAACTGCTCTGCTTAAAAAGGAAAACTTTTCTTTCACCAGCCGGTCGTCTCTGGGGCATGCGGAATCTGCTTCAGTCATCCTGCTCGATACGATGGGTGAACTGGCAGAAGTATATTCGCTAGGACAAGTAGCGTTTGTAGGCAGAAGCCTGATCCGACCGGGTGGGGGCCATAGCCTGATAGAACCTTTGTCTTATGGCCTGCCTGTGTTGCATGGCCCTTATATTGAGAACATCCGCCATGTCGCAGAAATAGCCCACAACCAAGGACTGGTCTTTCAGGTGGCAAACCCGGAAGAACTGGAACAAAAAGTCCATACACTTTTGAAAAATTCTTCCCATCGCCTCGAAATTAGCGAAAAAGCAAAAATCTTCATCACCCAACAACAGGGTGCCGCAAGAAAAATGGCAGACATCATCACCCAATGTTTGAGCATCGCCAAACCTGACTAAACTATTTTACCCCCTCCTGACACCGAAGATTTAATCCCTTAACCTGCTAAAATATATTGCCTCCCTTAAAAAAAGCCTTAGACTATATAAATATCCAAAAAGCATAATTTCTGCCATTTTTGACGAAAATCAAGAGATGGAGGAGTTAACCGGTTCCAAAATCGAGGAAAATGGTTTTAAAGTTCTTTACATCGAAGATAACCACTCGAATATGGAGTTGGTCGCGTCCATTTTGTTCCGCCACAACCTAAAACTTTTACAGGCTCCTGATGCAAGATTGGGCATCGAATTGGCCAAAGCTCACAAACCTGATTTGATTTTAATGGATCTTGAATTGCCGGGTATGAGCGGTTATGAAGCTTTAAAAATTATCAGGAAGTACCCGCTCCTCGATTCGGTTCCTGTTATCGCGCTGAGTGCCAACAGCATGGAATCGGATATCAAAAAAGGGTTGTCGGCAGGGTTCACTGATTATATTTCCAAACCCATTCAAATCGCCTCCTTTTTAAAAAAAGTAAATCAGTATCTAACTTAAAACCTGTCAGAAAGATTCTTTTCTTTCCTTACCGGGTTACTTTGCTCACAAAATAAATCGCCAGAGTCGCAAAAAGAAAAGCCGGAACCAGTTCATAGATGACCGATTCCGAAAGGCCGGTGGCTTTCCAGATGAGGGTTGTTAAAAATCCGGTCAGCATTCCCGCTATGGCTCCCTGCCGGGTGATGTTTTTCGAGTACAGGCTGAATAGAATGAGCGGGCCAAAACTTGCTCCCAGTCCCGACCAGGCAAACAGCACGAACCAGAAGATGACCCGTGTTTCACCCAGCGCAATAAGCATGGCCCCTATCCCCAATAGCAGAATCGTTGCCCGGCTGACCAAAAGGATTTTTTCATGCGAAAGGGATTTCTTGAGCATTTTGGAATAAACATCATGCGCTACCGTCGAAGCGGCTACCAGAATCTGCGCCGATACCGTGGACATGATGGCAGCCAAAACTCCAGTCAAGACTACCGCCGTCAACAGGGTGGGTAACAATTGCTCTGCCGCTTTGGGAAACAGATGTTCCGGGTCTTCCAATCCCGGGAAAAGAGCCTGCCCACATATTCCCAACAGAATGGATGAAGAATAAACCGCCAACCCCCAGCCCAAAGCGATCCAGGTGCCTTTTTTGATGGCCTCGGTATTTTTCGCCGCCATGTACCGGGTGATGACATGCGGTTGACCGGGGTAGCCAAGCCCGATGCCTAAAAGGCCCACCATGGAACCGAAAAATGCCGAGGTAGATTTTCCTCCCATCCATGTCAGGGTATCAGGAGAAACTTTTCCCACTTCCACCCACATCCCGGAAAAACCTCCAAGACTGGACAACGCCACCAGCGAAAGAATGACCAGCCCTAATACCATAATGATACCTTGCGCAAAATCGGTCCAGGCCACCGCCCGCACTCCGCCCATCATGGTATAAATGAGTACAATTGCCCCGCCTACGGAAATGCTAAGGACATGAGGAATGCCAAAAATAGCATCGAAGGTTTTTCCGATAGCAGTAAACTGTGCCGCCACATAAGCCATCATGCAGGAAAAAATGATAACGACCGAAATCATGCGCAGGATATGAGTCTTGTCATCAAAATAGTTTTCAAAATAATCGGGAAGGGTGATGGCGTGATGCTCTTCTGAATGCTTACGCAGTTTCTCGGCAAGGAACAACCAATTGATGAGATAGCCCAACAGGCAACCGGGCAGAAACCATATGGCCGATAAACCATCCTTATAAGCCAGACCCACTGTTCCCAGCACGGCCCAGGCACTCTCTGAACTGGCAGTAGAAGAAATAGCCGTCACCCAGGCCTTCAACGACCGGTCAGCAAGAAAAAAATCCAGCGGGGAACGGGTCATGCGCGAAGTCCACACACCAATGCCCAGCATGGCCAGCACATACAGGATGAATACAACAGCAATGGTTCCGGAAAGTTCTGTCATGATGGTTTCAATATGTGAGGAATGTGATAAAATTCACCTTCTTTAATGCGTCACGCCAACATTTGACCCCGGATATCCAGACTTATGATCCCCTATGACCCCAATTCCATCGAAGCCAAATGGCAGGCTTACTGGGAAGAACATAAAACATTTAAAGTCGAAGTAGATTCTGCCAAAAAGAAGTACTATTTATTGGAGATGTTTCCCTATCCTTCCGGAAGAATCCACATGGGCCATGTACGCAACTACACGATCGGCGACACGTTGGCCCGGTTCAAACGCATGCAAGGTTATAACGTCCTCCATCCTTTGGGGTGGGACGCTTTTGGAATGCCGGCAGAGAACGCCGCCATAAAAAACAAAAGCCACCCCGCCCAATGGACATTTGAAAACATCCGCACCATGCGAAAACAGATTAAGGCTTTAGGGCTCAGCTACGACTGGGACCGAGAGATCGCCACCTGCCATCCCGGCTATTATAAATGGAACCAATGGCTTTTTCTAAAGTTACTGGAAAAAGGCCTCGCTTACCGAAAAAACTCCACCATCAATTGGTGCGAAGACTGCAACACGGTACTCGCCAACGAACAGGTTGTGGACGGCTGTTGCTGGCGCTGCGATAACGAGGTCCTGCAAAAACAGCAGGAAGGTTGGTTCTTCAAAATTACCGACTATGCGGACCGCCTCCTGGAAGGGTGCAAAAGCCTTTCCGGCAAATGGCCGGAACAGGTGCTGACTATGCAGACAAACTGGATCGGAAAAAGTTTCGGCGCGGAAGTGGATTTTAAAATTGTGCAGAGTGACGAGGTAATAAAAATATTCACTACCCGTCCCGACACCTTGTATGGAGCCATGTTCATGGTGCTGGCTCCCGAGCACCCGCTCACCGAAAAATTATCACGCGGCACCGAACAGGAAAAAGCCATTGCAGCTTTCGTGCAAAAAGTAAAAAAACAGGACACCATCGCCCGAGCCTGTGAAAAGGAAGGCGTGTTTACCGGAGCTTATGCCGTGAACCCCTTAACGGGAGAATCCATTCCTGTGTGGACAGCCAATTTCGTTCTCATGGGTTACGGCACCGGCGCAATCATGTCCGTTCCTGCTCACGACCAGAGGGATTTGGATTTTGCCCGGCAATATCATTTGCCCGTCCGGGTAGTCATTCAACCTAAAACCGGTGAGCTGGATGCAGATACTATGGTGGAGGCGTTCACCGCCGATGGCACTATGGTGGATTCCGGTTCCTTCGATGGCTTGGTCGGCCAGGAAGCGCGCAGAACGGTTTGCGAATTTCTGGAAAAAGAAGGTATCGGAAAAGCCACGATCAATTACCGGCTTCGCGATTGGGGAGTTTCCCGGCAACGCTACTGGGGGACGCCTATTCCCGTGATCCATTGTTCTGACTGCGGAATCGTGCCAGTTCCTGAAGACCAACTGCCAGTCGAGTTGCCCCTTGACGCACAATTAGGAGAAAATGGGCAGTCCCCTTTGCATAGTCTGGAATCCTTCCACAAAACTTCCTGTCCGAAATGCGGGGCTGATGCCCGCCGCGATACAGACACGCTGGATACTTTTGTTTGCTCTTCCTGGTATTTTTACCGCTACACCTCACCCCGATTGGAGCAAGCTCCTTTCAGCAAGGAGAATGGCTCTTACTGGATGCCGATTGACCAATATGTCGGTGGCATTGAGCACGCCATTTTGCATCTCCTTTATTCCCGGTTCTTCAATCTGGTGTTGAACGATCTTGGGCTGACACAGGCCCCGGAACCTTTTGCCCATCTGCTGGCACAGGGTATGGTCATCAAGGACGGAGCTAAAATGTCCAAGTCCAAAGGCAATGTCGTGGACCCGGACGAAATCATCAGCGCCTACGGTGCCGACACCGCAAGGCTATTTATCCTGTTTGCCGCCCCGCCGGTGAAAGATCTGGAATGGAGTGATCAGGGTGTGGAAGGATGCTCACGTTTTTTAAAAAGAGTGTGGCGCATTTTCGGCGAATTTGCCGAAGAAATCAAAACCGTGACATTGCCGGGAGAATCTTTTACCACCCCCGTTCCCGAAATAAAAGCTCTTCGGCGAATGACCCATATCACCATAAGACGAGTGACGGATGATATTGCAACAAGAATGCAGTTCAATACCGCGATATCAGCGATTATGGAACTGGTCAACCACCTTTTCAGCTTCAAAGAATGGTGGGGGAACAAAAACAACCAGGATGAAACGTCACGCATGGCCGTGCGGGAAGCTCTGGAAACCTTGGTCCTGACACTGTCGCCTTTCGCTCCACACATTGCAGAAGAATTAGGATCGCTGATGGGGCTTTCTAAAACCCTGGATCAGACAGCTTGGCCACAATACATAGAGTCCCTGACACAAACGGATGAAATCTTGATCGTCCTCCAGGTCAATGGTAAAGTGAGACAGAAAATTTCTGTCGAGTCTGGTATCAGCGATGACGATTTAAAAACCCGATCCCTTGAAGATCTGAAAATCAAGGAATGGACCCAGGGCAAAGAGGTCAAAAAGGTTATCGTCATTCCCAAAAAACTTGTAAACATCGTTGTCCAATGAAACAAGTCCGGCTTCCTTTTAAATTCTGGATACTGTTTGGCATCGCCCTGCTCCTTAATGGATGCGGGTATCACTTGGTGGGAACCGGTTCTTCCCTGCCTTCGCATTTAAAAACCCTCTTCATACCTCTGTTTGCCAATAGTTCTTCGGAACCGGAAATTCACCGGGAATTGACAAGTGCCATTATTAATTCCTTCATTACAGATGGAAGGCTCAAAATTGTCCGGAAAGGTAACTCCGACATGGTGATGAAGGGCAGCCTTTTTTATTATGATTTGAGGGCCGTCTCCTTCACCTCCAGCGATTTTGCCTCGGATTATATTGTAAAGCTGGGCGTGGAGGTTGAAGTGATCGACAAGATTAATGACAAACCCTATATAAAAAACAAATTCACAACCAAATGGGACTACAGAGCTACTTCTGATATTGTCGATACAGAATCGGCCCGGCTTGCTGCTCTGGAAGAAGCCTACAAAGAACTGGGCAACCGCTTGGTGAGCCTGCTCATTGATCAGTTTTAATTCTTTTAAAAACCGTGACCCCTGACAATTTAATCCTGAAAATTTCCCAAGGGCAAACGGAAGCTTTCTATTTTCTCTATGGCCCGGAAACCTTTTACCAAACCGAAGTCATCCAGGCTCTGATCAAAAAATGGATCACCGAAGATAATCGGGACTTTAACCTGGAAACCTTCGATGCCCGGGAAAGTACGGTGAGCCACTGGCTGGGATCCGCCAGAACCCTCTCTTTCGTGGGTGGAACAAAACTGGTAGTGGTACGTAATCTGCACGAGGCCGTCCCGCAGGACCAAGATGCCCAAACCCTCATCGACTACGCACAGTCCCCCATTCCTGAAGCCTGTGTAGTCGTTACCGCCGACAAGGTGGACCGCAAAAGAAAATTATTTAAAACGCTAACAAAACTGAAAACCGCAGTCGCCTGCGAAGCTCCCAAAGAAAATGAACGCTGGCTCCGTAAACGGGCTGAGGAGGCAGGTTATTCGCTATCCTCTGATGCGGCACGTTTTCTGATAAACAGGGTGGGACCCCGGCCGGGAATCCTGGCGAAAGAATTGGAAAAAACTCTCCTCTATGCGGGAAAAAATAAATCCGTTTCAGAACGGGATGTCGCAGAAGTGGTGGGAGAAAGCAAGTTGGAAAATGTTTTTGCCCTCACCGATGCATTGAAAACAAAAAATCCGGAAAAAGCTCTCCGCCTACTCAACAACCAAATCGACCACGGGGAAGAACCCATAAAAATCCTGGGTACCATCGCCTGGCAACTTCGAATGATCTGGGAAGTAAAACATTACCAGCAAAAAAACTTGCCATCAGGTCAGATCGCGAAAGTAATGGGAGCCCATCCTTTTATGGTCGAAAAAGCTTTGCAACACACTCGCCGGTTCAGCACACAACAACTACGCAGTGGATATTTGGAATTGGTTAAAGCTGATAGAAATTT
>Ga0066860_10001082_pt1 | contig 12283 bp, 13 predicted proteins | sample ETN07SmetaG_FD_65601 | JGI IMG/M metagenome (GOLD analysis project Ga0066860, IMG submission 65601) | Marine microbial and viral communities from oxygen minimum zone, Eastern Pacific Ocean - ETNP2014F14-07SV275 | ecosystem: Environmental > Aquatic > Marine > Oceanic ... | reverse complement strand
GAACCCGGTATCGCGCAACAGACCGGAGAAGTATTCTTGTCTGATGGGGCACAGTTTCAGGTAGTGAACAGTGCCATCTGAATATGAATACCTGAATCGGACCGCATCTTCAGATACGGACTCTGGCCGCACATCCACGGTTGACCCAAGGTAGTAGGACTTGTGTTTGCTGGAGAACCCTTTGTCTAGAATGGTGTCGTAGTTGCGGTGGTCGATCACAGCCACTCCGCCATCATTGAGCAATCCGTAGATCTCCTTCAGAGCGGTACGCCGCTCGTCCTCGTAGAACAGATGAGTGAAAGCGTTGCCAAGGCAGACGATGGCGTCGAACTTCTCGTTGGGGAAAGCCTTCGAAAGTGAAGTCCACTGCGCCTCTACCAACCTTGCGTTCTTAAGCCCGAGCCGCGCCGAATTCTCTTTGGCTTTGCTGATCATGATGGCCGAGCCGTCGGACCCGGTGACCTGGAAGCCGTTCAGGCTCAAGTTAACCGAGTGGTAGCCGGTGCCGCAGGCGATATCCAGCACGGTCCGGACGCCATTATTGTTCAGTATTCCCTCGAAGAACCCGCCCTCCGATTCGCGGCGTTTCTCCCAGTCGATCAGTTCGTCCCAGCGGTCGACGAACTCGGTGGTATATTCACTGATAAACAAGTTGCTATCGTGTTTTGTCTGCATCGTCCCTCTTAATCTATGTTTGTGGTTTCTGGGCCACGAACATAGCCCAGCCAATCTTCCCAGCATCCGCGGCTTCAACCCAGAACCCCAGCGCATCAACGGTCCCGTCGATGGTTTCGGCGTCCACGAGTCTAAGCAGCTTCTCCCGGTGTTCAAGTACCTGTTCCCGGACCCAGCCGTAGGAGCGGGCCACATGTTCCGACCAGTCTTCGGTCCGGGTTATATCTAGTCCAAGCCCCTCAAGCGCCTCCTGGTAGTCGGCCAAGTCCCACATGTCGGGCGATTTTACCCGTTCGTAGATGCGGGTCCGGTCGGCCTCTGGAGTGCCGCTCCGCACCAAGATGTCGGTAAACGCCAGAGTCCCTCCGGGGAGCAACACCCGGGTTGCCTCAGAGAGGACCTTCGACTTGTCTGCCGCATGCAGGAACGCTTCCTGACTCCAGACAACGTGGAATGAATCGTCGGCATAGATCAGGTCGTGGAAGTCACCGTACTCGTACTCAATCAGGTGCTCTAGGCCTGCATCGATAGTGCGTTCCCAGGCCAGTTCCAGTTCATTTTCACTTATGTTGGTGGCTGTGATCGGGCAGCCATAGTTTGCGGCGAGGTAGCGGGCGGTGGCGCCGTAGCCACATCCCAGGTCCAGCACCCTGGTGTCGGGCGTCAGGTGAACTCCCTGGGCCATGATCTCGTTGGTGTGCTCCATGGCCTCGGGGTGGGGGCAATCGTCACCGCACGGCACGCCCAAGTGGATATTATCGCCCCAGATGGTGCGATAAATCTGGTCAGCGGGTCCATCATAATAGGCCTTGGTGCTGGAGACCACTGATTCTGTGTCACGGTTCGTCATTGAATACCAAAATACCAATCGATTATCGTGCGTCATTGCGCCTGCATGACGCCCAGTACGAGCAAAAGAAGGAAATTATCGAACTACAGTTGAAGCGAGGAAAGGTTGCCGGGGTAGACGTAATCGCCAGGTTGAATTAGCGCAAGCTAGTGGAAGAGTTGGCCGCCGTTCACGTTATAGGCCTGGCCGGTGATGAATGAGGAGTCTTCGCCGGCCAAGAAGGCGACCAAGTTGGCCACGTCTTGTGCTTCGGCGATGCGCCCTAGCGGTGTATTTTGAGCGGAGTTCTCCACTATTTGGCCTCTGAACTCATCTTGAGTAATGCCCTTTTCAACGGCTTGGTCACGCTCCCAATAGCTCATGCGGTCGGTGTTGATGGGCCCGGGGCACACGGCGTTGACCGTGATGTTATATGGGGCAAGGTCCATGGCGGTCGCCTGAGTCAATCCTATGACTGCGAACTTGGAAGCCGAATAGGCGGCCCCGTTGGCGCTGGCCTGTTTGCCAGCGTTGGAGGCGATGTTGATGATTCGGCCACCCCTGCCAGAGTCTATCATATGCGGGGCTACCAGTTTGGTGGTGAGAAACACAGCAGTAGTGTTGATGGCCAGGAAGTGGTCCCAGACCTCTTTGTCCAACTGGGTCACCGGCACTTTGTCCTTTCCGATGATGGCCCGGGCGTTGTTGACCAGGATGTCGATGCGTCCGAACTGGTCCATGGTCTGGTCCACCATGTCCTCGATCTCCCGGGGGTCTGACAGGTCGCAGTAGATGGGCACAGCTCGACGGCCCAGGGCCTGGACCTCTTGGGACACGGTGTCGATGCCGCCCCACTCGTTCCGCACCTCGGCCGGAGGCAGGTCTGAAGTCTCACGGTGGTAGGCACCAGTATACAAAGGGTAATCAGGCGAGTAAACTTCCGTCAAATCCGAAGCTATTTAGCCTGGTGGTTGTTTATGAAGATAGATTCCCTGGATTTTTACCGGGAACACTCGCGCCGCTACTCCGATCTTTCTCTTCTGTCCCACGAATCCACCCACTCGGTTTACGGCTACAGCTCTCACCCGCGCTTGCGTAACGATATGGACCTGTTGCACAGAGTCGTGGAGTTGGCTCAGGGAAGGCGGTCCTTAGACGCCGGCTGCGGAGCAGGCGCCAGAGACGTCCATCTGCTTCACACCTGGGGACACGACTCTTTTGGAATCGATGCCGTTGATGAGAACATCGGCCTAGGCAAAGAGCTTCACCCAGAGATAGCCGACCGGCTCCAAGTCGCCAACATCGGGGAAGCTTTGCCGTTTCGCGACGGTTACTTCGATTTCGTCACCTGTAACGCAGTCATCCAACACCTCTCGGTTGATACCATAGAAAGGACAACGCTGCCCGAGTTCACTCGGGTCTTGGCGCCAGGCGGCGTCCTCCAACTGATGTTCAAGGTCGGGTCGGGCATCGTCACGATGGAGGACCGGTCCTATGGCGATGACAGCGTCGAGAGAACATTCCAGCTCTATGACGAGCACAGGTTGCTGGATGTGCTGGAAGAATTAGGGTGCCGATTGATCGAAGCAGACGATAGCGGACAACTTGGCGGGTTGATGTATTTCGATGACCCCAAACCCATGCGTCACTGCGTATTTTGGGTCAGGAAGAACCGGGCCTAGCACCGCTGTCGTCCTATTTTTACCCCAGTTGCTCTGTGGCCAACCCCTCGGCAACTTTTTCGACATTTTCGACCGTTACATCGGCATGCCCAGCTATCTCGCAACTGATTCCGGCGTACGCGGCAGCAAACCGTGCGCCTCGCTCCAGCGGCCAACCTGCTTGGAACCCATAGATCATCCCCGCAGAGAACGCAGCCCCGGCTCCGTAGGCATCAACAACATTCACTTCGAGTGGCCGGACCTGCAGCCTTTGGTCTCCCTGGGCCACCATGCAACCCTGAGCGCCCATGGTTACCAACACGACGCTGATGCCGGCGTCGGTCAGGTCTTGCCCGATGGCGACCGGGTCGCCTATGGCATCCGGCTCATCTAAAGAAACCTGGCAGACAGTCGTAAAACGAAGCAGGTCAGCGAGGTCCGGGGCGTCTAAATACCTAGATTCTAGATTTAGGAACACCGGGACCGCTTGGGCGTGAGCGCGTTCCATCGCGCCCAGAATATTTGGTCCGTCGTACCAATCAACGTACAGCATCCGCGCATCTGACAGTTGATCGTCGCTTGGGACCGGCAGCGATTTCAGGACCTCCGGTTCGCGTTGCTGGAAGTAAGTCCTGGAACCGGCCTTGGCCACGATCCCGATCTCCAATGGGGTGGAGACCCCTTCGCTAACTGTTTGGCTGATATCCAGGCCAGAGTTCTTCAATTTCTCAAGCACTCTACTTCCGTAGTAGTCGTCTCCAACCGCGTTCGATACGAGGGTGCTAGGAACGTTCCATCCCGAGAGCGTACGGGCTACTATCGCGGCATCGTCGCCCACAGTATCGACCAAATTTTCTATCACCGCGCCGCCGTTCTGGACAGGGAAATCTTCGACGACCACCAGCATGCAGTGGGTTAAAAAGCCGCAGCAAATTACGTCTCCTTTTGAGGGGAGCAGCAGCCGTTGACTTTGGATTGAGGCAGGTTCAGTTCCAGCCATAGTTGCTCAGCATCTCCAACACCGGACATCATCGCACAGATTGTTTGCTTCGAAGGAGTCATGGCGGTCCAGGTGGACCTTATTCGATGTTTTCTTCCGGCCACCCAGCAGAGTGTCGCTCCGTATACACACCATCACTGGCATCTGAATGTCATGATTTTGAGATTGTTAGCCACTAGACTGTTCGTATTATGGTAAGAAGCGCCTTGGCCCTCAGGCGCCAAATCCGTAATTGATCAGAGCAGCACAGAGGAGACCGATTGGCTCTGTTAGACGTTGAAGACCTCTCGATCCGCTTTGGAGGAATCCTGGCGCTGGATGGCGTTTCTTTCTCCGTAGAAAAGGGCGAGATCTTCTCGATCATCGGGCCGAGCGGCTAGACGGGTGCTGATCGTCTGCCATGGCTGGAACAGACTCTGTGGTTTCCTTCCGGCCCTCGCCCGACTCGGGCGAACTCAGGTCGGGAGCCATTCTAGCCAGGAAGGCACCGGCCACGGTCGGGACCTCCACGTACGCAGGGAAGGCCAGGGCGGCGGAGAAATAATCCTCCAGCATCTGGATGGCCTTTTGCTTAGGGACAATTGTTTTGGGAGTAAATCCGTTCGGTATCTGAGCGGGGGAACGGTTATACTGACACGTCAAAACGCCACTTTATACAACATGCCGGGCCTGTCCCAAACCTAAGGCCCGTAGCGGAGGAGAGCACGGATGCATTGCGGAGTGATGGTCACCGGTTACAACCAAGGAGACTGGGACCGTCTGCTGGAAGGAGACTACAGCCGTCCACCAGACGTCCCGGACGCCCAGATGTTTGATGACACCCTCTATATGGGAGAGTTGGTCGAACCCCTGGGCTTCGATTCGATCTGGGCCACCGAACACTATGGCTCCGCCTACTCGATGCAGCCGAACCCTTTGCAATACCTGGCGTATTGGGCGGGCCGCACCAGTCGGATAGATGTGGGCACCGCGGTGATCGTGGCGCCGTGGTGGAATCCAGTGCGGTTGGCCAGCGAAATATCGATGCTGGATATCTTGTTGAAGGGCCGCCGCCTCCACCTGGGCATCGGCCGTGGCATAGCCCCGCACGAATACGCTTCGCTGGGCTACCCGATAGAACAATCACACAAGTATTTCTATGACGTGATCAACGCCATCAGGGCCGCCGACGGCGCTGAGCGGTTCGAGTTCCAAGGCGAGGTTTACAACATCCCGCCGACCAGCATCCGGCCTCAGGCCCGCCACAAGGGCGATCTGACCAATAACATAAAGGTTGCATTCAGCACAGAGGCGTCGGCAAGAATGGCCGCTGAGAACGGTCTTGGGCAGATGTTTGTCGCCGGCGACGACGTTGATGAGATGGTGAGTAAGGTGCAAAGGTTCAACAAGATCCGAAACGATCTTGGCCTACCACCGGACCAGCCCACCACCCTGCTGTGGATGTACTGCGCCGAGACAGCGGAAGAAGCCGAAGAAGGATGGGTCTATTTCCAGAACCAAGGCGTCGCGGCCCAGCACCACTACTTCGATTGGAACAATCCAGGCTACGAAGGCATACAGGGCTACGAGGAATACCTCCTGCGCCAGAACGCCGACATAAGCCCGGCGGACGCCAGGCTCGCCGCACGCCGTGCGACCCAGCCAATCGGCACCCCGGAGCAGATCATTGAAAAGATCAGGACGATGCAGGAGACCATCAGCATGGAAAAAGTCGTGATCCACATGATGTACGGCGGCATGCCCAGGGAAAAGGCTGAAAAGAGCCTTCGCCTCTTCGCCGAGAAGGTCCTCCCCGAGGTTCAGGCCATGGCCACCCCAATCAACCCAAGATCATTGGGTGAGACCGCCGTCTGAGCTGAGCCCGATAGCGGCGTTAACCGGCGTCGATCTTCCCTCCGAAATTCCCTACGCTACCTTCCAGCAGGTCCTGATTAGACTTGGAAGCTAGGTTAATCCCAGGCCCGGTTGTCCACTGCATCTTCATATGTGGAGCCGGTGTCGATCAGACCGGGATAGCTCAGCATCCAGGAGTAGGTGTCGTCGAACCGTTGCCGTGTGTAGGGCACGGGCGGGCCGTAGAGCAAGCGCCAGCCTTGGAACTCGTCTGGTTCAAGTAGTCCCTCAACCTCATTTAGGAAGTAGTGGGCATATTTGTTCGGAGCGGCGTTGATCATTTCAGCAGCCACGGTTTCGGCGCGGAACATGGCGGCTAGAGTCGGTCCGTCCAATTCCTCGCTGGCCGCCTCACTGCGAGTTGAGTGGCTCTCCATAAGAATCCGAAATCCCTGCTTTTGGGCGACACTGATCCATGGCTCATAGAAGTTTCCGGCGGCCACTTCTCCTTTCTTTACTGCCTCCAGGCGCTCTTGCATCGTCCCGGCGTTGGTTATCTGGATCTCCTCTTTTCGGATGAAACCTTCCAGCATCTTGAGGGTGGTGAAGTGGGAACCGTTGAACGGACTCACCGCAACTGGCGTGTTTTTCAGTTGTTCCGGTTCGTAGATGTGGCTCTTTGGGCCTGTGATGATGGCCATCTTGGACATGGCGGCCCCAAGGGCAACGATCTTGGCTGGTCTTTGCCCGTTGGCGACGGCTTCGACCGTGCGTTTCATAACGCCCCACTCGCACATGCGGTATTGATCGACCCCGCCGTCGTTGTAGATGCCTTCCATGGTCCGGTCGAAAATGTCTTTTTTGAGGGCTTGGCGGTCGGCGCCTAATTGGCCGGTCCCAGGGGTGGCGAGTATCTCAAGATCGAGCCCCTCTTTCTCGAAGAGTCCCTCGTCGCGGGCGACCAACACAGCCAAATCGTGGACAGCGTTCATCGCGGATACCCTACCTTTTCTCAGGCCTGCTTCGGTGGACATTTTGAGTTACCCCACAAATAATTTTGAGCCGTTAAGGCCGATATTGTCTCATATATTGATGGCCGCACTATGCCAAACCAACAAGAGCCTCCATCTGCCCGTCAACCGTGGCCAGGTCGGGCAGCCATCTCAGGACCAACCCCTTTTCGTCGATGATCACTGCCGGGCGTCTCCCGTCGGCCGGATTGGCCAGGTAACGTTCATCGCCGGCTTTCGACATGCCATAGGCGATGGCGATGGCCCTTTCATTATCGAGAATGACTGGGAACGGCAGATTTTCTTTCTCCACCCAGGCGCGGACCGATTCTTGGTCTTGGTCATTGACGCCAAATACCTGGATATCTTTTGCCACGAATTCTGAATAATTGTCACGGTACCCGTAACTGTGGCGGGTTCAATTGCCTCCCCCTGGAGATGAGAAGAACCACAGCCAAACCTTCTTGCCCCGCAGGTCCGACAATCGAACTTCTTTTCCAGTATGGTCCAAAGCTGTAAAATCCGGCGCCGGTTCCCCTTCTTTGAGCATTGGATTCACCTCCTCGAGTGAGACCGCGATTTGAGCAGAAGCCTCTAGCCGTTAACCAGCGTCGATCTTCCCGGCGAAATCCCTGATGCTTCCAGCCAGTAGGTCCGGAATCTCGACCTTCATGTTGTGGCCCACGCCTTCAAAGGTCTGTAGGCTGGCGTTCGGAATCTGTTGGGCCATCAGGTTTTGTGCTTCCATGGGAGTGATCTCGTCTTGGGCCGATGCCAGGATTAACGTCGGTGTCGAGATATTGGGCAGCAATGGTGTGAGGTCCTCCCCCAAGAGACAGCCCTGGAGGGCCAAGACCACGTCAGCCGGGGTTTTTGCGCCCTCGGAGGCGTACCATTCCACGAGGCCGGGTTCGGCCTGAGGGCCAAACCTTTTCTGGGAATCGGACAGCAGCCACGCCTTGGTGCCTTCCTCCTCCAGCGTCCGCCGCCACACGCCAGCATCGATACCGGCCCCCATCTGGGCCAGCTTGGGTGTGGAAGCCACTAGACTGAGACTGTGGAGTCGCTCCGGAAAGTCGATGGCGAAGCGCAGGCTCACTATGCCACCTGCCGAGGCGCCAACCAGGTGCGCTTTCTCAATCTCCAGACTGTCCATGACTGCCGCGATATCGGCAGCCAACCCCGGCAACGTGAATGTGCCGTCGGCGGTCGGTTCCGTGCCGGCATGGCCCCGCATGTCGAATCGGAGCACCCGGTGGTGGCCGGCCAACGCCGGGATCCAGGACCGCCAGCGGTGGATGTTGCCCGCCGCCGCATGGTGCAGCAATACCACACTCCTGGTCTGCCAGGGCTCGGTGAAGTCGTCCCAATGGTAGTGGAACCGGCTGCCATCTATCTCTAGGTACGGCATACGTCCTTACTCCTGCTTAACAGTGAGTTTGATGAGCTTGTCGGCCCGGTCTTGGCTGTCGAGATCGCGGCAGGTTGCGATGATCTCTTCGAACTGAGACTCCGAGATCGGTAGGCCGGGGATGACGTCCCGAATCCGGCGCGCCTCTTCTTCAAAGTCCCACATAAACTCGCGTCCGGTGGACTGCTTGGTGTAACTCTTTCCGTCTTTGGTGAAGACGGTTATGCGGGGTCCGAATAGAGTCATCTCACGCGAGGGGATGATCGTCACCCGGTGCATCAGGTCCAAAACTTCGGGCGGGTCGCCGGCTCCATCGGTAGCGCCCATCTGCTGGCTCCGTATTACCGGAAATCCACGCATGGCAACGCCGTACGCGGTGTAGTATTTCGTGCCGCCCTTCTGTGCTTCACCGTCTTCCCGGCGGCTCGGGAAGGCCGGGCTGGGATATTGGGTCTCGAGCCAGTTCACCACCGCCTCGACGCGCTCGACGTCCTCATACTTTATGTCGTGCTCGGTACAGAGCTGCGCAGAGACGTCGACGTGGGCGATGTTGTAGCCGGCCGTCGAGTAGATACGGTAGAGCGTTTCGAGGAACATCCAGTCTTGCCCCAGCCCCTTGGTGATCACGTCCAGGCTGGTCTGGGTGTCGCCGACAAAGCTGTAGGTCAGCCGGCCTTGGTTGTTGCCAGCGTAGGCGTGGTAGAACCCAGCTTCGCCTTCGAGCGTGGTCTCTCCGCCCTTCTGCCCCATCTGCGCCAACGCCACGGCCAGCATCGCGTTTCGCACAGCAGCCCCCTCACGCAGAGCGACGCCACCGCTGCGAGGGCCTTCCAAATTGCCCGCCGCTAGGTGCACGCACAGCGCGATGGTGCTGTTCACTTGGTCTTCGGTCAGGTTCAGGATCTTGGCCGCGGCCATGGCTGGGCCAAAGATGCCAAACACGGGGCCGGCATGAAAGCCGCGGGACATCACTGTCGGGATAAAGTCCGACGCCAGCCGCTCCATTACCTCGTAGCCAACGGCAACGCCGGTGAGGAATTCCTTGCCCGACGCCCCGGCGGTTTCCGCGGCCACAAACGCCCCCGGGAGGATGCTGGTGCCGGGGTGGGTGAGCATGCGGAATGAGTCCAGCTTGCCACCCGACATAGCCATCTCAGCATTGGCGAAGGCGGCGCCGCCCTTGGTCACCGTCGTGCCGTCCACCATGATGGTGGCGCCTTGGCTCACACCCGATTCTTCAGCGGTCATGAGCTGTATCGCCTGCTGACCGGCATTAGACTGGGAGCCAAGGAGCACGGAAGCCAGACTGTGGAGTGTCACGCCCTTGGCACGGTCGACAACCGCGGGCGGAAGGTCGTCGTAGCTCAGTCCTACGACCCATTGGGCAAGCTGCCGGCTGAGAGATACCATTCTTTTCTCCAATGTTCTGTTAAAGTTTCGCGATCGTCGTGCAATTGACGGCGCGGTTTAGACTAGTCCCTTTACAATTCCAATTCTGCTATCCCGATGCCGCTTTCTCCGGCCACAGAGTAGAGCAGATAGATATGGTCGCCTTCCGAAAATATGGCTGGGTCGCGCAGTTGGTTCACGTGCCCGTAAGCCACGCTTCGCGCCGAGGGTTCCAGCGGCGCATCGGCCCCTTCCCATTGGCGCTCGGGGCGTAAGACCTCTACCGCCTCGGTCTCCTGCCATTCTCGCCAGTCCGCGGACAGGTCAATGGTGCTCAATAAGATACGTTCCGGAGTATCGCCCACCTGGCTCCAAAACACGTAGAGCGTGTCTTCTTTTTTCAATAACGCCGAGTGGCGCATCTGTTTGTTGAAGAGCAACGGCCCTTGTTCCAGGGGCGGCAGGCCATCCGTGAAACGGTGTACCTGCCCGGGCATGACCAAACCAAAGTTGTGGCCGTCGTGTCGAAACACCCTTAGATAACTTCGGCTGAGTATCTCCGGGCGGGCCGAAAAACTTATACCGTCCGTTGAGACGGCGATGCGGGTCACTTGCCAGCCAAGACCTTCAAGGCCGTGGAAATACATGACGATGGTCTGATTCGCGGAATCAACATGCACGTCAGGAGAGGCGATGTGAGGTGTAGTAAGCTCCGTCAGAATGTCGTGGAGCATAGTCTCGGGCCCTCTTGATGCGAATCGCTCTTTCTTGATCTCCTCGACGGCTTCAGGAGGGGCGTCCGGTGGCTCGGTTAGGAATAGGGAGTCGGCAAGTTGCAGGCTGCCCGGCGGATGCACCGTCCATGGGCCCTTCAAGTCATCCGCATACGCCAGGCGAATGTAGCTTCCCTTGTGGTCCGCGAAATAGAGGTAGTACTTACCGAGAGGAGAGTCGACCCAATCCGGCACACGGATCAAAGATGGGCCCTGAATGTTCTCCCCAACGCCCGGATGGAGTTGGGGGCTGATGATGGCGGCATCAATCAGACGGGTAACGCGCATTTTGTTTTCTCCATGAAATGATGCCGGTCCTGATGGAATGGTGGATCTTGACCGCGAACCCGGCCCAGACTAAGGGGACAGATAATCTTTACCTCAAACACGGTCCTGCCTAAAGGAACCAGCCCATCCCTTTGTAATAGCCCCTGAGGTATGCGATCTGCCCGCCGTGTACACAATTGTCGTAGACCACGATCCCCAAAAACGTGGCTATCGATGCCGGGGGCCGGGGAGGAATCTCGAGCTCGCGTTCCAAATCAGAAGCAGACAAAGACTCGAAATAACTCTTAGCTGCGCCTTTGACTGCTTCATAGTAGCCCACGAGTGAATCCTTGGGCGGAAGCTGCCACGCCGCAACCTGCTCTTTGGTCCAACCCCCTCCCGTGTTGTTGAGGTCATCATCCAGGCTGAATTTTTCATGCCAACCCCCGTCGATCCATATTTGGGGAGCTTCTTGGCACCACGTATGGACAAAGCGGTCTACGATCCTGCTCATGTGCCAAAGGAGCCACCCCATCGAGTTCGACTCGTCGTTCGGCCGTTCCCCTAGCATCGCGTCGTCCACGTCTTCCAGAGCTCTGTCCACCATCCCCCAGTTACGCTGTAAGGCTTCCACGGCCGATGTTGTAGCTGACATTGATTCGACTCCAGGCGCTGAATGTTGCAGGGAACTAATCTACAGTGGGCCAACGCGCTTGTCCAACGAGAGGCCGATGAGCTTCAAAAACGAGACGCCTCAGACTCACAACGAGCCTGAGGCGTCTGATTGTCTATGGACCGGACGATCTGCTCGAATTCTTTACTTAACCTTTTGAAACGTGTACTCGATCACACCTACGCCGAAGAGGATGAAGGGATCGCCTTCGTCGGTGATTCTGAATTGCAGTGGAAAGCTGAGAGCCATAGAACTCGCCAAGATATAGTCGGTCACTTTTTCATCATCGCCGGCCTTCTCACGGACCTCTGCCCGGAACTCCCCGACGTCCATGATGAGCTTGCCGTCTTCAAGTTCAATGATGATTTCGCCCAGCGCATCGTTGGTGTACCGGCCCAGGTATGGAGTAACTGCTGCCTGATCGATGTCCGCCAGACTGGCGGCCAACTCTGCGATCGTGTCCTCCGCGGCCTTCCATCCGAACGCTGCCTGCTCTTCGAATTCCGATTCCAGGCCGAATACCAACTCGAACAACCGGAAACGAACGGCCTGGGTAAAACCGGCGCTGCCCCTGGCATTCGACAGAACGCTTATGCCCAGGTCATGATCAGGTAAGAATGCCAGATTTGCGGTGAAGCCTACGGTGCTGCCGTCATGCCAGATATGCGGCAGGCCTTTATACTCGTCCACCATCCAACCCGGACCGTAGGCAATGTCGGCTGAGATCGGGACCTGGGGCTCCCAAGTAACCTTCAAGTTCTC
>Ga0066860_10001075_pt1 | contig 12317 bp, 10 predicted proteins | sample ETN07SmetaG_FD_65601 | JGI IMG/M metagenome (GOLD analysis project Ga0066860, IMG submission 65601) | Marine microbial and viral communities from oxygen minimum zone, Eastern Pacific Ocean - ETNP2014F14-07SV275 | ecosystem: Environmental > Aquatic > Marine > Oceanic ... | reverse complement strand
TGAGTAATGCATGTAAAAATCTACCGAGACACTGCCTTTTAATCCGCAGGTCGTGGGTTCGATCCCCACAGGGCCCCACCAAACTCGCTAGTCGTCGATGTGCCCTTCCGGCCTGTACAACGGCTGAGAGGCGAGCTGTACCGACTTTTTACAGCTGTTGATTCACAGACAAGTGGTCGTAATGGTCTAATTGTCGGCTTAAATACAGTGACTAATCATGTATTCAGGTCGGCTGGAATTTGTGGTGAGCGCTGAGTTCTGAGAGAACCTCCCATAATGACTCCAAAGGGTGCTCAGAGGTTCAGAGACCGTTTACTCTGGATCCTCTACCGACAGCAAAAACGGGCTGGTTCCCGGGGTTTACAAGTCGATAGGCGGGAAGAATGTCAGTTCAGCTCCGAAATCGTCCATACTGACCACGGTATCGCCGCGGAGCCGAGCACGGATGTCCCGGGTTCGATGATGCAGCACCAGTTCACTGTCAGCGAGCGGATAAGAGACCTTGACCGCCTCTCCCACACACGGTTCTGCGATCAGAACGTAGCTGTCCAGTACGCGGTGTCTGGTTGAGCTTTCCACTTTTAGCTCTGATTGATCCACCCACAATGGGAGACGTATCCGCAAAGGACCTGGCTTGAGCGGTATGGCGGTTACGCCAGCACCATCTGAGTCGGCCTCGACGCGAAGAGATTCGGACAGATGGTCAAACATCAGATTCACCGCGTGGCCGTGCGTAGTCGTCATGGCGGCCTCCCGCAAAACCTCGCACAGAGAGGCGACGGCTCCACCGACGATGTCCATGTTGAAGCTGACACGCTCAAGGCCGAGAGGCCGGTGGCCGTAAGGTGCCGGGAACCCGAACGCGCCGACGTGCCTCTCGGCAACTTCACGCAGACCGTCTTCCGACGATGGGTTCGGAGGGTCAAGAATGAACGAGTTGTCGCGCAATTGTGCCGGAAGCAGGTGCCCACGAATGATTCGTTCGGCGTCCTGGAAGTATTCAGGATACCCGCGCCTGCCGAGGATAAGCGCGGTTTCTACTATGTCCCCCGTGTTGTTGCACTCACCCCGGTCTGGAGGGCTGTCATCATTGCTGTTTTCGATCACCCAGCCAAGCCCGTCACGGATATCCCACAGCCCGTTGTCGTAGAACGCTCTCACCCGCCCGAGCAGCGCCGAGTCGGCCGTGAGATCAGCGAGCTGAGCTAGTGAGGACATCACGCACGTGGTGGAGTGGGTGTGCTGACCGAACTTTTCGCGATTGTAGGCGCCGTCCGGAAGGAAGTACTCCGAGGTTGCCATCGAAGCCAGTGTGAGCGCCAGTTCGAGTGCAGGTCCGTGACCTGTGGCGCGGAAGTACTTCACGAGCGGCCCAATGGCCCGGGCGATGCCGGTAATAAAGGTGTGATCCTGAGCCACTCGCAGATCAAACTCCGACTCTAGCTTTTGCCTGTCCCAACCGCTCTGTGGGTTCCACAGATCGAACACAAAAGCGATGCTAGCTTCGGCGATCTCCGCTGCACGCTCGGAGCCCCGGTAGCGTACCAGCGCATACAGAGCGTGAAATCCCTCTCGCAGATTGTGTTCATTGAAATTAATGAGAGGGCCGCCCAGCTCGTCGCGATTGAGCGGTAAAGGCGCAACTCCGGAATAGGAAAAGAAGGTGGCGGCCGTGTGCTTACGTACAGCTTCCTCGTCTATGCTGACACCAGCGATCGCCTCCGCAGAGAGCAGGGCGTTTAGATGGCGGCCCGGCACGTGGGACTCGGAGTGGACGCTACTGAAACCTAATCGCGGGTTCGGTAGAACCTCTGAGCCGAAGAACGGAATTTCGTTGTCGTCGGCGTTGAATACGCTCGCCATCGTCCTGCATCCGAGTTCGATCGCAGACCGGATATCCGAGTTGTTCACGTTCGTAAGAGTGGACATACGCAGATGCTATTTGATCGCTATCCGTTGGGCAAATCTGGAATCTATCCCAAGGAGTTCAAGTCGGCCGATCTCTCTATTAGTTGAGACCCGATAACCGTCCCACTTTTGCTGTTAGTTCTGAGTTATCAGGCTGGAGGATGGCCTCAGTCTTTTAATCCGCAGGTCGTGGGTTCGATCCCCACAGAGCCCACCAAACTCGTCTGTTGGAGACGGAAATTTCTCATAGATAAGGCTCTGCCTCGATCTTTCCTGTGTCAGCGCGCTGGCGATGTTAGTCTGATCGCCCCGCATATCCATGCACTGGGCCAATCGTAGATTTTATTATGAAGATTGAGTCGATAGAGATATCCGTGTTCGAGTTGCCGATGTACCCGACGACAACACAGATCGTCGAGTTCGGGGCACCGTCTGGCAATCGGTGGAAACAGGCATTTCCGAGCGGCGGCGATGTACCGGTTCAGGTGATCAAAGTCGTCACCGATGAAGGCGTCGAAGGCGTCTGTACTGCGGGCGATTGGCGGTACACAGAGCTCAGTTGGCAGCAAATCGCAACATTGAGGGAGCTGGCTGTCGGTGAAGACCCTCTCGACCGAGATCGACTGTGGTCCAAACTGAGCGCCGCCTCACGATTTCTAAATCCTGTTTGGTGGGGTGGATTCGACAATTGCCTGTGGGACATCGCAGGAAAGGTGGCAGGCAAACCGGTTGCCGAGTTGCTCGGTGGGGCGAGGTCAAGCGCGGCAGCGTACTTCAACACAGCAGGGAGCTCGATCGACGAGCTGATTCGGGATGGCGAAATTGGTCTCGAGGCCGGGTACTCGACGCTGAAAGATCACCTTGCCTTTTCGAATGCAGAGAATATTAATGCGTTCGAGAGGTTTCGCTCAGCATTTGGTGCCGAGGTCGGATTGATGCATGATGCCGCGCTCGCCAGTTACAACTACGAAGAAGCAATTGAGGTCGGTAGGGCACTCGAATCAACCGGATTTATCTGGTTCGAAGAGCCGATAGACGATCGTTTGCATCAACAGAACGTACAACTGTGCCAGCTGCTAGATATTCCCATTGCAGGCGCCGAAACGCTGATGCATGATCCCCAACTTGGCGAACTCTGGCTCACGACCGGAGCGGTAGACATTCTGAGGGTTCACGCCCGTCACGGAACAACGGCGGTTCAGCGGCTCGCGGGTCGTGCTGCAAACCTTGGCAGCAATGTCGAACCAAACGCCTATGGGCCGTTGTTCGGCCTCGTTCACGCACACATTGCGTGCGGAATCGAAAATATCGATTGGTTCGAAACGGCTCCGCCGCCAAATGGAGCTGCGATGGGAGAAGAGATCGGGCTACTAAATCCGGTTCGACCAGTGGCCGGTCAGGTTAGCTATCCAGCAGGTCCCGGATGGGGCGCGGAGTGGGACTCGAAGCAGTTTGAGTCAAAACGGATTGCGGTTCTGTAGTAATACCGTTGGGCCTGGACTGGTCGTTCAGTTGTAGCGGTGTTCGGTGAGCTCCTGATCGACCGACTATTCTGCATTCTTCCTTTTAATCCGCAGGTCGTGGGCCATCGGAATTTGGCCCCACAGGGCCCACCAACTCGATATCCGACGCTGCCTCGTCTCCTCAGGTTTGAGCGCTACTTGCTCTCGCGTGAGCCGATACGCTGTTCCCAGCCTTCTTCGTGCAAGTTGAAAAACGCGTCTGGATCGTAGGGATGTTCTTCGATTGCTTCGAGATTTAAATCGATACCCAACCCTGAGGCTGTTGGAAAACTCAAGTGACCGTTCGACTGATCGATCTCCGGGTGCCAGGTGACTAAATCGCGCGTCCACGTTTCGTTTGTCGCATCGAAATGTTCCTGGATCAAGTAGTTTTCAATGCACGCTGCTAGTTGTAAGCAGGTTGCAGTTGCAACTGGTCCTCCGCTCTGGTGCGGAGCGATCACTGCGTTACTGGCGCGTGCAATATTGGCTACAGCAATGGTGTTCGAGATGCCGCCCAGAGACATAGGCTCGGGCTGCCAGATACTGACACCGCCACCCTGTGCAAGGGTTTCGAACTGACCGATTTTGTCGAACTGCTCCCCGGTGGCAATTCGGATCGGACTCTGCAAGGCGATTTCGTTCGTCAGAGCCTCACGCTCGTCCTTTGTAGGTTCTTCCCACCAGTACAGGTCAAGGGGCGCAAGAAATCGAGCTACACGTAAAGATTCTGACGGGATAAATCGACTATGAACGTCGATCAGGATCTTGAAGCCTGATTCAAATCGGGCACGAAGCGCAGCAAGAATGTCGTAACTGAGTTTCAGATCTGCTTCGTCAATCGTTCCAAACGACTGCCCGAACGGGTCTAGCTTCACCGCTTTGAATCCGAGTTCAACAACTATGTCGGCTGCGGCCACGAACGCTTCGGGAGTTCGTTCTGCGCGATACCAACCGTTCGCATATCCAAGAATGGACTCGCGCTGCTTTCCGCCGAGCAGTTGATAAATCGGTACACCCAATGATTTTCCAAGGATGTCCCAGCAGGCAACTTCGACAGCCGACATGGCAAGACGATGAATGTGACCGGCATCCTGAACGGTCTCGATGACTGTTCGGGAGATAGCGTTCACATCGCGTGGGTCTTTGCCAATAACAAGATGGGAGAGTTCGTGAATAGCTGCCTCAGTGGTCTTGATAAATCCGTTGAGGGTGGCTTCGCTGACTCCATAAAGACCGTCCTGGTCCGTCATCACTCGCACGAAAAGCCAGTTCTTCCAACCTGCACCCACCGGGTAAGTTTCGATCGACGTAATTTTCATCTCGTGTCCCAGTGACTAAGCGCTATTTTCCAGTTGGTTTCGGTTCGGCTACAAAGCTCTGAGTGCATTGGCTTTGGCTAATAAGCGTCTTGCTAGCCCAGGGTTTTCTTGATCGATTCGATGATGCCGTCGCTCGTGGGGTACACCAGCTTCTCAAGCGATGGAGAGAACGGAATGTGGACCTGCTTGGACGCCACTTTCTGCATTGGCGCTTGAAGGTCCCAGAACGCCTCTTCACCAACGATCGACATGATCTCACTGGCAGCACTGCAGACCTTCGCCGCCGGATCTGCGACAACCAATCGACCGGTCTTGCCGACTGAGTTGAGAATTGTTTCCTTGTCCAGGGGCACGAGTGTACGTGGGTCTATGACCTCTACCGAAACGCCTTCTTTAGCCATCTCTTCGGCTGCGGCTAGCGCCCGGGGTACGGAGCCAGCAATCGCAACCACTGTTACATCTGTACCTTCTCGCAGAATGTTCGCAACGCCAAAAGGCACCGTAAAGTCTGGATCGTCGGGAACCTCACCTCGCGTGCCCAGCAGAGTGCCATCCTCGAACATGATCACCGGATCGTTGTCTCGGATCGCGGTCTTCATCAGCCCTTTCGCATCTGCCGGGGTGCCGGGTGTGACGATCTTCAGACCACCAATGTTCATGAAGACGGGATATGAACGGTCAGAGTGGTGAGCAGCCGAGCCTCCGCCGTAGTACATCACGGCACGATAGACCACGGGTAGAGTCGCCTGTCCGCCAAACATGTATCGCATCTTGGCGGCCTGAGAAACCAGTTGGTCCATCCCAACCCACATGAAGCTTGTCAGCGTCTCAACAATGGGTCGCATTCCCACTGCCGCTGCACCCACGGCAGCACCAAAGAAACCGTTCTCAGACAAGGGCGTGTTGAGGATCCTCTCATCGCCAAACTCGTCGTGGAGTCCGGAGGCAGCACCATAAACGCTGGCCCGAACGTCCTCGCCCATCAGAAAGACCTTCGGGTCGATACGCATCTCTTCTGCAATTCCCATGCCCAGGGCCTGCATAAACATTTTTTCTGTCATCAGTTGCGATCCAATATTTTTATCGATGTGGTTGAAATTTGAGTTGTCCGTGAGTAGGACCACGATTGAGACCGGTTAAACGACCGGCATATCGCTGGCGAACATGTCCTTGTAAAGCTCGGACTCATCGGGAAATGGACTGTTGCGAGCAAACTCAGCGGCTTCTTCCACTTCGGCATGTGCGTTGGCGCTGACGGCATCGCACTCGGCTGGCGTGGCGGTTCCGCTGTCTACGATGCTCTTTGTGAGCAGGTCGAGCGGGTCTCGAAGGCGCCATTCATCGATCTCGCTTTCCTCGCGGTATTCCGACTTGCGAATCTTCTCAAGTCCGAGGGAGTGATCTTCGAATCGATACGTAAGCGCTTCGATCAGAGTAGGGCCTTCACCGTTTCGGGCACGCTCAACGGCCTGAGCTGTTGCCTCGTACATAGCGATGGCATCTTGTCCGTCAACCAGAATCCCCGGCATGTTGTAAGCCTGAGCCCTGTCGGAGATGTGCTCGACAGCCACCGTGTCTTTGTACGACGTGGTCACTGCGTATTGGTTGTTCTCACAAATAAAGAGGACTGGTAGATCCCACACCGAAGCGAGGTTCATCGACTCGTGGCAGGCACCTTGATTAGACGCTCCATCGCCGAAAAATACGGCGGAAACGAAATCTTTGCCTTCCAGTTTGGAAGCTAACGCTGCCCCGGTCGCAACTGGCACTGAGGACGCAACAATTCCCGACTCACCCAGGATGCCTACAGAGAAGTCCGCAAGGTGCATAGAGCCGCCTTTTCCCTTGCAATAACCGTCAATACGCCCGAAGATCTCCGCCATCGCCTTTTTGAGGTTTGCACCTTTCGCAATGGGGTGACCGTGCGAGCGGTGATTGCCCGCAATGTAGTCAGAATCCTTTAAGGCAGCACACGCGCCAACGGCAACGGCCTCTTGTCCTATGTAAAGGTGCACACCGCCTACTTCACCGGCGTTATACATTTCGGTCAGTTTCAGTTCGAAATGACGTATACGCCACATGCGCTCGAGCATCAGCATCAGCAAGTCTTTGGAGATATTCGTTGTCATACGAAAATATGTCTTTTCACCAGTGGTTTGAATCCGCCTGCCGATTTCACCAACGACTCGGGGAATTGGAGTCAGGAGTATAAGGCAGTGACACCAGATTGTGAGGGTTCCAAGATCAATGGATGAGTATGTCTTCTCAGCGTGCGTATTCCCTGAACAATCCCTGAAGATTTGAACTGAAAACAAGTGTGTGAATAACGGGGAGACACTGCCTTTTAATCCGCGGATCTGGACACTGACACCCACCCTTACGCGTCCCTAGTAGGAGAGGGTTAGGGTGTGGGTCAAACCCGCGATTAATGTATGCGACACGCCCTGCGCGCCATCACCTCTTCCCGACCCCTGCGGAGGGATCCGCACCCAAGATGGGAAGACTCGCCGTTTCAGACAAACCTATCCTTGCTGGCATGCGTTTTATCCACGCTCCAGCAGAAGCTAGTTCGATGTCACGAATCGATTGAAAGATCGCAGCGCGCCATTCGATGCGCATCCCTCTGCAGGGGTCGGGAAAAGGGTAGGTAAGTTCGTGGGCACCCCTTGCAGCTAGAAATCGACCGCCACCTCCATGCCGTCAAACGCATACTGAATGTCGAGTCCCTCGGAATCCCTGAGTTTCGCCAGATCGGAATTCACCTCGTTGTGGTCGATATCGTGCGTGGCGTCGGTGAGAAGGGTTCTTTGCGGGCGCAACCGGCGTACCTGTTCGACTGCCTCTTCGACCGTGAAATGGGTGCCGTGCGTGCGCGCAGGACGAAGCGCGTCGAGGATCAACAGTTCCGATCCAACAATAAGTTCCGCCGTTGCATCTGATATTTCCGACGCGTCGGAGACATAGCTGACCGGCCCGAACCTGTAGCCGAATATCTCGTGAGTCCGGCCGTGCTGGACCGGCAGCGGGATGAATTCCAGCCCATCGATAACGAACGGACTTCGGTCGATCGTCTGGAAAACAAGTTTGGCAACCCCACCACCACCGGTCTGCCTGTTGCGGTCGACGAGATAGTAGAAAAGCGACTCGATATTCTGCAGATCGACTTCTCTCAGGTAAATAGGGAGCGAATCCTGGGCGTTGTTCGTCCAGTCGCGCAGGTCGTCCATGCCCCCAATAGCGTCCGCATGGGAATGTGTGATTACCAGTGCGTCTATAGTCGAGACTGAGTATTCAGGAAACCACTGGATGGCCGATTCGTAGAAGAACTTTCCTACATCGATAACGATGTTGTTGGTCTGCCCGTCGCCCAGTTGCCGCTGGATTAACAGCGAAGTATTTCGCCGTCGGTTTGGTGAGCCGGGTTTAATCGCATCGGTACAGACCTTGCAGACGCGGTCGGTCCTTGTCAGGCACGAGACCCGCGGGACACCTTCTGATGTGCCAGTGCCGAGAAAGACAATTCGGGAGCTGGAACTGGAATTTGGCATCGGAGAATGATACCGGCCAGTTCGCCACAATTTATCGTTCTGGTGCCAGTAGATTGCTTGTTCTATAACTCTGTGCCGTTACGGGCGAATGCCCGGTAGACTTTGGGCCGTTAAAGAAATATCTACCGTTGGATCGGTGCAGATGCGCCGTCGAACCGGTACCACAGGTGAAGCATGAAAAAGTCCATTCGCGGCGAACTCAAGAAGAAACTCCAGGCGGGTGAAACCGTAGTCGGCCCGTTCGTAATCGTGCCTTCAACGGCGATGGTCGACGCGCTTGGCTATGCGGGCATGGATTTCTGCATCCTCGACACCGAGCACGGTTCGCTTTCGATGGAATCGGTTACCGACCTCGTGATTGCCGCACAGGGAACTGGAGTGGCACCGATCGTCAGGGTCGGCGGCAACGAAGAGTGGCCGATTCTGCGGGCGCTCGACATCGGTGCAGATGGCGTCCAGGTACCCCAGGTCAATGTTGCCGAGGACGCGAGGCGGGTGGTACGTTCCGCCAAATATGCTCCGCTCGGCGAGCGTGGCGTTTCCGTGTTCACCCGGGCCGGAAACTACTACAAGGATGATGCGGTCGATCATCCGGCGCGCCAGAATGAAGAGACCATGACAGTCGTCCATATCGAGGGAAAAACGGGCCTGGACAACCTCGACGAGATCATGACTGTCGACGGTATAGATGTGTTGTTCCTGGGCCCCTACGACATCTCGCAGTCACTCGGCGTACCGGGCGACGTTCGATCGAAAATAGTAGAAGATGCCCTGAAAGAAGCCGCGGGCAAGGCAAGGGCGAAGGGCCGAGTTGTTGGCTCGTACGCCAAGGACGTCGAGATGGGCAAGTGGCTTATCGACCTCGGTGTGCAGTACCTGTCGATCAATGTCGACGCGACGATCTACATGCAGGCGTGCGAGAGCATTGCCAGGGCCCTGAAATAGGGCCGGTACCGGGCGAAACTAAACCAAATCGTCGTTGGGTATGACGCCGAATCCGGGCGCGTCGCCAAGCTCGATGTAACCATTTTCAGCTTCGGGTGCCCCCAGCCACAAATCGTCTTTTTCTGCGTTTCGGGTGCCCGTCACAAGCTCGGCGAAGTCTTCGCAACCGGATACCGCAATCAGGTGAAGACCCCACGGCTCGCCACCACGGTGGGGCACCGTTCTGGCACCCGCGGCTTTCGCCATTTCGACGATGCGCAGACCAGCTGTTATACCGCCGCACCACGTGATGTCGGGCTGCCAGATGTCATACGCTCCGGTCCTCGCAATCTCGGCGAAACCGAGAGTAGTGAACTCGTGCTCGCCCCCGGCCATGCTGATCGGGCGAATCCCGGGCTTGAGTGCACCCAGCTCCTGAAGATCATCGGGTGTCAGCACGTCCTCGAACCAATGCATACCCACGTGAGCAAGTGCAGCCGCCATCCGCAACGTGATCTGCGAATCCCACGACATGTAAACGTCGAACATCACCTCTGCATCGGGGCCCAGTGCATCACGCGCACTTTCGGCAGTACACACTGCCTGGTCTATCGAATCTTCGCCCGTCCACCGGTGTGGCATTTTCTGAGCCGTAAAACCCAGTTCCGCGTACCAGTTCGTATCAGGGCCCGTTGCGTAGCAGCGCATTCGGTCCTTGTTCGCTCCTCCCAGAAGCGCGGCGACCGGCTTGCCTTCGGCCTTGCCCAGCACGTCGTACAACGCGAGGTCCACACCGCTCAGCGCCATGATCGCCACACCACCTCGCCCGTACGGAATCGACTCCGCATAAAGAAAATCCCAGGTTTCGGCGATATCGGAAATCGAGTTAACGGACCGCCCAACGAGAATTTCAGCAAAATGCCCGTTAACGATCTCGACCGCGGCTTTGCCACCACCGCCGTAGCCCCATCCGGTCTGGCCGGTATCGGTTTCAACCCGTACAACGATTTGCCACAGGTGTGTTCGCCACGAAGGCGCGGTGTGCCTGTAGTTCGGGTACACCGCACTAATGGAAGTGATTTTCATTGTTGGGGGCCAGTCGGTGTTCGGGCTTGAAACGCGAATCGAGCGCGCCACTCACACCCTAATCCTCTCCCGCTCGAGGAGGAGGGTCTGAGCTCGACGAGAGAAGCTAGGCCTGCGTTTCGGCAGTGCCGGTCGCGAAAATCCGGGATACGATCTGCACCCCGGCGAAGCCCAGGGCCCCAACGCCCGCCACGATCGCAACAGCCGTCGACGCTCCATACGATTCGGCGAGTGCGCCCATGGAAAGGGCACCGAACGGCATGAGCCCGATGACCAGGAACCGAACGCTGACCACGCGACCGCGGATGTAATCGGGGCTCATCACCTGTACGACCGTCATGTTTACAACCATGTACCCGGTCGTAGCGAACGCCGTAACGCCCACGAGCAGGATAGACAGTAAGAACCACGGCGAGAGTGCAAATGCAAGTAGAGATGCAGCGGCAAGCATCCCGAACACGAGTTCGAGCTTCTGGTGGCCGATCTTGTCGTCGATTATCACGACACTCAGCGAACCCGCAATCGCTCCGATGCCAGCAAACAGCAGCAGCACGCTCAGCCCGCCTGAACCAACCTTCAAAACTTCCCCGGCAAACACCGGCATCAGGGACTGAAACGGTCCCACGGTGAGAACCATTACTATTGTGCCTAGCATCAGGAATCGAAGCGTCGAATTGCTGTATGCGTACGACAACCCGGCCCTGATGTTTTCGATAATCGACCCCTGCGATTTGCTCGAATCTGGCTGGTGGACCGGCTTTAGCGACGCATAGAGGAAAAGTGCCGGTATGACCACGACTGCGCTGACGCCGAGCGCCCAGGTTGCTCCGAGAAACGACAGGATGGCGCCGCCAATGGCGGGTCCGAGTATTTGAGCCGAGTTGTACGTCGTCGACGAAAGTCCGATGGCCGTGCGGAGCTGCTCACGGTGTACGAGCCCCGAAATCAATGCCTGCCGCACCGATATCGCCAGCGAGAAGGTGATGCCGTTGGTAACCGAGATCGCAATGATGTGCCACGGCGCCATAATGCCCGCGGCCGAAACCAGAAACAATGCGACGAAACTGGCGAGGAGCGTGACATCGGAAATCAACGTGATCTTCTTGCGGTTAACACGGTCGGCCAGCGCCCCGCCAACGAGTGAGAGGAACAACATCGGCATCATCATCGCAGCCGTCACCATCGTCACCATGAGCGGCGATGAAGTGAGCTCGTACATCATCCAGCCACGGATCAGCATCTGCATGTTGAAACCGGTAAAAGTCGCGAAGCCAGCGACCCAGTAGCGTCGGTACTGGTGATTCCGGAGCACGCCGAGCGGATGACCCCTGCGGATGCGTCGCACAGGCCGCGTGTTGGGGGCAGTCTCGCCCGGCAACTGTGTCGTGCGGTGGCGGTGGAGCATTCGTAAAGTTGCCGTTGCCAGAACTCCGGTGCTGCCCCGATACAACGGGGTCAGGCCTCGATAGGTGCCCGGATTCGGGCTGATACAAGTGATAGTTGAGAGCGCGAACAGACGACCTGTTTCGTTTCCCTGGTTCAACGCTCGCGCTTTGTCCCGCGAATCTCAATACATCTGCCGCGAGAATTTTGTGCGAAATCCCCAGTATGTCGATTTTTAACGTTTGGTGAGTAGCCGTTCACTTACGGATAATTCCAGATTGGGGTACAAGGCATTGAACTGGCGCGGGAATTGACCTGATTTGGGTATGTGATCGGGCGTTTACGGTTTTACAATGGTCATGTTCGTCTGCCCCGGTATACCCGAAGGCACGAACAAATCGGTCGGGGCGTGGCGCAGTGGTAGCGCACCCGTTTTGGGGGCGGGGGGTCGCAAGTTCGAACCTTGCCGCCCCGACCAATATTAGATACAAAAAAAGAGCCAGCACCATGGTTGGGTCTTTTGCATTCACGTCGAAAACGATTTACCAACAGCGGAAATGAAGCGCGATGATATTTCCACTGGTAGAGCATTTGCTTCCCAAGCAAAGGGTCGCGAGTTCGATCCTCGTCTCCCGCTCCATATT
>Ga0066860_10001071_pt1 | contig 12343 bp, 8 predicted proteins | sample ETN07SmetaG_FD_65601 | JGI IMG/M metagenome (GOLD analysis project Ga0066860, IMG submission 65601) | Marine microbial and viral communities from oxygen minimum zone, Eastern Pacific Ocean - ETNP2014F14-07SV275 | ecosystem: Environmental > Aquatic > Marine > Oceanic ... | reverse complement strand
CTTGGACATTTTTGCGAGACTTGAGATGGTCGACTGGATGAATCGAGAACTATCTGTCCTGCCCTACGGGGAAAACGACCAATACCGAATCTATATGGATCTGGCCGTCAAAGATTTTCATGTTGACGTGTTCAGCCTGCTGGACTCACAGGCGTCTGCTGTGGCGCTGGCCAGTCGAGGCCTCTATTCGGAGAACAATCAGAGGCTATCCGGATGGTCAGCCATCTAGTTGAGAAAGTCGGACACGCAAGGAATCCATCGACAAAATCTGGCGGAAGACCTTTGCAAATTGATGGACTCCACGAACCGTTGGCTGCCAGCAGTGACCCAAATTCGAGATGTTCTTAAACACCGTGATCGCCTCAGCCTCATAGCTGGCGATCCTTCCGACGGCATCCTGTTCCAATTACCCGGCTGGCCCCGTTCGGCAGCAGCCTTGGAGTCAGTCCTATTAGATCCTGAACGAACTGACCTGGTGGGTTTCGAGCTTTATTCTGCGTTCGTGTTAGCCGAAATCCCCGCGCTGTTGAATGAACTTGTACTGCAAATGGCCGCGCACGTTGGTGTGAAATTAATGACCGAGCCTCTCAGCATGTGATATGGCAACTTCAAAAAACCTGCCTATAACATGGATCGACTTCAACAAATGATGAGAAGTTCGGCAGACGGTTACTGATGCCGACCGGTTGACCTCCTCCAACATTGCGCCCGCACATCTGTTTTGTTGGCTCTGTGCTGATAGCGCCAATCTCTGTGAGTTCCAATCGCGGCGGCACGTTGCGACGACCCAAGTCCATCAGCGCCTGGAGGGTTGTCAGCGCTTAATATTCATCTTCCCAACATCCTTTCTTTTAACGCGCCGTTTGAGCGTGACTTAACTCCTCTGTTCAGGCAGATGTTGGAACCTGGCACACAATGGCGGCAGGGCTGCCATCGCGATCAATGAAGAACCTGATCCAAAAATCGAGATTGCCAGCGTTGTTGACGACACGCGGTTGGACCAACGCTTCTATTCCGTTCTCTTCCAACGACTTCCAGGCGCGTTCGATTGATGCAATTTTCAACATCGTGAATCCGCTGGATTTGGATTCAGAATTCGTGGGCGCTGGGAGGTACAGTCGAACACCGTCGCAGTCGAAGAACATTATCGATTCACCCAACGAGTGATTCAGAAACGCCATTTGAAAGTCATCTTTTCGGGTGAATGGTGGCACAGGATTGCAATAGATGGTCTGAGCGGCATCGAGCGTCTCGTCTTGGTATCCAAGATTGATCGCTGGCGCCAATATATCATCGCCGGAGATCACGGAGTCGTATGGCATTTCAACCGCCTCACCGCCAATAGTCGCATGCTCGTCGATACCGAGCGCAACTGCCACAAATGCCCCCGCCGCGACTGCCAATATTGCTCCGAGTCCCTTTAGGCCATTAAACTGCTTTCCTCTTCGTTCGGGTAATAATAGGTTCATACATATATACGAACGCTGGAAACGAAATGTTTCAAACCACAGCTGATTTTCGCTCTTGCCCAAATTGAGCGTGACGCATCGTTGACCAGCCGTTCCGAAAACTTTTACAATCGGGTACGAGCATGGACAGCGTAGATTCGCAGCAATCGATGGTATTAGCCGCGCCCTACTTTGCCAGGACACCTGAAGCGGACAGCTCCTTCCGTCCCGTGCTTCGCCACAGACCAGCGTTGCTTGCCCTCCGCAGGTGAAGCTCGGATGTTTATTGATGCCTGTGTTAACCATGTCCCCGCTATGGAGAACTCCCCACATGCAAACCTACGGAGAGGAAGTCAAAGTTTACTCCCTGGATGAGGAGTCTAGTCTGATCGGATCGGCCCGGTTCAAAGGCGAAGCAGTTCAGGAGACGCCGGGCGGTTTGTGGTCGTGGCAAGGGATTCTCAGCGATCCCAGCTTTGAGCCCAACGACGTGTGGGCCGTCCATGACATCCGACTGGAGTTCTTTGACGGCGCCTCTGGCCGAGCTTTTTGCACCAACATCGACTATCCAAACGGACGCGTGAACCTGGAGATTACGGGTGAGGGATTGCCTCCGAGGATGTGACGACTGCCTGCGCGCTGCTGACAAGTTGACACGGTTCTTGCGGAACACTTACCATTAACCCAGAGTAGATAGGCGAGATGATCGGGCCTCCGATTGCCAGACATCCCGTCCAAAGCGCCGCCCTGAGGCGCTCGCAATTGAATGCTTAATAATCAGGCGCTTGTAGCTCAGTTGGATAGAGCGTAGCCTTGCGGAGGCTGAGGCCGTGGGTTCGAGTCCCGCCAAGCGCACTTTGATCTCATCTCCCCTCTCAATTCGCCAAGCTGACGGCACAGGCGGTGAGAGCCATTCACCTGGCGTTCCCGCGTGTTCGCAAAGCCGGGGCGATTAGCTCAGATGGTTAGAGCGTCTGTCTTACACACAGAAGGTCAGAGGTTCGAGTCCTCTATCGCCCACCACCGCGCTTCATTCACGGCAATCCAGACCGGCCTCAGAAACGTACTTGTATGTTCAGCGAGTCGCACAGCGCGGCGCCGTGGCTCTGGATCGCCCCTCCCGTCAGTTCGTCTTCGCGGCAATCACCAAGGATACCGGTGTGTTCCGTTCGGCCACTAATTATTAGGAGAATCCTTTGCAAGATTTCACAATGGCGAGACACACCGCCCGCGGCATTGTCGAGAACGTAGAGAAGGTCATCGTTGGCAAGAGTCGGGCCGTTGAATTGGCCGTAATCGCTCTCATGTGTCGGGGCCATGCGCTCATCGAAGACGTGCCCGGTGTCGGCAAGACGATGCTCGCCCGAAGCATCGCCCGTTCGGCGGGTTGCGAGTTCAAGCGCATCCAGTTTACGCCTGACCTGCTTCCCACCGATGTGACAGGAGTGTCCATATACAACCAGAGGACCGGAGATTTCGAGTTTCGCCAGGGGCCAATTATCTCTCAGGTGGTGCTGGCCGACGAAGTCAATCGAGCGACACCCAAAACTCAATCCGCCATGCTTGAGGCTATGGAAGAAAGACAGGTCACCGTTGAGGGCATAACCCACCAGGTCCCCAGCCCCTTCATGGTCATGGCAACACAGAACCCGATTGAGTACGAAGGCACCTTCCCACTGCCCGAAGCCCAGTTGGACAGGTTCATCCTGCTGGTGAGCCTCGGCTACCCCACAAATGAGGAGGAGTTGGCTATCATAGAAGGCCAGCAAGTCGCTCATCCCATAGACACACTTGAAGCTGTGACCAACGCCAAGGAGATCATTGAGCTTCAGGAGAGCGTCAGGCACATATTCGTGGACGACCTCATCAAGCAATACATCGTCACAGTGGTTGATGCGACTCGCGATCACCCGGACATCGCTCTTGGAGCTTCGCCGCGAGGCTCGTTGGCCCTGTTCCGGGGCGGCCAAGCGTTGGCGCTCATAAGGGACCGAGATTTCGTTTTACCCGACGACGTGAAAGAGCTGACAGCGTCGATGCTCAGCCACCGCGTCATAGTCTCAGCCGCCGCGCGCATGCGCGGAATCAAGGCTAGCGAGATCATCGACAACATCGTCAGTGAAATCCCTGTTCCCGGCGCTCAGGCAGCCGATCGAGCAAGGAGATAGCCAAATTTTTGAAACGAAGTTATTCCTCCTCAGAAGGTTTTACCTGATACTGGTTCTCATCGCCATCACCCTGTTCACGGGCATGGCAACTGGATTCGGCCTATTTTTCAGGTTAATATACGTTCTGGGCCTGACGCTGATTCTCGGGTTCATCTGGAATTGGGTCAACCTCCGGGGGATGGAGGTAACGATAGACCGACGCTCGAAACGAGTGCGGGTCGGTGATGTGGTTGAGGAACGAATAACTATCCGCAACCGCAGCAGTCTGCCTAAGCCGGTCCTGGAGGTCGAAGACCTGACCGATATGCCCGGTTACACCAATGGCCGAGCAATCAGCCTTTCTACCAGGGGGTTCAGGTCTTGGTTAAGCACGGCTCCGGCGCGCAAGCGGGGCGTCTACACCCTGGGCCCTGTCCGAGTTTCGAACACCGACGCCTTCGGCATTTTCCGACGAGACCGGACGTTTGGCGGCACCGACACCCTTCTGGTGTATCCACAGGCCCACGACATTCCCGGCTTCACCATACCGTCGGCTTACCTCTCAGGCGAAAGTTCATCCCGACGGCGCTCCCACGATCTGACTCCCCACGCCGCAAGCGTGCGGGAATACGCCTTCGGCGACAGCATCAGCCGCATCCATTGGAATAGCACCGCGCGCCTAGGAAAAATGATGTCCAAGGAGTTTGACCTGGGGCTGTCCAGCGATGTCTGGATTCTCGTCGACCTCCACCGTGACGTGCAGGCAGGGGAGTTGGATGAAAGCACTGACGAATACGCCGTGTCCGTCGCAGCGTCGCTGGCAAGCAAATATTTGGACGCTCAATTGCCCGCAGGGCTCGTCGCCTACGGAGATCAGCGGTACATGCTTCCTGCGGAAACCGGCGCCGGGCAATTTGACCGGATTATGGAATTTTTGGCTATGAGCAAAGCCGAGGGGGACATCCCCTTGGAACAGCTTCTTCCGATGGAAGAACAACTGTGGGGATACCACAGTTCGCTAGTCGTAATTACGTCATCTCATCACCTGGAATGGGTCTCTGCCCTGAGGGAGTTGTCCCGCCGTCGCGTGAGAATAGCCGTCATATTGTTGGACGGACAGAGTTTCGGAGGCATGTTCGATTCGATGGCGGTAATCCCGGAGCTATACGACATCGGCATCTCGCCCTACCTGATTCGGCAGGGGGACAGCATACCAGTAGCTTTGAGCAGCACCTACACCATTCCCGACGCGGCGACGGAGGCGGCATCATGAGCAGTTCAGAAACTGCCTCATTAGTGGCCGGTCGCGGAAGACAGGACCCACCAACACCGAACACCAAGCACCCGTTACGTGTGTTCTATAACAGATTCAATCCCAGCCAAGGTTGGGCCACGTTCGCAATACTCATATTCTTGCTCCTCATAATCGGTGACTCCATCACCGTCGGCGACTGGGTAGAGACGCCCAGCCTGACAACGATATTATTTGTCTCAGCCCTCATAGGCTTGTTATTCGCAAAATTGCGACTGCCTTGGTTCCTGATGCTGCCCTTCGGCGTGGTATTGGGTGGCGTCGTCGTCATCTGGCAATCCACATCATTGGCTGAGAATCAAGATTCGACAACAGATGGTTTAAGGGAGATTTTCACGCGACTTGATGTCTGGTACGCCGCCGCAAATAACGGCGGCATAAGCACGGACCTGATGCCATTCTCACTGATCCTCATCTCGGCTGCCTGGATGCTCGGATTTCTCAGTTCATATCTAATATTCAGATACGACAACATCTGGTTCGCCGTGGTATTCGGTGGAACCGCCATGTTGACCAACCTGAGTTTTTTGCCTGAACGGTTCGGGTCCCGGTTCTTTATCTTCGTCCTGATTGCCATGCTTCTCGTCGTGAGAATGAGCATTGTCCAGCGGCACGAATTTTGGCGCAAGGGCAGCTTCCGATTCACTCCCAACAGCGGATGGTTGACGCTCCACGCGACCCTTTGGTTCAGCATCATAGTGATCGTTATTGCTGCGATTCTGCCCCTCAAAATCATCGTTTCACAGCCAGTTGCAGATGTATGGAGAGCCGGTCGGACGCCAGTCTCCTCAATGGAGGATGTATTCGTTCGACTGTTCTCGACAATTCCATCCAGAATGGACACATCAGGCCGCTTTTTCGGAAAGACCCTGCCGTTCATGGGTAAAATATCGTTCGGCGGAGAGGTCGTTGCATGGACCAACAGTGAATACCCCTCATACTGGCTTTCCCAAGCGTACAACTACTACACGTCTCAGGGTTGGATAGCAACTGAAACGGAACGCATCGACATCGGGCCTGAAATCCTGCCTCCGCCTAGTATGGACAGCCTCAAACGCACCGACGTCGTCCAGACCGTCCAACTTGGATTTGACACCAACAAGTTTTTGACCGGAGGAGGATTCGATTGGGTAAGCCTACCTGCAGTTGCGGAATCGCTGGCCCCGAGAAAATTCGTTGTCGACGTAAACGACGACGCTTTCGATGTAGATTACCCCAAAGACATTCAGGCATTTGCGTCGCGAATCAGGACTCAAACACGGTTGCCGGACGCGAGCGTTGCCAACGGATTCATCACGGGCCTACTTCCGAGCGATCTTTTGCTGGTCGATATCCAGGAAGGCGACAACGGCCGGGTGGAATTTTTCACACTTCAACGCAAGGCCCCCATTGCGCCGGACCTCGTCGCATGGCAATTCAAAGATGAACTTCCTGAAACGCAACCATACAGCATGGTGTCACTCGTATCGATTGCGACTGACGACGACCTGCGAGAAGCCGACACCGATTACAGCAGTTTCATAACTGACCACTACGTTCAACTGCCGTCCACGCTGCCCCAGAGAGTGCGCGACCTGGCGCAATCCGTCACCGCCAACGCAGACAACCCCTACGACAAGGCAGTAGCCGTCCAAAACTATCTGCGAGAATCGGGTTTCGTGTATTCCCAGGATATTGACGCTCCACCGCGAGGCACAGACGGCGTGGACCATTTCCTATTTGAATCCAAGATCGGATATTCCGACTACTTTGGATCGTCGATGGCCGTGCTGATGCGGGCCGCGGGTGTCCCTGCGCGCCTTGCAGCCGGATACGCTCCGGGCGAGGCCGAGGCGAACTCAAACCAGAGGTTCGTCAGAGATTCCGACAGCCACGGCTGGGTGCAGGTCTACTTCCCAGATTTTGGCTGGATAGACTTCGAGCCAACTCCAAATTGGCCGCTTCAGGAGCGAGCAATTGGTGGCGGAGCTGCTTTCTCCTCGTCTGATACTGATCTTGATGCCGACCCGGGCGGTTTCATTATCCCTGATGAAATTGATCCCTTCGTCGAACAGGTGCCTGACGATCCGGGTGTGCCACAAGGCTTTGGCGACGCATTCACTTTCGACGTCACGCCCTACTTGAAGCCGGCTGGCATTATTTTGGGCACATTAATCGCGCTATTCATCATCTTCCAAGTCGCCTGGAATTTCGGGTTGGGAAGCATGACCGCAGTGGAGAAGACATACACCAAGATGGGCCGATTGGGTTGGCTGGCCGGCGTAGGCCGGAAACGTCACCAAACCCCCTGGGAACATGCTGCCGCAATTGGTCTCGCGTCGCCGAATGCCGCCGAGGGATCGAGAAAAATAGCCTCTCAATTTGCCACGTCGATGTACGGTCACCAGGAACCGAATGAAAACGACCTAGAAGAAATGGAGGAGGCGTGGAAGAATGTTCGCATGGGACTAATAGTCCGCGGATTGAGGCGCATGATTCCTCAGCCAAGCGCACAACCTCAACAGGCCAGGTGACCGACTTGACGATCTACTACGACATATTCGAGACCCCGTTCGGTTGGATGGGACTGCTGGCCTCGGACAAAGGTCTACGAAACACCACCCTCCCTCAGAACTCCCCCGACATTTGCTACGAAGAGCTTGGCCCGGAGATGGTTGGGGCCGTCCAGGACTCAGATCGATTTGACGAGCTTCGCCAGCGCATAATCGGGTACTTCGAGGGCGACCCCGAAACCTTCGAGGACGTTCCTGTGGACCTTGAGGATGCGTCCGAATTCTATCTCGCGGCGTGGAGAGCATGCCAATCTATCCCTTACGGTGAGACCCGGACTTACGGATGGCTTGCTGATCAGGCAGGAAAACCCCGCGCTCCCAGAGCCGCAGGGCAGTCGATGGCGAGGAACCGCCTTGCCATCATCGTCCCATGCCATCGGGTCGTCGCCAGCGACGGGAGCCTAAGAGGGTTCGGCAAAGGCACGACGCAGTTGGGACTCAAACGGAAGCTTCTCAACCTAGAGGTAGGCCAGTTTACCCAACAGATCTGAACATTTACAGGCTTGCTAAATAGCTGTTGGCGAATCGAAGAACAAGTGGGGTGGGTTTGAAACCCGCCCCACTTGCATAAACGACATTTTCATCTAAATTAAACCGAAGCTCGCTATGACTTGTCCGAAAACTCCATGCCAAGCTCCGACTTCATAAGTTCCCGCGCGCGATCTACGTCATCCTCGTCCACGAGTATTCGACACGGGTAGGCGGACACGCCGAGGAACGACTGCGTGTCTCCAGCCCGCACTCTGGCGCGCACGCCGTACGAGGACAGCAGTTCGCTCCACATTTCAGCTATCAGTTGGTCCGGCGCTGTGATCAGGTAGGTCCAACTCAATTCACGAGGCTCTCCACGGTGACATCACCCGAATCTCCCAGCAGGTCCTGAAGCCGGACGGTCAGGTCTTCGCTGGCGTCGACTTTGACCATCGACCACTCCAGCCTGAACACTTGGCCCTGGGCCGCGATTTCGAGGCTCACCTCATCCTTCCCGACAAACTCTAATAACAAGCGCTTTATGTCGTCCAACATTAGCTGGTCATCGGCCACGCTGTCAGATTCCACAATTCGCAGATTCAACCTCTGAGGAACGGCCAGCTTGGAGTGGGCCAACGATGGGACGCCACCCGATCCGCCATTTCCATTGCTGCCATTCACTCCATTCTCTGTCGGCGGTTTGATGTCTGGTTGAGGCGTTCCGGTTCCATTTGTTTCTGGTTGACTCGATTCGATCACTGACGTCTCATTTGCCTCATTGGAATTTGTTGATGCCGCTTTTTCGATAATTTCGGGCGAGTATTCCTCAGCGTCCTGACAGGACATGCTGATTTCGTCGTCTCGAACCCTGATTGTGCCAGCCACGGCAACCAGTTTACCTTCTTCCCACAAGCCCTTGGTCGCCTCCATTTTGTCCTCCCAGACGAACACATCTATTGTGCCGTCCATCAGGGACACAGTGGCAATCTGAAATGGTTTGTTCTTGCGAGTGAAGCGCTGAATAACCGTGGAAACCTGGCCGACAATGGAAACCTTTTTGCCTGCCTGGTGAGGCCCGATGTCATTCTTGAATACGATTGTGTCCGAACCGGCAGAGCTTAACAGGTTAGCCAGATGGTTCACTCCAGACAGGGACAGTCCGAGCAGTTCCCGCTCCCATTCTTCCGTCTCTCGATCCGAGGTTTTGCCTTCTGGCAGCGTGATATTCGCCAGTGGAGTCGGCACGGAATCGCCGAATAGGTCGAACATAGAAGTCTGGTCCGACTCTCTGAGTCCCGCCTCGCTATGGGCCAGGCTCAGGATTCGCTCGGTGACTGAAAGCAGCGAGCCTCGGTCTCCAAAATCGTCGAACGCTCCCGCTTTTATCAGGCTTTCCAGGTTGTTCTTCTTCAGGCCGCTCATATCCGCAACGCGGCACATCTGCTCGAAGGACTCAAACGGCCCCTCTTTCTCGCGAGCCTCAAGGATAGGCGCAATGGCGCCTACGCCCACGCCTTTGATCGCCGCCATTCCGAATACGATGACGGGCGAACCGTCCTCTTGTTTTGCAATCGTGAAATCAGTCCCGCCGGTGTTGATGTTCGGCAATTTGACCGGAATGTTCATTCGCTGGCAGTCCACGACCGCGCTGACGGTGCGCTCTGGATTGCCCATGTAGGCGTTGAGCAGGGCCACCATGTACTCCGCAGGATAGTTGGCCTTCAGGTACGCCGTCCAGTAGGTGATTAATCCATAGCTGATGCTGTGGGCTTTGTTAAATGCGTAACCTGCAAACGGTTCGATAAGCGTGAATATCTGCTCGGCCAGCTCCCGATCAAACCCCAATTTAGTTCCACCGGACAGGAATTTCTCTTTCTCTTGGGCCATAATTGCCGGGATCTTTTTGCCCATCGCCTTCCGCACGATGTCTGCTTCGCCGAGAGAATATCCGGCGAAAGTCCGGAACAAGTGCAGCACCTGATCCTGGTAGACAATAACGCCGTAGGTCTCTTCGAGAATTTCCTCCAACGCGGGGTGCGGGTATGAAGGAGCGGTGCGGCCGTGCTTGGCATCGATGAACGTGCCGATATGCTCCATCGGGCCCGGGCGGTAGAGCGCGATCATCGCGGCGACGTCGCCCAGCGACGTCGGCTTCAACTCTTTGAGATTGCGGGTCATGCCCCCGCCCTCCATCTGGAACACGCCTACAGTCTCGCCTCGGGCCAGAAGATCGTAGGTGTTGGAGTCGTCCAGAGGAATGTCGTTCAAGTTGAACGTTATGTCTTGATTCTCGGCTATCAGATCACGGGACTTAGCCAACACTGTGAGGTTCACAAGGCCGAGGAAGTCCATCTTCAAGAGTCCCAGCGCTGCAACGGGGTCCATCGCGTACTGGGTGGTGGTAAACATGCTGTTCTCGTCGTTCTTGCTCGGACGCTGGAGAGGCACAATGTCGGTCAGCGGCTCCTCGGATATCACCACAGCGGCGGCGTGGGTGCTGGAGTGTCGAATGAGACCTTCCAACCCTTCTGCCGTCTCAACAAGTTTCTTGACAGCCTCGTCGGTGTCGATGGCCTGCTGGAACTCTGGGTTCAGCTCTTTGGCTTCATTCAGCGTGATGCCCAGCTTCGTTGGAATCATGCGGGCAACCTGGTCAACATCGCCGTAAGGCATCGCCAGCGCCCGTCCAACATCTCTCAGGACACCCTTGGCTCCCATCGTTCCAAACGTGATGATCTGGGCCACGTGCTCTCGACCGTACTTGTCGATGCAGTAGTTGATGACCTCTTCGCGCCGATCGTCCTGGAAGTCCATGTCGATGTCCGGCATCTCCTTGCGTTCAAGGTTCAGGAACCTCTCGAACACCAGGGTGTAGGGCATCGGATCAACGTCGGTAACGCCCAGGCAGTACAGCACAAGACTGGCCGCCGCGCTCCCTCGGACCGCGAAGAATATGTCCCGTAGGCGAACGAATTTTGAAATATCCCACACCACCAGGAAGTAGTTGTCGAATTTGGTCTGCTTAATGACTTCCAACTCGTACCTGAGTCGCTCAACGTAGGTCTGATCGGCGTCTGGAAGCAGAGTCTTGAATCCGTCCCAGCACAGCTTTGCCAGAAATTCCGTCGCGGTGGTGCCTTCGGGAACGGCGTACTCGGGAAGTCGCTGCTTGGTGAAGTCGAACTCCACCTCGCACATATCCGCGACAAGCTGAGTGTTGGTCACAGCTTCAGGCATGTGAGGATACAGGGCCATCATCTCTTCCGGGCTTTTCAGATAGTATGACGACTCTTCCATCCGCATTCTTTTGGCATCGTTAATATTCGTGTTGGTGTGAATGCAGATCACTATGTCCTGAAGATGAGCGGCTTCCTTCAGGACATAGTGAGAATCGTTCGTCGCCACGACAGGCAAGTCCAACTCGGAGCGCAACTGCATCAGCCCCTGATTGATGGCTGGCAGTTCGGGAACGTCGCCGTGTTCCATAAACTCCAGATAGTAGTCGTCGAACACCTCGTTGTACCAGCCGGCTGCGGCCCTGGCCTCGTCCATCCGGCCCTGGGTGATCAGCGACGGAACCTCGCCGCTGGGGCAACCAGACATGATAATCAGGTCTTCGCTGTATTGCTCAAGTATTTCCCGGTCCACCCTGGGTCGATAGTAGAACCCTTCCAGGTGGGACATGGTCACCAGTTTGATCAAGTTTTGATAACCGCGATTACTCTTTGCCAGGACTGTCATGTGGTAAGGAGTTTTCTCGTTGGGATTGCGTTCGTGCCGACTTTTGGGAGCGACATACATCTCGCAGCCGATAATCGGTTTGATTCCGGCGGCTTTTGCGATCTTGTAGAAGTCGATGGCCCCGTACATCCCGCCGTGGTCGGTAATGGCGAGGCTATTCATGCCAAGATCGGCGGCGCGGGCGACGAGGGGTTCCAGACGGCTCAGGCCGTCCAGCATGCTGTATTCAGTGTGAACGTGCAGGTGTGAAAACACTGCTCCTCCGGTGGATATTTTCGAGTGTCGCCATGCTGACTCGAAGCGAAACATCTGGTCGCTTCCCGAACAACCGCCATCTTACTTTCGACTAGTTTCTTCGTCTGCGGACTCAGAATGGCGAGTTGGCTGATGGCTGAAAGCGTGTCTTCCTGACATCTGATACCTGAAATCCTGACCACCAATCTTCAGGTAGTCCAAGAAGTATAGCATTGCCTCCTACCTGAGCCTGCAAGAGACAAAATTCCCAAATACACTCAATTCCAGAGATTTCCTACCGCTTGGACCTTTCCCAACCCAGAGCCTGCGCCTCGGCTTCAGTGCAAAACCAGCGGTCTCCCTGCCCTGGCTCAACGACAGTGGTGGAGTAGAACAGGCTCTCCGGCACGTGGTACAGAAGCTCGCCAGACCTCTGAT
>Ga0066860_10001059_pt1 | contig 12428 bp, 10 predicted proteins | sample ETN07SmetaG_FD_65601 | JGI IMG/M metagenome (GOLD analysis project Ga0066860, IMG submission 65601) | Marine microbial and viral communities from oxygen minimum zone, Eastern Pacific Ocean - ETNP2014F14-07SV275 | ecosystem: Environmental > Aquatic > Marine > Oceanic ... | reverse complement strand
GATTTAAGAAATACGATATTACTGACGGAGAAAAGTCTTTGACCAACCCCTTAACCCTCCACAGATTACTCCACCGTCACACTTTTAGCCAAGTTTCTAGGCATATCCACATCGCACCCTCGAAGAACGGCTAATTCGTAGGCTAAGAGTTGTAAAATGATAGAACTTGTGATGGGAAAAACGTGGTGATGTGTTTTGGGTACTTCCAAAACGTAATCTGACAAGGAAGTTAATTCTTTGGTTGGATGATCAGTGATGGTTATCACAATCCCTTTTCTGGCCTTTACCTCCTGGATATTGGCTAAAATTTTTGAAAATGTTTCATCATGAGGCGCAATAAAAACAATGGGCATATTTTCATCGATGAGCGCAATGGGGCCGTGTTTCATTTCCGCCGCAGGGTATCCTTCCGCATGGATGTAGGAGATCTCTTTTAATTTGAGTGCACCTTCCAATGCCACAGGGAAATTGATCCCCCGGCCAAGATAGAGATAATTATTCGCGTCCATGGTTTGTTTCGCTACAGCTCTGATCTGGCTGGAACTCTTTAAAATCGTTGCCACATCTTCATCAATTCTATTCAAGGCTTTGATCAGGTTTTGTCCAGGATCTTTGGCTACACCCAATTTTCGTCCCAACATGAGTGCCAGCATGGTTAAAACCGTCACCTGTGCTGTAAATGCTTTGGTGGAAGCCACACCGATCTCGGGTCCGGCATGGGTGTAAATGCCCGCATCTGTCTCTCTGGGAATGGAACTTCCTACCACATTGCAGATCCCGAGAGTAAGAGCACCCAACTCTTTTGCTTTTCGTATGGCAGCCAAAGTATCTGCAGTTTCGCCTGATTGGCTAATGGCAATTAAGACCGTGTTACTGTCAATAATGGCATTCCGGTAACGGAATTCAGAAGCGTATTCCACATGGACAGGAACTTGGGCATAATCCTCGATCAAATATTTCCCGATGAGTCCTGCATGCCAAGAAGTTCCACATGCTGTGATATAGATCCGCGATGCAGATAAAAGATTTGGGATATGTTCGGAGATTCCTCCAAGGTTCGTTGTTCCATCATCCAGGTTTAGCCGTCCCCGCATGGTATCACTTATTGATGTTTTTTGGTCGTGGATCTCCTTTAACATATAATGAGGGAATTCACCTTTTTCGATCTCCTCGACACTTAAATCAATCGCACTTAATTTTTTAGTTACCAGCGCCTTGGATTGAATATTCGATATTACATGTTTACCCGAAGTCAATTTGACCATTTCTCCATCATCAAGGTAGATCACATTTCGGGTATATTCCACGATTGGTGATGCATCGCTACCAAGAAAATATTCGTCTTCACCAATTCCCAAAACAAGTGGACTTCCTAATCGAGCTGCGATCAATGTTTCAGGTTCATCTGCGCAAACTGCTACAATCCCGTAAGCGCCAACCACTTCTTGCAATGCGCCCCGGACAGCTTCTTCGAACGTGATGGTGTCACCATTATAAAACAGGGCAGAAATAAGTTGAACCAAGACCTCAGAGTCGGTTTCAGTGGTGAATGCAATGCCCTGATCTTCCAAAACCTGTTTTAGTGCTCCGAAATTTTCTATAATACCATTATGAACGAGTGCGATCTTCCCGGTGTGATCCACATGGGGATGAGCATTAATATCATTGGGTTCACCATGGGTGGCCCACCGTGTATGAGCAATGCCTATAGAACCTTTCATGGTAGAATCATCCACCAATGACTGAAGCTGAGAGACTTTCCCCGCTTTTTTCAAGTAGGTGAGAGTTTTATCCTGAATTAGGGCGATTCCAGCAGAATCATATCCGCGATATTCCAATCGCTTGAGCCCTTTTAATAAAATCGGGATCGAATCCCTATTTCCAATATATCCTACAATTCCACACATGTTTTTTAGTTAATAGTTATTAGTTAAATAGTTAATAGTTAATTCTCCACATCGAGTTAATTATTCAAATTTTTCTTTTTTGTATTTATTATGGCAGTAAGCATTTTAATCAATGCAATATTTTCTTCAATGATTGAATTCATTTGATCTTGTGTAAAATAGTCTGTATCTACCAATAGTGACAACCAATATTCTGTTTCATTCGCTTCTTTTAATGCGATAGCCATTTTATGGATAAAATCTTTTGGAGATTCTGCATAATGGGCTTCCCGAACAAGAGCGCCAATTGATGTACCACTTTTTGTAACTTGTTTTGATATGGTATATTCTTTTTTCTCTACTTGAAGTGTTTTTCCTAGATTAATTATTCAAATTGCAAAGGCGTAACTTAAATCCATGACGGTATTTTTTCTCATAATTTAAAATGTTCAATTTTTAATTAATAACTATTAACTATTAATTATTATTTAATAATTATTCCCACTCGATGGTGCCTGGGGGTTTAGATGTAATATCGTAAACGACGCGATTTATCCCTCGGACTGAATTCACAATCCGATTTGAAATTTTACTTAAGGTCTCATATGGCATTCTATACCAATCTGCTGTCATACCATCGGTACTGGTCACGGCTCGGATTCCGAGCAAATTTTCGTAGGTTCGTTGGTCACCCATTACGCCAACTGTTTTTACAGGAATCAGCACGGCAAACGCCTGCCAAATATCGTTATATAAATCATCTTCATGTAGAATATCCATGTAAAATTGATCCGCTTCTTGCAGAATTTGGATTCGATCTCTCGTTATATCACCCATAATCCGCACTGCCAATCCTGGCCCGGGAAAAGGATGGCGTTCAATCAATGTTTCCGGCAATCCTAATTCTCGTCCAACATTCCGAACCTCATCCTTAAATAATTCGCGAAGGGGTTCCACCAATTCAAATTTCATATCTTCCGGCAATCCACCCACATTATGATGACTTTTTATAACATGTGCCGTTTTACCTTTGCTGACGCCACTTTCAATCACATCCGGATAAAGAGTTCCTTGAGCCAAAAATTCCATTTTCCCCATTTCTTCCGCAATGCGGTCAAAAGAATAAATGAACTGGTTCCCGATGATTTTTCGTTTTTTTTCAGGATCACTCACACCTTCCAATTGAGAAAGAAAAATCTCTGATTCATCATAACAATGAATATTGACTCCCAGCCCCGTCTTTAAGGCAAGAACGCAATCACTTGCTTCATTTTTCCGAAGAAGTCCATGATCAATTAATACGGCTGTGGATTGTTCGCCAATGGCTTTATGGAGAAGCGCAGCAACAACGGTTGAATCCACACCGCCACTGACACCACACAATACTTTTCCATTTCCCACTTGTTTCCGGATAAGAGCTATTTGTTCATCAATAAAATTTCCGGGTGTCCATGTTGGGGCGCAGTTTGCGACCTTAAATAAGAAATTCCGGAGGATGCTTTTGCCTTCTTCCGTATGGGCTACTTCTGGGTGAAATTGTGTAGCAACGCGAGATTGATCTTCATTCGCCATGGCAGCAATAACACCATTTGAAGAATGGGCTAAGGTGTGCCACCCTTCAGGAATTTTGGAAACGCGATCCATGTGGCTCATCCACACTTTAGACGTTTTGGGAACAGAATCAAAAATTCCAGTTTCATCATCCAACTCAATTTCAGCAAAACCATATTCGCCCTGACCTGTGGATTCAACAGCACCTCCTTGATGATGGGCCAACAATTGTAATCCGTAACAAATACCGAGAATAGGTAATTCAGCGTCCAGAATAGCGTTATCAAATTCTGGTGCTTCATCTCCAAAAATACTGGAGGGACCTCCAGATAAAATGAGTGCAGCCGGTTCACGGCTTAAAATATCGGTGAGGGATGTTTCCGGCGGGAGAATTTCGGAATAAACATTTTGCTCCCGAACGCGGCGGGCAATCAACTGGGTATATTGGGAACCAAAATCAAGAATTACAACGCCATGTTTATGAAGATTATTCATTGGAAAATTGACCTTTGAGTTCATCAATATAGGCCTCGTTTGTTACATTAAAATGGATCGGTGAAACACTAATATATTTTTCTGAAACGGCTTTACCATCAAATTCAATGGATTCATCCTTATCCACCACATTACCCTTCATCCAATAATAAGACCGTCCCCGTGGATCAGTCCGTTTATCGAATTCATCCTTAAAATATTGGGTCCCTTGGCGAGTTATTTTCACACCTTTGATTTCTCCCGGAAGACAATAAGGAACATTCACATTGAGCAGTGTCCCCTGAGGAACGCCGTGATGCAGAACATGGTTTGCCATATCGATAGCAGCTTTTTTAGAAACACGATAATCATCAGATTTATAAGAATCCAAACTGATGGCGATGGAGGGGATACCTAACATGGTTCCTTCCGTGGCGGCAGAAATTGTGCCGGAATAAATAATATTGGTCCCCACATTGGAACCGGAATTGATGCCAGAAATCAGAAGATCAGGTTTTTCATCTAAGATGGATTTGATGGCAATTTTGGTACAATCGGAGGGCGTTCCTGAAACGGCTAAGCCTTCGAATCCACCGGAGCGACGAACCGGAACCACACGAAGCGGATCGGTTAAAGTAATGGCATGCCCCACAGCACTTTGTTCTGTGTCGGGAGCTATGACGATTGGATCACCAATTTCACACATGGCTTCCCAAAGTGCGCGAATTCCTGGCGCGAAAATACCGTCGTCATTGGTAATGAGAATTTTTGGTTTACTCATGTAAGAAGCGAAATTAGGGTCGTTATTTTTTCTTTCATTTCGCTCCGGGATACAATGTGATCAATGAATCCTTTTTCTAATAAAAATTCGGAGCGTTGGAATCCTTTGGGTAAATCCTGACCGATGGTTTGTTTAATCACTCTTGGCCCGGCAAACCCGATCAATGCGCCGGGTTCGGCGAGAATAACGTCGCCCAACATACCGTAACTGGCAGTGACGCCACCTGTGGTGGGGTCGGTCAAAATGGGAATATAGAGCCCGCCATTTTTTGCAAATTTTGCTAATTGTGTGCTGGTTTTGGCCAATTGCATTAAGGAGATCGCCCCTTCCTGCATGCGGGCGCCGCCGGAAGCACATACCAATAAAAACGGGACTTTCAATTCACCTGCTTTCTGGATACCACGTGAGACCGCTTCGCCAACAACAGATCCCATACTTCCACCAATAAAGCGGAAATTCATAATAGCTAGAATTGCAGTTTTGCCATTGATTTTGCCCTCATAAACCCGGATTGCATCTTTCTCGCCAGTCTTATTTTTTGCAGCGATGATCTGATCTTTATACTTTTTACCGGCTTTAAATTTCAAAAAGTCCTTTGATTCAAGATTTTTAAAAAGGTGAGTTTCGGTCCCAGCATCTATAAGCAGATCCACATATAAATCGGGTGCCACACGAAAATGGTGGTCACAATGGTGACAGACTGAAAGATTTTTTTCCATTTCCGGCCGATACAGAATCTCTGTACAAGATGGACATTTATCCCACAAACCGTCCGGAACAGATTTCTTTTCCGGATCCTTAAATTTTTGATCTTTTCTTTTAAACCAGGACATAATATTTTTTTGCTATAATGGGTTTCCAGATGATAATTCTACTCATTATTTCTATAAAAAGTAAATATGTAAAACGTAATTATTAAAAATTATCATTGATTATTCTTAGTGTTTCTTTGTGACCTTAGCGGCGAAATCTCCTATCAAACTTTTAAGCACATGATGATGGCATCTTCACCATCCGTGTAATATTTTTCACGAATAGCAACCTCTTCAAAACCTGCATCTAAGTAAAGATTGATGGCAGGAAAATTACCCCGTTTCACTTCTAAAAATACGGATGAATTATTGGGAATGTGGTCTAAAATATGAAGGAGTAATTTTTGTCCCACACCCATTTTTTGGTAAGAAGGTTCAATAGCCATATTTATTAAATGGGATTCCCCTGGCTTATACCTCACCATACAATACCCTATGATATTTCCGTCAGCTTCAGTCACCCAAGTGTTTCGATCTGGATTTTCTTGGAGTTCTTGATTAATCATTTCTCTCGACCATGGAAGTTCTGGAAATGCCCGTTTTTCTATACTTAATATTGGTTCTAAATCAATTGCATTGCCAATTCGAATGATCATTCTTTCGTATGGATGGCGAAGGGTGCTATATATTCCGGGACTAAACTGTAGGGTTTTTCAATCAGCCACTCATTTTGACGATAATAGGATAATAAACCCACATTCTTTGCGGATGGTTTTGTTTCAATCCATGGAATTGACTTTGGTAGGATTGAGTCGCAATTCCATTGATATGTAGATGAATCAATTTTTTCAATAAATTCATCTATATCACCCACTTTTGGTTTATGAGTGAAAACAGGTAGTTTATCATCCCAGGTGAATTCCTGATAAAAAACCCTTTTCCCATGAGAATATGAAAGCCCTTTTATTGGCTTATTTTTTCTTAATCCGAACGCCATAGATGCAAGCGTGGGAACGGGAATAATAGGTAAACCGTGAGAGAAAGCTAATCCCTTTGCCATCCCTAACCCGATCCGTAACCCCGTAAATGAACCTGGGCCAATACTAATCGAAATTGCATTTAATTTAGAGATTGTTTTCCCACTTTTCTCTAATGCTTCTTGAATGAATCCCGGTAATACTTCAGCATGTTTTCTGTGAATTTGTTTTTCAACCAAACTTAAAATGATTCCTTTTTCAACCACAGCAACACCACAGATTGATGATGAGGATTCAATGGCTAAGATTAAATTAGTCTTCATAATTCAATCCTAGAATGGAAATTGTCCTATGGGTGGCATTGGTCTCATTCCTTGAAAATTTGAGTGTAATAATTTTGGGTGGTAAAATTTCCTGAATGATATTGGCCCATTCAATCAATGTAATTCCATCATCTGGCATTAAAAAAACTTCTCCGCCAATATTTAAGAAATCGTTAGGATTTTCAAGACGATAGCAATCAATATGGTATAATTTATAAAAGGTACCATCATATTCTGACACCAGTTTAAATGTGGGTGATCCCACCCGTTCAATTACACCCAAAGCTTTGGCAAATCCTTGGGTAAAAGTGGTTTTTCCCGTTCCCAAGTTTCCAATTAATGCCACAACAGAACCGACGGGAATTTTATGGGCGAGTTTATGCGCTAAAGTATGGGTTTCTTCAATGGAATGACATTCAACAAGCATCAACCACGCCCTTTCATGATAGCCACAGGAACCATCATTTCTTCCATTGAAATACCGCCATGCTGGAACGAATTTTTAAATTTGGTTTGATATTTATGAGCTTGATTTGGGTAAACGAAATATATATCATCCTTTGCTACAAGATAACTGGGTTGTGGACCTAATGAAGGTAAACGATATTTTTCAGGTTCTTTAATCACCAAAGCATTTTTTTCTTTTGTATTCAGATTTCGACCATATTTATAGCGAACCCCTGTGGATGCTTCCCGATCTGCAGATACCATCACATGATGTTGAACACGAATGCTACCATGGTCACTTGTTAAAATAACTGTAAAATTGTTTTCGCTTAATTTTTTCAACACCTTTAGCAACCACGAATGTTCCAGCCACGATTTTACGGCAGTTCGATACCCCGATTCATCCGGGACCATTTCTTTCAATACATCCGATTGAGAGCTCTTGTGGGCTAAGATATCCACAAAATTCACCACCAATGCCAATACATCCTGTTGAATATAATCCTTAATACGATTCTGAAATTTTATTCCTTCATCTACAGCCCAAATTTTATGATAATGAAGAGTTTTATTTTGTAATCCATGTCGATTTAATTGGTCTTGAAGAAAATGTTTTTCATGTCGATTTAAACTTGTTGCATGGGTTTCCATATCTCTGGCTTGTTCGGGATATTTCCTGATCATTTCATCCGGAAATAAGCCACAAAAAATGGCATTCCGTGAATAAGGCGTAGCTGTTGGCAGTAATGAAAATTTGTAATCCACATCAATATTAAAAAACGGATCCAATAATGACATTATAGATTTGAATTGGTCATGTCGCATACAATCCACAACCAAAAGGCAAACTTTTTCACCCTTGTCTAATATTGGTTTAACATATTTAGGAAATACATCAACAGAAAGCGTGGGGCGATGGTCTGTTTGCATCCAATTCACATAATTTGATTCAATAAAATGGACAAATTCACGATTGCAAGATGTAATCTGTTCCACTAAAATCGATCCTAACCCCGTGTCTTTATACGTATCAAATTTTATTTGCCAGTCGACCAAACGATTGTAGAGTTCCCACCAATCATTGTGATCTAATTTATCTCGTAATCGTTCTTCAATTTTCTGAAATTCTTTTAAATAATCACTGGTGGCCTTTTCCGATTGAAGTTTGATCTGTTCCAGCGTTTGCTTACACGCCATAAATATTTGGCTTGGGTTTACTGGTTTAATCAGGAATTGTTCAATTTGGCCTGTAATTGCTTCATCCATGAGCCATTCATCTTCAGTCTTTGTAATCATAATCACTGGCATAGATGAACGAATTTTTTTCAATTCTGCCAAGGTTTCTAATCCATCCATACCTGGCATAGACTGATCTAATAAAACCAAGTCAAAATCATTCTGCCCTGCAAGAGCAATTGCATCTTGCCCATTGGCAACTTGAGTTAAAGAATACCCCTTATCTTCAAGAAATAAAATATGGGGTTTTAGGTGATGAATCTCATCATCAACCCAAAGGATATGTCCGCGTGAATTTTGCATAAAAAGTAGGCCTAAAAATTACAAATGAAACGATGGAGAACTGAAAAGTTCCAGTGAACAAATTTATTTCGATATCATGGTCCAGATACCGTCCCAATCTTTACCCGGAGGATTCTCTATAAACATGGTACACCGTTTTATATAAACGGCTGATGGAGTTGTATTTCTAGAAGTAAAATGGTCTTCCAGTTCTTCAGCCTTTTTAAATTGTATCGATGCTTTAACCCAATTTTGCTCGGAATAATAATTTAACCCGTTTTCAAATATTTTCAGTAATTCTAGTGTTTTATCCTCAACTTTATCTTTGTAGTCTACCAATTCATAAACCTTGACTGGTATATTTTTCCCTCTCACTTTTACCAAATCTAAATATCGGAACACAAATTTTTCTTTTGCTTTTTTATAAATATTTTCGCCAACGAAATTATAAATACCATACTGCTTTGCAGACGATTCTAAACGAGCAGCCAAATTTACTGTATCACCCATCATGGTATAATTCATCCTCATTTCTGACCCCATATTTCCTGTAACTAATTTTCCACAATTCAATCCAATCCTATGACGCATTGAATGAACAGTTTCAGGCCAATCAGGTTCACTGGCCCATTTCTGTCTTAAATCAGCTAAAGCATCTTGCATTCCAAGTGCAGTAATACAGGATTTAATTTCATGATTCTCAACCGGCGCCGGCGCCCCATAAAATGCAACTATAGCATCCCCAATATATTTATCAAGGGTGCCTTCATTTTCAAGAATAACCTTAGACATGACGGTAAGATATTCATTCATTAAAGCAACCATCCGTTCTGGTTCTAATGTTTCAGAAAAAGTAGAAAAATTTTGGATATCAGAGAAAAATGCCGTGTGATATCCTTCAACTCCACCCAGTTTTGGTGCTTGTTTTTCTTCATACATCTTGTCCAAAACTTCGGGTGAAATATATGTTCCAAATGTTTCTCTTAAGAATTTTTTATCATTCTGTTCGTGTAAAAACTGGAAAATAATATTACTGGCATACGTGAGCATAAGTCCAGTAAGAGGCGCTACAATTGGTACCATGTAAGATTCTCCCGGTCCTGGAAGCGCAACTTGGAGGTGATCATATAATTTATCATATAACGCATTCGGTAAAATGTTTGCTAATGTCGATTTCCAAAACCACCAGTAATCATTGGCAAATAAGCCCATAGCAAAAGCATAATACAAAACGCCTTCAGAAAAAATAATGATCCCTGCACTAATTGGATGAAGATCAACTTTCGTTAACAGCACATATGCTAACAAACATAATAAAAAAATCAGAATAATATTTGCCATTGGATAGGGAGCGCCTTCAATCATATAGCGTGTCGTTTTTCCACCAAAAACTTTTATATAATTTCCATGAAGCATCGTTTGGATGGCATTTGCATGTGTTTCCATTCCAGGCGTCAATTGACTCAAATCCAAATAATTATAGAAAGGGGTGGATTTAACATCATGGAGGACTTCAACCGAAACACCCAGAATAACAATCTTGTTATAAAATGGTGTTTGAGTAATATCGAATTCAGATCCTAACCCTAACATAACCATCATTTCATTTCTCTCTGCTTCATCTTCAATGGCTAGAACCCATCCCGGGATTTGCCCGGGGAGGAATTGGCTCATCCAATCAATATCTTCCGGTAGATCATAATCCTGAGTATCCAAGATCTGGGAAAAAGAATATCTTGGAAAAGTGCCCCAGGGTCTTGTATCGGCCCTACCCGGTATTTTATACCCAGAAGGTGGTCCATAATAATTCACAAGAAAATTATTCGTTCGACCATAAGATAAAATTTTCAATGGTCCAAAATTCCACATCAAACTATCTGCATTAAAGGATGGAACGGCATCATCGGAAATATCACGAAATGCTTTTACACATTTTACTCCCAATGTTAAATAAGCCACATCCGGATCGTGGGGCATATATCCAGCGATGCTGTATTGTCGGGAAAATCCATCAATGTCCAGCATGTCATTAATCAACCCCGTTTCAGGGTTAACTTCCATAATCTCTGGAACTGGATATGCAATGTAGTTTGGTGGAATCCGAGTTGGTTCTCTCACCATTTTCACATCCATGACAATCTTCGTGCCATTCTCTTGAGCTCTTTGAATTGCTTCGGCTAGAATTATATCACCATGCCCCGGTAGATACTGCTGGAATTCTGATGGTAAACTCCCACTAACGCTTCTTAAATATTCTGATCTTGCATCAGGAGAATCGAATTGAATGTCAAATGCAATGACCTTCGCACCCGCTTTTGAAAGATTATCAACGACTTTCGCCCAAATATCACCACGTGGATAAGGCCAGGGTACTTTATTATCTTTTAGTATCCGCCAGGTTTCATCATCCACCTCTACTAATACAATATCCGTCCCTAAATTAATAATAGTTGAATCACTGGCGCGCCATCCAGTTAAAGGACCGCGAACAGTATGAAACCGATAGTCATATGTTTTAAGTTCCAGAAAATCGAAAACACCTACCCAATGTAAGAAACAGGTCGCACATATTGCGCCTAGAGTTAACCCTAAATCTATTGAGTGAGCCTTAAGAAACTTCTTAATGGAATCGATCAAAATCTATATCCAAGAGTCATATAAAATCCTGAATTATTAACACTCCAATTTTCATTGGCTTCATCGATAGTCCCATCATTGTCATTATCTGAATTATCAGTCTTATATTTATTAATATCATTCATTCGAATTGAACTGTTGATACTTAGGGTCAATTTATCCAAAATATCGTAATCCCCACCAATTTTCCCACCGTACAGTTTAATAGATGAATCTCCTGTCTCACCATTGGTCATAAAATCTAATCCACCTCGCACTCTCAATTTATTCTGAAATAAAGAATATTGTGCAGTACTATTCATGGATGTCCAATTAGTTTCATCTTTTTGAGGTAAATCAAACTCATCAAGATATGGAATCAATAATTTAGTAGAATTGAAGGACATTGTTGTTCTTAATGGGATTTGAAAACGAGAAGAAATAGTTATCGAAAAAGATTGGGTTTCGGTCTTTTGGAACAGAAAATCATTTCTTCTCTCGCTAGCCAGGTTGTCTGAATAAGAGATAAAATTTGCATTGATCGATGTTGTGGTCGTTAGTTTACCAAAATTCCCAGGAATATTAACCGATGCCATTACATTTAAACCACGTGAATCTTCTCTTCTATCAGATAAAAAATATCCATAACTATCTATATCCACAGAATCGATGCTATTATTTCTTCCAATGGATTGGATATTCATTACAATTGAAGGAGCACCAGATCCCGGGACTAAGGTGGTATTAAAGGAAATTGTATTAGTCTTTACAGGATTTGCTACTGTTTCTGATAAATTATTATCCTTGTATTTATACCCAACCACCATCATGAGGCGCCTGCCTAAGGCAGATAACCTGTCATTAATAATAAATTCTCGAGTATTATTGGTAAGATAGGGATTCCCAAAACTTTTATACTCTGACCCAATTTGTCGGTATTCAACAAGGAGATTATTAAAGGAATAATTCCCCTTCATCCTAAAATAAAATGCTGAGGCAGGCATATTAATAATTGCTCGAAAAGGATTTTCATTAAACTCATTAGGATCAATAGGAAGAATGGGAGTCATATAACGTGGATGTATGGTAAAAATATTCTCATA
>Ga0066860_10001052_pt1 | contig 12456 bp, 10 predicted proteins | sample ETN07SmetaG_FD_65601 | JGI IMG/M metagenome (GOLD analysis project Ga0066860, IMG submission 65601) | Marine microbial and viral communities from oxygen minimum zone, Eastern Pacific Ocean - ETNP2014F14-07SV275 | ecosystem: Environmental > Aquatic > Marine > Oceanic ... | reverse complement strand
GCTCAATAGCCAATCCTGTAATTGAATGTTTACAGGGTAATTTGCAAATAAAACTGTAGGGAATAGGGTACAACAGTTTACAGCCAAAGAATAAGCGCTGGCTATAACCAATTGTGCAGTAAAAGGGCTTTTACTGCTATGTAGAAAATCAAATTAAGTAAATCTCGTATAGAGTATGGATGTCCTTGGACAACAAGGGCGGCCTGTAGGCCTGGAAAGGAACTATATTTTTATCTAGCCCTTCAAAAAGGTTAATGTAGGTGTAAATAAATGTTTTTACAAATACTAATTGGTCAGCTTCTAAAACCGTAGTTGATTTTTTGAAGGCGTCATTAGCTTCTTTTAGTATAGTCTGATTGTCGCAACAATCTTTTTCTTGTATAGATGTACATTTTTTAAAAGGATTATTTTCCTTTTGAACCTTGTCCTTGCAAGCTTCAGCTTTGCTGAAGAATGCCATATCCACTAACTTATTACAGCAAAAATGCATATTTACTGTAAAGGAAGAGGTTGATAGCAAAATAAATGCTGCTAAAAAGAAAGACAATATTTTTGTAAAAAATGTTTTCACCTGGTAAAGTTAAGAAATTTTGTTTAACATTTAAGTAAAATAAGTTTTGCTTTCAATACGCTCATTATTAATATTTTATGAATGTTATGCAAAATTCCATTCATACAAATATAAATCTAAAGATTAAACAGAATAATGACTTTTGTCATATTTCAGTAAAATAGAGATTGATATGTTTGTAGAATTAAACACTTAGTTATGAAGAAGATACTGATTACGATATTGGCAATTACAATTGTACAGTCAATGTTTTCTCAAGAGAGAATATCTGAACTTTCTTTTGAATATGAAGCGTCTTCTAGAGGGTTTTATCAAAGAATTAAAGTTGAAAAAGGTATACTTTTTTTTCAGGAGAACAGAAATGAAAGTAAAGATGTTACTGTTGATATAGATGAAAAGCAATGGGAAAAATTAGTTGGTTTGGTTAAAAAAGTAGAGCTTGAAAATCTTTCCTTATTTAAGGCTCCATCTAAGAGAAGGGAAATTGATGGTGCTGCCATTGCAAAATTGAAAGTGATTAAAAACGAGAATGAATACACGTCTACTAACTTTGACCACGGCAACCCGCCATTGGAGATTAAAAACCTTGTAAATTATATTATTTCATTAAGTCAATCAGGTAAAAAGGATTGATGTTTTACTCAAGTAAATAATCTAAATTTATGTTAAACAAAATTAAAATGTTAAAATTTTTGTAGCTTTGCAGAACAAATGAAGAAGGTTTTTTATAAAATAGTATCCTTTTGTATGGCACTTTTAGTGTTCCTATCTACATTGTCTTTCACAATTGAAAGTCATTATTGTGGGGATGTTTTAGTGGATACTTCAATGTTCGGTGCTGTAGATACCTGTGGTATGGAAACCCAACAAAAAACTGATTCTTCGGAATGCAGTTTGGCTAAAAAAGACTGTTGCAGTAACGAGCAATTAGTTGTTGATGGTCAAGATAACTTAAAACTTTCTTTTGATAAATTAAATAAAGAGCAACAGAAATTAGTTGCTACATTTATTTACACCTATGTAAATCTGTTTGCAGAACAACAAACAGAAAAACCTACTTTCACGGATTATTCTCCGCCTCCCTTGGTCAGGGATGTTCAAGTTTTAGACCAAACTTTCCTTATTTGATTTTTAAGTAATTAGTACTGTAGTCCAACATTAAATTGTATGGACTAAGCTGTTTGGTTTTTGTTTTAGACAACAAAATTATAATTACTTAAAAATCATTTATATGCTAAATAAAAGCATCAAATTCTTAATAGAAAATAAACTAGTAGCGGTTCTGTTACTAGCCTTATTCGTGGCTTGGGGAGTTGTAAACGCACCTTTTGAATGGAATACCGGTTCCTTACCACGCAATCCTGTAGCGGTGGATGCCATTCCTGATATTGGGGAAAACCAACAAATTGTATTTACTAAATGGGATGGGCGTTCGCCACAAGATATTGAAGACCAAATAACCTATCCGCTTACCACTTCACTTCTTGGTATTCCTGGGGTAAAGACCATACGGAGTTCTTCAATGTTCGGTTTTTCCAGCATTTACATCATTTTTGAAGAGGACATAGAATTCTATTGGAGTCGAAGCCGTATTCTCGAAAAATTAAATTCGTTACCTGCTGGATTATTGCCCGACGGAGTAAATCCCGCACTAGGTCCAGATGCTACAGGTCTCGGGCAGATTTACTGGTATACTTTGGAAGGCCGCGATGAAAATGGAAATGTGACTGGTGGTTGGGATTTACAGGAACTTCGTAGTATTCAAGATTTTTACGTGAAATATGCATTGTCCTCGGCGAGTGGTGTTTCAGAAGTAGCCTCTATTGGTGGTTACGTTTTAGAATACCAAGTGGATGTCAACCCAGAGTTGATGAAGCAGTATAAAATTGACTTAAATCAAGTCGTTAAAGCTGTTAAGCAAAGTAACCAAGACGTAGGTGCGCAAACATTAGAAATAAACCAAGCTGAATATCTAATCCGGGGTTTAGGATATGTTAAGTCTATTTCAGACCTAGAGAATGCAGTAGTTACTTCAGAAGATTTTACCTCTATACGCTTAAAGGATATTGCCAATGTCTCTCACGGACCTGCAACAAGAAGAGGGCTTTTAGATAAAGAAGGTGCTGAAGTTGTAGGTGGTGTTGTAGTAGCCCGCTACGGCGCTAACCCTATGGCGGTTATTAATAATGTTAAGGAGAAAATAAATGAACTAAGTTCAGGCTTACCTTCTAAAACTCTGAGCGATGGAAGGACATCGCAGTTGACCATTGTTCCTTTTTATGATAGAACCGAACTCATACAGGAAACATTAGGAACACTTGATGAAGCATTGACTCTAGAAATTTTGATAACCATTTTCGTAATTATCATTATGGTATTCAACCTCAGGGCTTCTGTATTGATTTCAGGACTATTACCTGTGGCGGTATTGATGGTTTTTATATCAATGAAGTTGTTTAATGTAGATGCCAATATTGTCGCTTTATCTGGTATTGCCATCGCCATTGGTACAATGGTAGATGTGGGAGTTATTCTATCTGAAAATGTACTGCGTCACATAGATGAAAATGACCAGAACCTACCAATGAATACAGTTGTATATAATGCCACAGCCGAGGTCTCTGGCGCTATTCTAACTGCTGTTATGACCACAATAATAAGTTTTATTCCTGTATTCACTATGATAGGAGCTGAAGGTAAGTTATTTCGACCTTTGGCCTTCACGAAAACAGCGGCACTCACAGCATCTCTTATAGTGGCATTATTTCTTATACCACCTTTTGCAGCCTATTTTTTCAGAAAGCGTAATGTAAAAATTTCTTTTAGATACATTCTCAATATTGCTTTAGTAATAATTGGTCTGTTAGCAGTAATTTTTGGACATACCCTTGGGCTTATACTGGTTGCATATGGTATTGTTGGTTTACTGTCTGTTAAAGAAAAAATATCGGCAGATAGAGCTAATATCATCAACATATTTATTTCAGCCTTTGCCATTGTATTCTTGTTGGCGGAATATTGGAGACCATTGGGTGTAGATAGAAGCATTTTCTGGAACTTAATATTTGTAGGCCTGATATGCTTTGGCCTGTTGGGTATATTTACGCTTTTTAGGAGCTATTACGTGCGCATATTAAATTGGGCGTTACGCAATAAACTCTTGTTTCTATCGATACCTACTGCTATTGTTGTCTTCGGTGTTATGATAATGCGGAATACGGGTAAGGAATTTATGCCATCACTTAATGAAGGGTCTTTTCTTTTAATGCCCACATCAATGCCCCACGCTGGAGTTGAAGAGAATAAGCGCGTATTGCAACAACTAGATATGGCCGTTGCTAGCATCCCAGAGATTGAAACGGTGGTTGGTAAATCTGGACGTACAGAATCGGCTTTAGACCCAGCACCGTTGTCAATGTATGAAAATGTAATTCAGTACAAGTCTGAATACATTTTAAATGATAAAAGAGAAAGACAACGATTTAAAGTTAATGAAGATGGTCTCTTTATGTTAAAGGATGGTAGCTTGGTTACAAATCCAAATGTTGAATTGGAAGTAGACGAAGGCAAGTATGATGCCACCTTATTAAAAGACCCTTTTAACATTACCGATAGACAACTTATACCAGACGATGATGGTGAGTATTATAGAAACTGGCGACCAGAAATTGAATCGCCCGATGATATTTGGAAAGAGATTGTAAAGGTAACTAAACTTCCCGGAGTTACTTCAGCACCTAAATTACAACCTATTGAAACCCGATTGGTAATGCTTCAAACGGGTATGCGAGCGCCAATGGGTATCAAAGTGAAAGGGCAAGATTTAAATGAGATAGAAGCCTTTGGAGTGCAATTGGAGGATATATTAAAACAAGCCGACGGTGTTAAGGATGAAGCGGTTTTTGCAGACCGAATAGTTGGTAAACCTTACCTTTTATTGGATATCGATAGAGACAAGCTTGCTCGTTATGGTATTTCCATACAGCAGGTACAGCAAGTGATACAAGTGTCTATAGGTGGTATGGTGCTTACGCAAACTGTTGAAGGCAGGGAGCGATATGGAATACGTGTACGTTACCCAAGAGAACTACGTGCAAATCCTAATGACTTAAAAGATATTTATGTTCCGGTAGAAAAGGGCAACCCAGTACCCATAAGTGAATTGGTTACCATTCGTTATGAGCAAGGACCACAAATCATAAAAAGTGAGGATACTTTTTTAGTAGGTTACGTGCTCTTTGATAAGTTGGATGGTTATGCCGAGGTAGATGTGGTAGAAAACGCCCAAGCGCTCATACAAGAAAAGATTGATAATGGACAGCTTGTTGTGCCAAAAGGAATTAACTATCAATTTACAGGAACCTATGAGAACCAATTAAGGGCCGAAAAAACACTTGGTGTAGTTGTGCCACTCGCATTGCTAATTATATTTCTCATTCTTTATTTCCAATTCCGTTCTGTTGCAACATCCCTTATGGTATTTACAGGAATTGCCGTAGCGTTTGCGGGAGGCTTTTTAATGATTTGGTTTTATGGCCAGGATTGGTTTTTGAACTTTAGCTTCTTTGGTGAAAACCTACGAGACCTGTTCCAAATGCACACTATAAACTTGAGTGTTGCCGTTTGGGTTGGGTTTATTGCATTGTTTGGTATTGCCACAGACGACGGTGTGGTAATGGCAACCTACCTCACACAGACCTTTGATAAAAACAAGCCTAAAGACAGAAAAGGAATAAGAGCGTCAGTAATTGAGGCTGGAGAAAAGCGTATCCGTCCTTGTTTGATGACGACGGCAACAACCATTCTTGCCTTGTTACCAGTACTCACTTCAACAGGTAGAGGTAGTGATATAATGATACCAATGGCTATTCCAAGTTTCGGAGGTATGTTAATTGCACTAATAACCTTATTTGTTGTACCGGTATTATTTAGTTTGAAACACGAACTTCAATTAAAAAAAGCTACAAAATGAGAAATATAATTCTATTGGGAATTGTCTTTTTCGCTTTCGCGAAGATTAATGCACAACAATTAGCCTCTTACATTCAGGAAGCTCAAGATAACAATCCCGAGATTCAAGCTTTTGAATTACGCTACAACATAGCAGAAGAAAAAGTTAATGAAGCTAATACCTTGCCAGATACACAAATTAGTGCTGGCTATTTTATAAGTGAACCCGAAACCCGTACAGGAGCGCAACGCGCACGTTTCTCTGTCAAGCAAATGTTACCTTGGTTTGGAACTATTTCGGCAAGGGAAAATTACGCAAGCTCAATAGCGGAAACTCAATATGTAGATATTGTCATTATGAAGCGCAAATTGGCACTTTCAGTTTCTCAATCCTATTATAAACTATATGCTATTAGAGCAAAACAATTGGTTCTTGAGAAAAATATCGACCTTTTAGAAACCTATGAACGTTTAGCATTAACATCGGTAGAAGTTGATAAGGCATCAGCTGTTGATGTACTTCGTCTTCAAATTAGGCAAAATGAACTTGTACAACAAAAAGAAGTTTTAGAGCAGGATTACCTTGCTGAACAAGCCACCTTCAATAATCTATTAAATCGTGATGGGACTATTGCCGTAACCGTGGTTGAGGATATGTTTATTCCAGATGAGGACGCATTAATCTTGACGGAAAATCTTCAGTTAAATCCTGAACTCATTAAATATGATAAGCTTTATGAGTCCGTTGAGCAATCAGAGTTGTTGAATCAAAAACAGAGCTCGCCCAATATAGGTTTTGGGCTAGATTATGTACCAGTTTCTGAGCGTCCTGATATGAATTTTACCGACAACGGAAAGGACATCATAATGCCAATGGTGTCTATCTCAATTCCAATTTTTAACAACAAATACAAATCAGTAACAAAACAGAATCAGTTAAAGCAGTTACAGATACAGTCCCAAAAAGAAGATAGATTAAATAAACTGGAAACCCTATTAGCAGATGCAAAGTACAACCGAGAAAATGCGAGAATAAAATTCAATATTCAATCGGACAATCTAAAACAAGCAAATGATGCTGAAGAAATCTTGATAAAGAATTATGAAACAGGCACTATTGATTTTAACGATGTACTGGATGTTCAAGAGTTGCAATTAAAATTTCAAATAAACCTTATAGAATCTATTAAAGGCTATTATATACAATATGCTTTGATTAATTATTTAACACAATAAAAAATGAGAACAATAAACATAATCACATTATTACTATTTACCTCATTCACTTTTGCCCAAGTAGGCACAAACGGTTCGGATAGGAAGGAAGAAGGACGCACTATAAGGGAATATAACCTTACTATAGAAGAAAATAAAATGACGCTTGGGGGTGTAAGCGCAAAAGCAATGACCATCAATGGTAGTATTCCAGGACCTGTTCTAGAATTTGACGAAGGAGACCTTGCCATAATCAACGTAACCAATAAAATGGATGAAGAAACCTCAGTGCATTGGCACGGTTTGATACTTCCCAATTTTTACGATGGTGTACCCTATTTAACCACGCCACCTATTAAACCCGGAACAACTTTCCAATACCGAATACCCATCAACCAATCGGGTACGTATTGGTATCATTCCCATACAATGTTACAAGAGCAAAAGGGTGTTTATGGGTCTATTATTATTCATCCACAAGAAAAAACCTTGGAATACGATAAAGATTTGGTCGTGGTGTTATCCGATTGGACCGATGAAAAACCAATGAATGTTTTGCGAAACCTCAAAAGAGGTAACGAGTGGTATCAAGTTAAAAAAGGCACAGCAGTGCCATTAAGTAGGGTCATTTCAGAAGGTGCCTTTGGTGCTCAACTTAAATTTTGGAGAGACCGTATGGAAGGGGCTGATATTGCAGACATTTATTATCCCGCATTTTTGTCCAACGGTAAAAAACTGGCAGAGTATCCAGAATTTACGGCTGGCGAAAAAGTAAGGCTTCGCTTCATCAACGCATCGGCTTCTACCTATTATTGGTTGGATTTTGGTGGCGGAAACCCTATGGTCGTTGCGGGCGACGGTATTGATGTGGAACCTGTAGCAAAAAGCCGTTTCCTCTTCGGTATTGCCGAAACCTATGATGTTATCGTTACCATTCCCGAAGGTACTTTAGAAGTTACCGCCACCGCTCAGGACGGTTCTGGAAGCACCTCGTTGCGTTTGGGCGAAGGCATCCTATACCCAGCCGAAAGAATTGGCAGGCCTGATAAAGTGGAAATGATGAAGCAAATGGCCAAAATGGATATGAAAATGGGAGCGCCTTCAATGGTAGGTAACAAAAAGAAAAAAACACCTGAATACCTGAAGGAGAATTATGGGATGAAAATGGATATGAAGGACGGAAAAATGAATATGAACGATGGTATGAACGATGGCAAAATGGGTAATCAAATGGATATGAAGGCAAACGACCATATGGGTCACGATATGTCTATGATGCAAAAGGACACCGTGTCTTTCAATTACAGCACACGTAAAACCTATTTCAACTACGACTTTTTAAAGGCAACCGAAAATACCACATTCAAGGCCAACTTACCCGTAAACGATATTCTGTTGAACCTGACCGGAAATATGCAACGCTACGTTTGGAGTATGAATGGCGTACCACTTTCAGAAACCGATAAAATAAAAATCAAAAGTGGCGAAGTAACCCGAATAACACTGAACAATCTAACGATGATGCACCACCCAATGCATTTGCACGGTCATTATTTTAGGGTCGTTAACGAAAATGGTGAACGTTCACCATTAAAGCATACCGTCAATGTACCGCCAATGCAGAAAGTGGTTATAGAGTTCTACAACGAAGAGTATGGAGATTGGTTCTTTCATTGTCACGTACTATATCATATGATGGGAGGTATGGCAAGGGTGTTTAGTTATGATACCCCAAGAGATAAAAGAATGGAAGATTTTCCCGTTCAAAAACTCATCGATGAAACCGACCATTACTATTCTTGGGGATTGTTGCGTGCAGGCTCAAACTTTAATGAACTCTTTTTAACCTCTAGCAATATCCGTAACGAATTTGGATTACGAGCAGAATTCGATTATGACAAAAATCTTGAAGCTGAAGTAAATTACAACAGGTATCTCAATGATTGGGTGCGTCTCTATGTAGGTGTTAATACCGAAACCGAAATACCAAATTCTTTCGATGAGTTCAGTACAGTTGGTCTTATTGGTGTAAAATACTTTACACCTTATAGATTCAATGTAGATGTGAGTATGGATAACCAGCTACGCCCAAGGGTACGTCTGGATAGAGAGTTATTGATTTTTCCAAGAATTTTTCTGGAAGGCGAATATGAATATAGAGCAGACTTTGGATGGGTCAATGATTTAGGAGATAGCTCTTTTGAAAGCGAAACACAATGGTTGGTAGGTCTTTCATACATCCTCTCTAGAAATTTTTCAATTCAAGGAAACTATAACAACCGATATGGTTGGGGTGGCGGTCTTTTAGCAAGATTTTAAATAAAGATTAACATATATCAATAATAATTAAATCAAAAACAAAATGAGCAAATTAAAATTAGTATTAGGGATAGTTGCAATAGCATTTGTAACCTTAACAGCAGTGTCTTGTAAAGACGCTAAAACAGACAAGAATAATTCAACAGAGCATCATTCAGAGATGAATGCAGATGGAGACCATTCAAAAATGAATCACGATAACAGTGATGGGCACCACGACGGTGAAAAAAAGGAAATGACGATGAATGGCAACGGTACCTCACAGGCCGTATTAAATGATTATTTCAATCTTAAAGACGCTTTGGTAGCCGATGACAACGCAAAAGCGAAAAATTTAGGAGCCGTTTTGGCAAAAAGTCTGGGAAGCTTGGATATTTCTAAATATACGGAAGCAGAAAAGTCAGAATTAAAGGAAATTATTGAAGACGCAGTTGAGCACGCAGAACATATCTCAGAAAGTGATATAGCGCATCAAAGAGAACATTTTAAAGTATTGAGCAAGGATATGACAGATATGGTTGCGATTACAGGTACAAAAGTGAAGCTATACGAGCAGTTTTGCCCGATGTACGATGGTGGTACAGCTTGGTTGAGTACTAAGGAAGAAGTGCGCAATCCATATTATGGAAGCAAGATGTTGAAATGCGGAAAGGTACAGCGAGAAATTAACTAAATGAAAATTGTAAAAATCATAGCAATAGTCTTATTAGTTGCGTTTCTCGGAATACAGTTTTTTCCCGTGGAGCGCAATCAAAGCGATAGTGTTCCTAAAACGGACTTTATGTTGGTAAATGATGTCCCAAGTGATATTCAGAACAAACTGCAAGTCTCTTGTTATGATTGCCACAGTAATAATACACAGTATCCTTGGTATAACAAGGTGCAACCTGTAGCTTGGTTTTTAGAAGGGCATATCAAAGAAGGAAAAGCAGAGTTGAACTTCAATGAATGGGATTCCCTTTCCAGTCGAAGAAAAGCAAGTAAGCTAAGGTCCATCATCAAACAGATTGAAAGCGGTGAAATGCCTATGGCTTCCTATACTTTAATTCACAAGGAGGCCACTTTTTCTGAAGAAGAAACCCAGAAGGTTGTGAAGTATATGGAAAATTTAAAAGACAGTTTATAATTAAAAAAAAAGATAAGATGAAAAATTTAAAAATCAGTGTAATAGTAATGTTACTGTTAACAGTTTCTTTTACCAATGCACAGGAAAAGGAAAAAATGAATCACGACCATAATCACAATAAAATGATGGATATGAAAGGTGATACAAAAGCAGAGGCAATTTTAAGTGATTATTTCAGCTTAAAAGATGCTTTGGTGGCAGATGATTCAGAAAAAGCAGTTGAGGCAAGCACTAAATTGGTGGCTTCACTGAAAGCGTTCGACGAGTCTAACTATACAGCTAAAGAGCAAAAAGAATTGGCTGACATTATTCAAGATGCCATTGAGCACGCAGAACATATTTCAAAAAGTGAAATAGCTCATCAAAGAGAGCATTTTAAAGTGTTGAGTAAGGATATTGCCGATATGGTAGCTATTACGGGTACAAAGAATAAGCTGTACCAACAGTTTTGCCCAATGTATGATAAGGGTAGTGCTTGGTTAAGCACTAAAGAAGAAGTTAGAAATCCATACTACGGGAGTCGAATGCTAAAATGTGGAAAAGTTCAAAAAACTATTCAATAGATAATCTATCTCAAGCAATCTACCTATCGTGATGGTTTATTAGTTAACAGAGGATAGAAGATACTAGGTTGTCAGGATAGTTAAAAAGTCCTGTCGTGGGAAGGAAAATGTTGATGGTTAGTGTTAATTCCTTCCCGTGTCAGGCACAAGATAATAGAAAAAGAAAGATTGATTTGGTTAATAGCAGCCTGTTAAGAAAGGAGAGGGATTAAATCCCCCTAGAATTATAGTATCCCTCTTCCTTTATCGGGCAAAATACAAACTTTTGAAAAGGAGAAATTCTTTTAGAAGTACTTGATTATGGGAGTGAAACCTGTTTTTTGATTGATGGATAGAGTTTAACTCTCATTTTCAAGTATTAATAGTTGGAATTTGCAGTGAGAATTAGAATTTAAAACGATGAAAGACTGTTGTAAAGACGGATGCCACCACAAAGCAGAAAAATCTGCTGTTAGAAGATGGTTTAATTACATACTGTATACAATACTGATTGTAATAATTGGTGGTGCGTTGGCACTTCAGCTATTTGATTAGAACACAATGAATATGGACGATATAACCAACATACCTAAAGACACGGGGTTTTACGAACAGCTCTTTAAAAAAGTATTGTTCACTGCTGGTGTAGTTACGCTTTTGTCCTTAAGTTATGTATTATGGGTTAATGAAAACCCCGACAGCTTGTTTCTACCAGTATTAGTAGTTGGGTTAGCCTTGGCCAAAACGATATTCATTGTTAGGCTCACTTTTATACAATTAAGTAAAATAATAGGCGAAAGCCATCAACTCACACACGTTCTTACATTGTTCGCCGTATTAATTGTCTTGATTATCGTTTCCTTTTCGGCAGATTATCTGGCGTTGTACGTATTGAATTCAGAAAATTTTAAGTCTGCAACATCACTTGAAGGTTCATTTTTTAAAGAGTTTTTTGAGTTTACATATTTCAGCCTAATCACTTTTTCATCTGTTGGTTTTGGAGATATAGTGCCATTAACAATTCCTGGTAAACTCTTGGTAATTATGGAGGTTTTCTTGAGCTTTTTGGTTTTGGTTTTTGGTATTGCCAACATTAATAGAATACACGTCAATAAATAATCACAAAAACTTTGAAAATGAAAACACTTAAACTAGCAACAACCTTAATACTACTTCTGTTTACCACTGGCCAAATCTTTAGCCAAAATGCAGGGAGTACAACAGATAAAGAAGCTGTTCTAAAAATAATGAAATCGTACAAAGATGCATTGCAAAATCTCACTACCAAAGGCACATTTGAGTTGTTTGCAAAAGATTCCGAGGTATATGAATCAGGCGGTATTGAGGGTACCTATGAGCATTACATAGAACACCATCTAGGTCAAGAACTGGGGCACTTTAAAAGTTTTACTTTTTCAGATTATAAAATCGATGTGAAAGTAGATGCACCCTACGCATTTACTACAGAAACCTATGTTTACACCATCGTATTAAATCCAGACGAAACAGGTAAGTCACGAACTATTAAGAAAAAAGGAGTAGCAACCTCAATTCTAAAGAAAATAGATGGCCAATGGAAAATTATTAAAACACATTCTTCATCAAGAAACAAAAAGTAGTTGTTAATGGTAGGTAGAAAAACAGCACTAAAAATTAGAAAGGCACATAGATATTTAGGTCTTTTTATTGGGATTCAATTCCTAATGTGGACGATTAGTGGTCTGTATTTTAGT
>Ga0066860_10001050_pt1 | contig 12466 bp, 6 predicted proteins | sample ETN07SmetaG_FD_65601 | JGI IMG/M metagenome (GOLD analysis project Ga0066860, IMG submission 65601) | Marine microbial and viral communities from oxygen minimum zone, Eastern Pacific Ocean - ETNP2014F14-07SV275 | ecosystem: Environmental > Aquatic > Marine > Oceanic ... | reverse complement strand
AATGGTTTTTGAGGATCATTTGGTACAGAATTTTTATTAACAGTTATAAATGCTTTATGTAATGCAGCATCAGCAGCTTTACCTGTTAAACCTTGTTTTACTAAACTAACAAGCATTAAATGATTCTTAGTGCCACCCGAGACAATATCATATCCTCTCTCTATCATGGTAGAAGCTAAGACATTTGCATTTATAACAACTTGTTTCATATAAGATTTAAATTCCGGCTCCAACGCTTCTTTAAATGCGACAGCTTTAGCAGCAATTACATGCATTAATGGTCCACCTTGAGTACCAGGAAAAACTAAAGAGTTAAATTTCTTTTCAAGATTAGGGTTTGATTTACAAACAATAAATCCCCCTCTTGGTCCTCTTAATGTTTTGTGCGTTGTTGAAGTTACAACATCTGCAAATGGAACTGGTGACGGATAGACTCCAGCAGCAACAAGTCCAGATACATGAGCCATATCAACTACAAAGTACGCGCCAACTTTTTTTGCAATTTGAGACATTCGTTCCCAATCTATTACTTGTGAATACGCAGAAAAGCCTCCTATTAACATTTTTGGTTTATGTTCTTGAGCAAGTTTTTCAATTTCATCATAGTCTAGTAAACCATTTTCATCTATTCCATATTGAACAGCATTAAAGAGTTTGCCTGAAAAATTTACTTTTGAGCCATGCGTTAAATGTCCGCCTGCATCAAGACTCATGCCTAAAATAGTGTCGCCTACTTGTAATAATGCAAGATATACAGCAGCATTAGCTTGTGAACCAGAATGAGGTTGAACATTTGCATAATCAGCATTATATAATTCTTTTAGTCTATCTATAGCAAGTTGTTCTGCAACATCCACATTCTCACAACCACCATAGTATCTCTTATAAGGGTAGCCTTCAGCATACTTGTTTGTAAGAACAGAACCTTGGGCTTCTAAAACGCGTGGGCTTGCATAATTTTCAGAAGCTATCAACTCAATATGTTCTTCTTGTCGAACAATTTCTTTTTTAATCGCTTCATTTAGCTCATCATCAAAACCAGCGATTTTCGTATCAACATTAAACATTTTAGTTCCTACTTGCTCATTAAATCTGCTTTAAATATATAAGAATATTAACATTTAATCAAATTCTTGTAACTAAGTTTCTATGCCAAAATTATCATTTTCAAACCTTACTTTTGGCTGTCTTATATCACTTAAATCATAATTTTTTACAGAACTTAAATAGTTTGAAGCAATTTCCCAGATAGGTTTGCCTGATTCTTCAGAATTGACGCTAGCCCAGCCACTAACTACATAATTTTTATTAGGTATAAGTAATTTACCATCTGATGTTTGAATATTACTTATTCTCTTATCTATTTTATTCTTTGGAGTTATTTCATAAGTTAAACCAGAAGTTCTAACCATATCACCACCTTGTTGCAAATATGGGTCAGGGTTAAAAATATTATCAGCTACATCCTCTAAAATATTCTTAATAGTTTCTCCACTCATCTCTCTCTTATAAACATTTGGATAAGTAATAGCGGTATGATTATATATATCAGACATTAAAATATTTTCACCAGCCAAAACAGTTGGGCCCCATCTGAAACCAGGGGAAAAACATATTTCACTATCTAAAGTATTAATCATTGAATCACATAATAATTTATCAAATGTGCCATTAAAGTTTCCTCTTCTATAAAGATCAATGTTTGATTTTCCAAGAACTTTATTCAAATGCTTCAAATGCGGTTTTTTCTTTTTATTAATAAATTCACTCATTGAGATAGACGGTTTTATTTGACTTGATATAATTGGTAATAATTTATATCTATATTCAAAAGACGACCTCTTGACATGTAAGTCCAACACTGAGACAAACTTTCCGTTACAACCAGAATTTAATATAATAGTTTTAGAAGAATTATTGTTAATTATAATAGGCTTTGGTAAAACATCATGAGTGTGTCCACCAAGTATTATATCGAGGCCACTAACTTTTGAAGCCATCTTTTTATCTACATCAACACCATTATGAGAAAGCAAAACAATTAAAGAAGGTTTTTCTTTTTCTTTAATTTGATTTATTAGAGTTTGTAATTCCATATCCCTAATTCCAAAAGTCAAATTTGGAATAAACCTTCTTGGGTTAGCTATAGGTGTGTATGGAAATGCTTGGCCAATAACTGCAACTCTAATTCCGTTTATTATTTTAACTACATAAGGTTTCTGAAAATGATCTTGATTATCGATTGGCTCCATTCCATCAAACATAGCCTCTTCAGTTAACTTGATATTTTGCGCAACAAAATCTCCTTTGAAATTTTTTATGTTATCTAAAAATGATTTCTCTCCTAATGTAAATTCCCAATGTCCAGTCATTATATCTACACCTAGTATGTTTGAAGCTTCTACCATGTCTTTACCATTTTCCAACAAGGATAATCCGCTTCCTTGCCAAGTATCACCACCATCAAGAAGTAAAGCATTACCTTCAACTTGATTTTTTAATGCATCAATAACTGTTTTTAAATATGCATAACCGCCAAACTTTCCAAACTCTTGAGCATATCTATTAAAGTCTATATGTGTAAACGCATGTTTTAATAGAGGAGTATTAATAGAATAATAATCTAATAGTTTTTTCCCAATAATATGGGGTGGTTTGTTTCTATTTATCCCGACACCTAAATTGTAATTAGGTTCTCGAAAATACATGGGGTCTAGTTGAGCATGAGTATCTGTAAAATGTATTAATCTTAAATTACCAAACGATTTAAAATTATAGTTTACGGAGTTTGAGGCAAATGAAGGCCTCAGGATTCCTGCCGCATACCCTGCGGCTAAAAACTGCAAAAATTCTCTTCTGTTCATTTTATAGAATATTTCCTATATTTTATAACGAATATCGCTATCAATATGACCGAATACATTATAAATACAAAGTAGTCTGCTTTAATAATCATATAATAGTGCAACATAGATGATAAAATAATTATATAAATTAATCTATGTACGGCCATCCATTTATTACCCAAAAATTCTTTTGCATAATTATTGGATGTGATAAATAAGGGTAAAAAGAATATTAAAGCTACATAACCAAATTGTATATAATTACGAAAAAATAAATCATTTCTTATCAACATCCATTCAATATTGTTATCTAAAATATATAAGAGATAATGAATTAATGCATAAACAAAAGTTATTATTCCAAGCGATCTTCTATCTATATAATCAGACAAAGTTGGTACTATTGGTATGAAGAGAATGAAGATTAATAAGCTAAGTCCTATATAACCAGTTGTAATTATAAGATAGGAAGGTCCATTCATAATGTCATCATTCAGGAAAACATTGATAGCAACATATAATAAAGGAAGGGAAAATAAAAGATATGTATATAATTTTTTCAAAAGAAATAAATATTAGAAATTTTTTTTCAGATCCATTCCTGAATAGAGATTACTTACAAATTTACTGTAACCATTAAACATCAATGTATCTCTCTTGGTAAATTCACCTATCCTCCTTTCTCTTTTTTGACTCCATCTTGGATGAGATACTAATGGGTTTACATTAGAATAAAATCCATATTCATTTGGAGTTTGTTCATTCCAAGTGCAAATTGGTTGTTTTTCTACAAATGAAATTTTAACTAGAGACTTTATGCTTTTGAAACCATATTTCCATGGAACAACCAGTCTAACAGGTGACCCATTTTGATTTGGCAAGACTTTTCCATATAAACCTACAGAGATAAAAGTTAAAGGGTTTAGTGCTTCATCAATTCTTAATCCTTCACGGTAAGGCCAATTAAGTATATCTCTTTTTTGTCCAGGAAGATTTTCTCTATCAAGAATAGATTCAAAGGCAACATACTTAGCATTTGATAAAGGTTTTGCTAATTTAATTAATTTGCTTAACTCAAAACCAATCCAAGGAACAACTAGAGACCAAGCTTCTACACATCGCAAACGATATATTCTTTCTTCAAGAGGAAATTTATTTACTAAATCATCTGAATCTAGAACAAGATTATTTTCAACTAAACCGTCTATGGATAATTTCCAATTATTTGTTTTAAGTTTATCAGCATTTAGCAATGGATCTCTTTTGCCAGTACCTAATTCATAGAAATTATTATAAGAAGATATTTGCTTTATAGTATTTGTTTGTTCATTAGTGCTATATTCTAAATCTTTTGTAAAAGCTAATTTTTTATTATTTGAAAATGATAAGTTTGAACTCAACAAAAAAGGCAAACTAACTGATGATGCAATAATTTTTCTTCTATTATGGAAAAAAATTTCATCTGTAATTTCATTTTCTTTATCTAAATTATATTTTGAAGACATAACTTATTTTAACCAATTTCTTGCATTAATAAAAAATTTACTCCATGGAGAAGTATGCCATTCATGGGGTATATAAGAGTATTGATTAATAGAAAACAATCTCTCGGGGTGAGGCATAAGTATTGTTACCCTCCCATCATTATTAGTAAAGCCATTAGCTCCTTCATTAGATCCATTAGGATTATCTGGATATTTCATTGTTTTTTTATTAGATAAATCAATATAATTAATTATAGCATTTTTACTATGGAGTTTATTTTTAAAAACAGCCCTTCCTTCGCCATGTGAAACAATAATTGGTAATGCAGAACCCTCCATTCCATTAAAAAAAATAGATTTAGACTTATTTATTTTAATTCTTGAAAGTCTTGCTTCAAACTGTCTTGATATGTTTCTTTCAAAAGTTGGCCAATGATTAGTTCCAGGAATAATTGATGTAAGTTGTGATAACATTTGACAACCATTGCAAACACCTAATACAAATTTCTGCGTATTATTAAAGAACTCTTCTAAATTATCTCTTAAAATAGAATTATAAAGTATCTTGCTCGCCCATCCTTTGCCAGCACCTAAAACATCGCCATAGGAAAAGCCTCCACAAACAACTATTCCTTCGTATTTAGACAAATTTATATTTTTATTTTGTATATCATTTGTATGAATGTCGTGACATTCAAAACCAGATTGCAAAAAAGCATGCGCCATTTCCTTGTGACCATTAACGCCTTGTTCTCTAAAAATTGCCACCTTAGGTTTACGGCTAGTTTTTGTTTTTTTTATTCTAATAGAATTCAAATTAAAACTAAGATTATTCTCTAATTTTATTGATGAAACAGATTTATGACTTAAAATTTTACTATTATATTCTTCTAAAGCTGTTTTTTTATTATCCCTCATGCTTTGTATATTAAAAGATAATTTACTCCATGATTCTCTGAGAGAAGAAAGAGAAAAAATAATTCTATTTTTAGATTCGATTGTTATTTTTGGAGTTCTCTCAACAACTGTTGAGCCAATCTGTAATATATTTTTGTGAATTTTAAATTTAGAGGCAATGTTTAGAAATAATTTAATTTTATTTTTTGGGATTTCAACAACAGACCCCAATTCTTCATTAAAAAAGAAACTTCTTATTTTATTATCATCTTTATATTTTTCTCTATTTTTATTGATGTTAATAGAGCAGTTACCAGTAAAAGCCATTTCTGATATAGTCGCAAATAAACCTCCGTCTGATATATCATGGTAAGCAGTAATAATATTTTTTTTAATTAATTCCTGAATAAATAGAAAGAATGTTTTTAATATTTTATTATTATCAAGATTTGGAACATCATTATCAATTATATTATGAACTTGATGTAATGCTGAACCACCAAGTCGCTCTTTATCTGAAAATTTTATTAAAAAAAGTTCTGAGTCATCATGAATTTCTGGAGTTATATTTTTTGTAACATCATCAATTGATGAAAAAGCAGAAAGAACAAGACTAACAGGGCTTTCAACTTCATGATTAATTTTCTTATCTTGCCACCTTGTGCTCATTGAAAGTGAGTCCTTGCCAACCGGAATAGTAACATTGAACTCTCTACATAACTTAGAAAGTGTATTTACAGCTAAATACAATCCATCAATTTCATTACTATTCTTTGAAGATGCCATCCAGTTTGCAGATAATTTAATTTTAGATAAATCTTTTATGTAAGCGCATGAAATATTGGTTATTACTTCACCAAATGACATATTAGCTGATGCAACTGGATTTGTAATTGCTAATAAAGGTTTTTCTCCTATTGTAAGGACTTGTCCTGATTTTGAGCCAATATCTGACATTGTAATTCCAATATTTGAAACTGGAATTTGATTTTTTCCTATCATTTGATCTCTGGATACAAGACCAGTAACAGATCTGTCTCCAATTGTAATTAAAAAACTTTTATCTGAAACAGACGGCAATGAAAGTACATCGTGTGCACATGAATTAAAGGACCTATATTTATAAACACCGTTACTTACATGTTTATTTTTATAACCTAATAGTTTTATTGGGGAAATAGGAGGTTTTCCAAGGAGATAATTCATAGGAAAATCAATGAGTTTAGTTTTATCATCGTTATCAAAAACAACAAGGATTTTATTGTTAGTAATGGTTCCTATTGCAGAATAAGGACAATTTTCTCTCTCACAAATAGAATCAAATAATTCTAAATCTTTTTGATTAATAATAATAATATATCTCTCTTGTGATTCATTACACCATACTTCCAAAGGAGACATATTTTTCTCACCTATTGGGACTTTGGAGATATGTATAGTTGCACCTTTATTAGACTCATTTACAATTTCAGGTACAGCATTACATAATCCGCCCGCGCCAATATCATGAATACTTTTAATTAAAGAAGATTTATCGTAAACACAGAAGTTGATAACTTCCTGACATCTTCTTTCCATTTCTGCATTATCTCGTTGAACAGAGGAAAAATCTAAATCTTCTGTGCTTGAGCCTGATGTTAATGATGATGCGGCTCCGCCACCTATCCCAATTAAATATGAAGGTCCACCTAAAACTATTATTAAGTCATTCTTATGAAGTTTTTGTTTTTTTATATCCTCTGTTCGTATAGTTCCAATTCCACCAGCAATCATTATGGGTTTATGATAACCAATTGATGATTTGTTTTTAGTTTTTGCTAAATTATTAAATTCACAAGTTCTAAAGTAACCAAAAATATTTGGTCTACCAAATTCATTGTTATAGGAAGCAGCTCCAATGGGAGCTTCTGTTATTATATCAAGAGCAGACTTAATTCTACTAGGTATTCCTATAGGTTTGTTCTCCCAAACTTTTTTATCATCTGGTATTAATAAGTTAGAAAGAGTATATCCTGTGAAGCCAACTTTTGGTGTTGATCCTTTGCCAGTTGCGCCTTCATCGCGGAGTTCTCCGCCTGAACCAGTGGCTGCCCCTGCAAAAGGTGAAATTGCAGTTGGATGGTTATGAGTTTCAGCTTTGATTATATAGTTACCAGTTTCTTTTTTATATTTATAAGCTTTACTTTTTAAATTGCTATATAAAAAATTAATATTATTACTTTTAATAATCGAACAATTGTCCGAATATGCAGAAATCACATCATTGTTTTTTTTAGTAAAAGTTTTTTTAATTAATTTAAATAATGATGTTTTAATCTTTAAGTTTCTTCCAGAAATATCTGAGTTAAATATTTTATGTCTACAGTGTTCTGAATTTATTTGAGAAAACATCATTAACTCAATATCCAAGGGGTCTCTATTCATCTTTTTATAAATCTTATTAAGATAGATAATTTCTAAATTGCTCAGCGCTAACCCCATATTTTTATTAAAAGCAGCAAGTTTGCTTAAGGGTATAACTTTTGATCTTTTGAGTTTTGGTGGTTTTTTACTACTTTGTAGGTATTTTTCTAAATCACTCTTAGAAGTTAAGCAGTTCTCCGTCATTTGATCAAAAAATAATTTTTTATTTTTATTTATTTTTAGAAATGAATTCTTGTTATCTTTAAAATCTATAACTACTATACTTTCAATATCAAGGCTATTATTAAAGCCACAACTTGTAATAATTTGTTTAGCTTTGCTTGACCATGGGGACAAAGATCCTGCTCTACTTAGAATAGAAAAGTAGTATTTACTAGTTAATTTTTTTAATAATAAAGCGGAGTTTAGTAGTTTGGATATTCTTGACAGCTCTTTATTAGAGAGTTTTTTATCATAATTTAATATATAAACATCTCTTATAATATAGGAATCTTTCGTGCCAAGGTCTGCCAGCCTCTTTTTTAGAGAATTACTTGAGCCATATTGCTTATTTGAGAAAATATAGTGCATTATTAATGTAATTACAGGTATATAGTAATACAAATTGGTTGATAATAGAATTTTCAGAGGCTAAAATCTCTTTACTGAATGGGGGCGACCTGGTTTCGACGTGGGTTGCAACACCTGAGGTGCATGTCGAGCTTTCAGTATCTCGTAAATCTACTGAAAAACTATAAAAGCTGAAAATAAACCTTTAGCCCTAGCAGCCTAACTGCCGCTAGCTTCACTCAGAGTAGGCTTATATGCTCTGTCCTGAAGTCATAATGATAAGACCGCAGTACATATTCTTGTTGTTGTGCTGTTAAATTAAAACAAGACAGTTATTAAGTAGGCTGTTTGTCGTCAGCTTAATGATTAAATTAAAGATAAACTAAACATGTAGTACTAAGGGCCGAGTGCTCTCGGACGCGGGTTCGATTCCCGCCGCCTCCATTTAAATTTATACAGTATTTTTTAAAAAATTTTTCTGTGATAGATTATATTTCTTTTAAGTTATTATATTCATGAATATATCTGTAATATAGACAATAATTAAGATTTCTTATAGAATCTTAATTTTAGAGATAATATGGATAAATTAAAAAAATTCAATGAAAATGGTTTTTATATTGCAAGATCAATTACACCTCTATCTATGCATAAGGAAATATTTCTTACTTTCTATGATGTCATAATCTCAATGATTAATAGGCATAAGATAAAAATAGAATCTGAGATTAAAAATATTGAAGAATTAAATTACCCTGATGATATTAAAGAATTGGATAAATTGATATTTGCAGTATCAGATTTCAAACGTGGTCTAATTGGTGAGTTATATGATACTGTGGCTTATAGCTCTACTTTCTTTAAACTCATTGGTTATCCAGAGATTGAAAAAACAGTTAGAGAGTTAATGTCTCTTAAGTCTTACAGTACAGTGTATAGTGTTACTCATAGAATAAGAATGGATGAACCGCACGACGAAAAAAGAAGAGCTGCTTGGCATCAGGAAATTTTTCATACTTATCCAGATACTAGATTTTTACAAACATGGGGCCCAGTTATAAGAGATGCAACAGTCGCTAATGGCACAATTGAAGTTTGTGAGAAATCACATCAGAATGGAGTTGTTGATCAAGATTGGGAAGAATTTAAAGGCGGGGGTTATGCTCAAAGGATTATTGTTAAAGAAAATGTAGTAAAAAAGCATAAAGAATCTCAATTAGAAATGAAAATTGGTGATGTTATGTTTTTTGATCCTCATTTAATTCATCGATCAGGTTATAATTCATCCGATGAAATAAGATATTCACAAGTTGGTTTATGGAATGATTGTTCTCATAAGGGGTTTAGAACTCCTAAACCTGTCTTTGAATCTAGGACTTTTAGCCCTAAAGAAAACTATGACAAGCATATGAAGAAACTAAGAGGGCAATAACCCTAGTCTTCTCCATATGAAAGAATATGACTTAACTTTGAGCGTGGTGTTATAAAATCTACAGCTGCATAATAGAAATCATTATCAGCGCTCTCTCCAAACCTTTTTTGAAAACTATCAATTTGAGTTTTCCTATCATTATCTAAAAGAAAGTTAATTGATTTTGATTTAGGCATCTTCAGATTATGCAATGGTTCTTTAAATTTATTTTTTCTCCATGCAATAATATCATATGAAAAATTCATTGGTTTTTTGTCGCTAATACCTTTAAGGTCAATGCGTTCATTGCGTGAAAGGTCTATTAATGAACCTGCTAGCTCAATATCTTTATCAGACAGAATAGTACTAGATATTTTTTCTAAATGATGTAGAAAAACATCTTTAACCCAGGCATCTTCTTGATAGATTAGTCTGGCTCCCATATTGACATTTATGCGTGATGGATCACCAACATCATTGTTGTTATCTCTGTACATTTTTTCAGCTTTTTTAATAACATCGCCAGGCTTATCATGTAGCTCACCTTCTATAGTGTGTTTTAAGTCATCTAAGAACTTTAAATATTCTTCTGGCCATTCTTTAGTTTTATCTGGGTTAATGAAATTCAAGAAGAACTCTGATAACTTAACTCCAGAATTACGAATAAAATGAAAAAACCAGCGCTGGAAATTTAGAGAGAAGACTGTATAGTACATAAAGTTTAAATTTCTAATCTCTAAAAAATCATCATAACTAAAAGAATTGCATGATGTTACCACTTCTTCGTATTCACCTAAAAAAGTATCTTCATGAGAACCGTAATTTGTGCCGAGCTGTCTGTATTTTGTTTTTATACCAAATTTATCTCTTGCATCAGGACGATTTAATTCTATGCCATCCATTAAAAATAAATTATGGCACCATACCTGATCAAATCCTCTTGTGACAGACCTATCCAAAAGGTTTATAAAACTATCTTTCGTGTCATGTGGCATGCCAAAAATTAATTCGGTGGATGTAGATATATTAAGCGTGCTTGCCCATCTGATAGCATCATCAATTTCTTCCTCTGTGACATTTCTGCGATTAATTGCTTTTAATGTTTCAGGGTTCTCAGTTTGTAACGACAGCACCAGACCTCCTTGATTGATGTCTCCTAAAATCTCTATAACTTTTCTAGAGGTCTCTTTGAAACGTTTATCATTATAAAAGAATACTTTTTTTGGAAAACCATAATCAACATTACATTTTTTTATAGCCTCTGCTATTTCTACATCTCTTTTCAAAATTCCAAAATTTTCATCAGCGATAAACATTGTGTGATGAGGACGGTCAACATATTTTCTAGAAACATATTTCAATTCTTCAGTAACTTGTTCTATTGGATAACCTCTGAGCTTACCTCTTAATTTTCCTGAAACACAAAATGCGCAAGTATAAGGACAAAAACGTGAAGTTTGTACCAATGGTTGATAATCAGAATCCATAAATTCATCCATTAATCCAGACAGATAAGGAGAGTCAACAGTTGATAAATCAATGTTAGTACCCACAGCTAATCCCTGTATTACCTGATTATTGCTTAAAAAAGAAACACCATCGATTGAATCTTTAAATAAACTATCTCTGTTATCAAATAATTTTTCGATTACATTTCTAAATCCAATTTCTCCTTCATTTATAATGACAGCATCAGCTTGAGGAAATTCTTTTGATAAAAATTTATGTTGTTCATTGATATCGTTATCTATACTTGGGCCACCCAGAATAATAACTACATCTTTGCCATACATTTCACGTATGCGATTCGCTACATATTTATTTAATGACATATTCCAATAATAGACTGATAGGCCAACCACATCTGGAGCTTTTTTGGAAGCTGTCTCTAAAAACTTATCAATATTTTTATAAATAGAAACTTCTACATCTTCACCAAATTGTTCTTTTGTATACTGAGCAATAATACCAATGCCAAGCGGCGTATATCTTTCGTGCAGGGTATGTCGGTTATAATAACAAAAATCACCAAACATAATGTTTAGATTACGATTACCTATTCCTTTTAATATGAATTCAGATTTCATTCAATAATTTTATAACATTAACTGGCAAATAAAAACTTAATAGTTCAGTAAGTATACAAAAATATTCTATTATTTCATGTTTCTGAGGGCCGAGTGCTCTTAGAAACTATAACCTATAGAAAAAGTACCGTAAGTTGTGCCTTGATTGGAGTTTGCTGAAGTACCCATCGCATTATCGTTGTTTCTACCTAAATTCACACCCAGGTTTATTTCGTTTATAGTTGTACTATAAGAAATTTCTTGAAAAACATATTGCCATGCTCCTGAGTAGGTGCCGTAAGTATAATTAATTGGACCTAAAGGAACAGAAAATTGGAAATGCCAATAATCTGAACTTGGAGATGTATCATAATCACCTAAAATTACCGCATCAACAGAGAATATATCAAAATCAGCTCCAACACTAATTTCATTATAGTGCTGATCAATACCGTCGGTATATCTATATGCAGCTAATCCAACATAGGTTGGCACTGACATCAATTTAAAATTGTAACTTCCATATAAACTGATAAATGCTTCTCCTTCATTATAAGAAGTAGTACCTTTTCTATCCCTTAAATCTGCATATCCAGCACTTAAATAAATTGGGCCTGATGCATAAGCTACACTAGCGTGTGATACTGATGCAGCTTGGAAGGAACCTCGAATCCAATATTCAGAGACATAACCAACATTGATAGTTATGGGGCTTGATTCAACTTTGTCTGTTTTTGATAATACAGGTTCTCCTGAATATGCAATAGAAATAGTAGTCAGTACTATGAT
>Ga0066860_10001045_pt1 | contig 12481 bp, 9 predicted proteins | sample ETN07SmetaG_FD_65601 | JGI IMG/M metagenome (GOLD analysis project Ga0066860, IMG submission 65601) | Marine microbial and viral communities from oxygen minimum zone, Eastern Pacific Ocean - ETNP2014F14-07SV275 | ecosystem: Environmental > Aquatic > Marine > Oceanic ... | reverse complement strand
CTTGATGATATTCGGGATCTCGTGTCACAGGATTGGATGTCTGCGAAACGCGAAGAGGCCAACGAAGCTTTTTATACCGCCTTGCGGGAGCGTTATATTGTGACGCTAGCCGAATCGACTGTATCCGACCTGAGCAATGTCACTGCAAGTTCCCGCAAAGATTAGGAAGTGGCTGACGATGAATAAATTCCTGCTCATCGCCTTGCTTATGCTGCTGTCAGTTGGAACTGTACAGGCAGACGAGTACCGCCCGGCATTTCTGGAACTGCGACAGTCCAGTGATGAAGTCTTCGAGGTGTTGTGGAAGGTGCCAGCGCTGGGTGATCGACGCCTCGGTCTCGATGTTAGATTCCCGGCCGATGTTGACATCGTCAGTCCGGTACGCGCTTCCATGATCGGTGGCGCCTACATCGAACGTTATACTATACGTAGTAATGGTGGTCTGGCCGGCTCAGAAATTGTGACCGAAGGCTTATCTACGGTGTCTACCGAGGTACTGGTGCGCATCGAACGGCTGGACGGCACCACCATCGTTGCCCGACTGCTCGCAGCCAATCCTTCCTTCGTAGTGGGCGAATCTCTATCGCGCTTGGAGGTGGCAAGGACTTACACGGTGTTTGGGATCGAACACATCCTGGGTGGGATTGATCATTTGCTGTTCATCGCCTGTCTGGTGCTGATCGCAGGCACCGGGCGTCGCATCCTGATCACCATTACCGGCTTTACTCTTGCTCATTCCATTACCCTGACCCTGGCCGCCCTGGAACTGGTGCTATTGCCGATACCTCCAATCGAGGCGGTCATTGCACTATCTATTGTGTTCCTGGCGCGAGAGATCGCACTGCAGCGACGCGACACACTGACCTGGCGTTATCCCATCGCGGTGTCGGCATCATTTGGTTTGTTACATGGTTTTGGTTTTGCCTCAGCGTTGAGTGAGATCGGGCTTCCGCAGACGGAAATTCCAGCCGCGCTGCTGGCGTTTAATGTCGGCGTAGAAATTGGTCAGATTCTGTTTGTCGGCGTCATCATCGCGACTGTCTGGGTCATAACATCGATTATAGGATATTTGAGCTTTATTGGAAGTGCCAACTCGAGACAGCTTAAGGAAATCAAGCTGCTCGACTGGCTGCGAAGAATTGAAAAGCCGTTGGCTTATACCGTCGGTGGAACCACGATTATCTGGACCGTGGAACGCACCATGGTTTTCTGGAGCTAATGCACAACAAATGGGAAATGAAAATGAACAACCTGTCGTTTCCCCTGCACTTTCTTTTTTGCCGCATACCCCGAACTCATGAGCAAAGTGTTGGGAATCGCCACCCGTACGCAATCTACACACCTTGCGCATCAGGCCGGATTGAGGAAGAAGGAAGCTCACACCGGCGCAGCCACTGTGATCCAGCGTTTTGGATCAGCTCTTAACCTGAACATACATTTGACGTGCATCCCTGTACAGCAGATGGCGGCGGGGAGAGCTATGGCCTGAGATGGCAAATGACTAGTCTAAGGGCGAATGAATCGCAAGAATGGTTAATGTGGTGGTGAATTAGGGAGATTCCCGAGAGTTTTTGGAGCAAGCAGGATAATATTTCTTGACAATGAATGCGTAGACTTGAATGGTGATAGCCTTTATTTTGCCTATACCCAACAATAAGAAGATTCGAATTCCATCAATTGGATTCAGGAGGGCGATATGATCTTTCGACGTTTTTTAACGCATGGTGCTCTGCTCACAATTTGTTCGGCATTGCTGCTGCTCTCCGTTGAAAGCGCGCTTGGACAATGGTCCATACCGGACGAGCTGCAGGCGCAAGCGAGCGTGCTGAATGATGAACAGATCGAGTTCATTACATCAGGCGCGATAATCAAATATATTCCGGAGCGGCAGCTCGAACACGAACTCGCCACGCGTGATGCAAACAGCATGCGATCTCTGATTGACGACCTGATGTCGCTCGCCGACAAAATGGGTTATGACCCGGAGCGAGACATGGGCGCGGCACCGCTCAACCTCACTTCCAAGAGTTTCAACGCGGCCATGCCTACTCTGGTACCGTTGCGCGATTTCGAACGTGAGTCGGGTCCGTTCAGCGTGCACCGTTACCTGTTTCCGAAAACCGGTATACCTACGTTTGGTGGCGCCGATGTCGCTATCTGGCCGGAAGATCTCGTCGCAGGCAATGTGGACGTGGCGATCGTCGGCGTGCCAAGCAATTCGAGTAGCGGCCGGCGCGACGCTAGAAACGGCCCGAACCAAATGCGTGGCCTGAACACAATTGCCATGACAGACGTGCAATCCCTGTTGAAGCCGTTCGAAACGCTGTCCGTGGTCGACTACGGTGATTTTGGTGTCGACCGGTTGAGCACCGAAAGAACCGTCATCCATGTTGCCGCCATGGTTGCCGAAACCGCGGGCACCGGCGCCATCCCGATGCTGGTCGGCGGTGATACTTCCATGCTCTACCCCGGTGTCAGTGGAGTCGCCCGGGTACACGGAAATGGGAACTTTGGGTTGCTGCACTTCAGCGCCCACCCAGATGTCGAGCGCAACGGTGACCATACGAATTCTGACCGTCAGGCGCTTTTCCTGCTATTGGACGAGGGCATCGTGGAAGGCAGCGAAACCATCCAGGTGGGCCTACGCGGGCCCGCGGTAGATGCCGACACACTGGAGTGGCTGCGTGATAAAGGTGTGCGCTACCACACGATGGCTGAATTCCGGCAACGCGGGTCCGAGACAGTTATGCAACGGGTACTGCAGGAAGTCGACAGAGGCCCCGTCGCCTATTTCGTCTCGATCGATGTCAGCGTCGTTAACCCTACCGAGATGGTTGCGGCTGGGCGTGCAACGTATAACGGCTTGCGTATCGAGGAAGTGACCCAGGCAATCCGCCATGCGTGCGCGGTGAAAGAGATCGTCGGGTTTGAAATTACGGACATGGCCCCGATGCTGGATTACTCCCGGCTGTCTGTGATGCATGCGAATGCTGTGCTGAATGCCTGCCTGGTTGGCATCGCGGTGCGCAAAGCCGGCCTCGACCCTGACTACGTACATCCCTTGGCGCTCGATCATGGCCAGCGCTAGTATGCGCCCGGTCCACACCTATTGGAGCATTGCTATGACATTCGATTCGATTGAAATTCGTGCCGTACTGCTCTTTCTTGTGGCAGTGGCTGCACCGGTTGCGTGGGCTCAGAATGAAAGGCCTGTCACCCAGGAGCACGTGGTCGGTGAGCAGGCGTATCCGTTCGACACCGTCGATCCAAGGGAGGAGGATAAGCCGCCTATTGAACTGCCCGACAGCGTGGCGTCAAAGCTCGAATTGCTGACACCGGAGCAAATCGAGTTTCTGAAGAGCGACGATGCACGTGCCTTTACCGGGCCAGCCGAAGAAGCCGTTGAAGCGCTCGAGGAACGCTCACCGGAGGAAGTAAAGACGTGGGTCGAGGCCATGCAACAGGTAGTGGAACAACGCCGCTACACCGAAGGACGAGACCTGCCCAACATTCCCTTCAACACCGAGTCGCCCGATTTCAATGCATGGCGATTACTGCGTCCCCGATCCATGGATCCAGAGCGGGAGGCGGGTCCGGTCGCGCTCGGTCGCTATAGCGAGGGAGGTGGTCCGCCAACGTTTGGCGGTTTCCCCCTGGCGCTGTCGAAGGAAGACCTAGTCGCGGGTGAGGTTGATGTCGCCATCCTGGGCGCACCCCTGAACATGGGATCAGGATGGCGCGACTCAGGTGAGCGCGCCACCGTCGACCTTCGCCTGCACGGCCAGGCCATGGGCGGAGAAGACCAGTATGTGCAAATTAATGCATCTGAGGTAATGACCGTCGTAGACTACGGCGACGTTGCGGTAGATAACGACAGCACCGAACGTTCCATGCGCCACGTACGCGAGATTGTGCGCGAGATTGCGGAGACTGGAGCCGTACCCATGATTGTCGGCGGCGACCACTCATTGGAATATCCCAATGTTGCGGCCCTGGCGGACGTTTATGGCAAGGAAATGGTATCGGTTATTCACTTCGACTCGCATTACGATGCGTGGTGGGGCGGCACCCACCTGATCAATCATGGATACCCCGTGTACCGCCTGATTAATGAAGGCCATATACGGGCGGCGGATTACATCCAGGTCGGGCTGCGCTCGAGCGGACCCGACAAGGCGGGTTTCAATTGGATGCGGGAACAGGGCATGCGTTATCACACCATGGCCGAGATCGAGCGGCGGGGCTGGGATGCCGTGCTTGACCGGGTTGTCGCCGAGGCCAGTGAAGAGGGACGCAAGCTGCACATCTCTTTTGACATTGATGTTCTCGATCCCGCATTCACAGTGGCTACCGGCACACCGGTTCCAGGCGGGCTCACCATGCGCGAAGCGATTGCCATCGTGCGCCGCCTGTGTGCGGAGTCCAATGTGGTGGGTTTCGACCTGGTGGAATTGCATCCTGCACTGGACCCAACCTACAGGACTACGCTCAACAGTGTGCATATCATCAAAGCTTGCCTGACGGGACTCGCGATGAACAAGGAAGAGCTGACTGAGGAGCATTACCTGAGCCCGTTGTCATCCGAGCACGCCATAGACGACTACTATGGCGACCAGCAACAGCACCTGGACGCGACAAAGGCAGAGGAAGAGAAGGAAGAAGAAAAAAAGGAGGAGTGACTACGCACAACCTCGATACCTGAAGATTCATTGAGATGCGATTAAAGGCCAACATCCTGGGAAATTCATTAAAGTGAGTTCAAAACATAACCAACATTATGAAAAACAATAAATTACTTTCGTCCTTTACACCATTGCTGGCATACCTACTCATGCTCATTCCCACAATTGCTCTGGCACAGGGCGATGTGATGGAGTCCGACACCCATCGGTTTGTCGAGACGGCTGACGGCGAACAGAGAAACGATATTTTGGATCAACGGGCAATCATTAAGACTCGAACGCTGATGCAAAGAAAAGTACAAAACCTGCGATTAGTTGGTTAAACTGAAGAAACTATGAGCAGAAAAGAGTCTCTTAGAATTTAGTTCTGGTGGTTCCATATGCTCTGACGACGTACATTGGGCTGACGGGTACAAGGATAAAAATCGCTGTCAGCCTAAGTCGGATAAAAGACAGCTTTCGATGGGAGGATTTTTTCTTCTTCTATCTGGTTTTAAGTGCTTACCCACTGCTTACCTAAAATAGAGGTAATAAAAAGCACCTATTAATAAATATAGTAAGTGGCTGATATTAATGATTTATATGGTAGCTATGGGTACTACTGAATAGCACCTATAAACCTTTGTTATATATAGGTATTTATTTTATGAGTTCAGACGATACCATCAAAAGTACCATCAAATAGTTTTGTCACCCTAGTGTTTGACCCCCACCCCCTAGCTTTCTATATTCGCTACCGAGCCGACCCCACCCCCGGGGCACCCCCCACTTACTCTATTTGGTTCCATCTCGGACTATTACATACTATTCTGCATGAATGGTTAGTTAATATGGGTATTTTGATCTACTCTTGGTGAATGGCATGGATACTAACTAAAAGAGACTTACCTATGAAGGTCATTCTTCCTATATTATTGATCGTTTCGTTATCGTCATGCGGCCTCCAACGCAAATAAATCAAACCATTGAGGTAAATTCAAACCCAAATCCAGGTTAACGATATTTCTGACTACCGACGATCTCGTCAACCCTCTGTTAACCAGACGTAAACCTTATGACGATCACTAATAGCCTGGAAGATGAGAAGCACTATTCAAATTACTTTTTAACCAGAAAGGGCTAATCATGAATAATCCTCACAAGTTTCTCGGCATTGCTGCTGCTGCGCTATTGGCCGGAACTGTCCAGGCGCAGGACACAGACCCCGCGGTAACATATAACGGTGAGGCGGGCCGCATCATTAACGAGAATTGCGTGGTTTGTCACCGCGAAGGCGGCATTGGCCCGATGCAATTCGAGAGCTACGAGCAGGTGCGTCCCTGGGCGCCCTTGATTCAGTTGAGAGTAGCGAATCGTGAGATGCCTCCCTACGCTTATGATCACGGCATAGGCATCCAGGATTTACAGGGCGATTGGCGTCTGCAGCAAGCAGAAATAGACACGCTCGTTGCCTGGGTAAATCAGGGCGCGCGGCTGGGAGATCCTGATAGTCCGTTGCCAGTTCCAGAGCTCAGCGACCCCGGTGAATGGAGTTTCGCAGCGGAATTAGGTGCACCTGACCTGGTCATTGCCTCGATCCCCATAGACATTCCAGCCGACGGCAATGATATATGGAGCAATCATTATGTGCCCAGCGGAGTCACAGCCGATCGTTGTATCAAGGCAATCCAAGTAAAACCAAAAGGTGAGGCTGAATCGGTTGTTCACCATGCAAACTCTTCCATCGAAGTGTTTAATGAGGAGGGAGAACTGGAGCGACATAGTCAGCTAACCGAATATGCCATGGGGAAATGGGGTGAGCTGATTCCAGCTGACGTCTGCCGAACGTTGCCTTCCAATTCAATGGTTCGCTGGGGTATTCACATGTTTCCGGGTGGGCTGGGGACAATCGCGCCCGGCACCATCATCGAAGACAACGTGGTGGAAATTGGCTTGTGGTTGCACCCGGTGGGCTATGGAAATGAAGTAGGCTACAAGCAGGATCTGCGCCAGTACAGTATCCAATTCGAGCGCAGCGAGCGTGAAGTGAAGCTTGTGATCCCACCCAACGGGTATCAAATGACCCAAGGATTCCACTCTTTCGACCATCCGGTGAGAATAGACAGCTTTCAACCCCACGGTCATCTGCGCCTGGTTGCGGCTTCACTGGAAATTTTTCACCCTACCACTGGGGAGATTGAAGCGATCAGCCAGATCTCCAACTGGAGCGCGACCTGGCACCACAGTCACCTCTATGAGTCGGACGTCGCACCACTTGTACCCACTGGTGCCGTGCTGGTATTGAAGCAATGGTATGACAATACCGCTGCCAATCCCAACAACCCGGATCCCGATCAGTGGGTTTTCGGCGGCAGTCGTACTGCCGATGAGATGACTCATGCCTGGATTGCCGTTACTCATCTTGACGATGAGGGCTATGAAAAACTGCTTGCCGAACGCAAGGATAAACTGGCGCGAGCAGTGGCAGGTAACGACTAGGCCGCTCAATAAAGAATAGGGGGCAGACCACGTTTTCCGCTAGCGCAGCAGTTGCCTCTCTCAGAAATTGAGAAACGTGGTCTGTCCCCCATTTTATCCGCTATTATTGTTACATCTCAGTTACCGTAAGATCCCATGAGCAAGCAAAACAGACACAGTAAACCCATCGATCAATTAACCGGTATACAGGTCTCCGATGAGTTTCAACGCTTCGATCAGCGCGATGAAATCTATTGCCGTTCAGAATGGGATGAGGAGATACAGTCGGACCAGGCGACGGCTTTTTTCGAAGGTTACTTTATGCCTGCTGCACGAACTCGCCGCTCCGATGGTTTCAGCCAACGCGACTATGCATTGCGCAATGCAAGTTGGCATGTGACCAATGTGTTGCGCGACCTGCGTCGCCAGAAGGATGGGCGCAAGGAAGGGTTTTTTGACCATTTCACGGCCCATGAGGAGGGCTGGTCGGAGCCCTATGCTTTTGAAAGTGCGGAAGAAGCCACAGCGAATATTCGCAGGGTGGCGAAACTGGCGGGGGCCGACCTCATCGGCATCTGCGCTTACGACGAGCGCTGGATGTATAACACCCTGTTTTGTGATAACAGCAAGGACAGCAAACCACTGGATCTACCCGAGGGTCTGGATAATGTCATTCTCATCGGCGAGGCTATGGATATCGCACTGACAGGTACAGTACCCTCGGCCCTGTCCGGTTCGGCTACCGGGCTTGGTTATTCTTTTGATGCGGTGACTCTGCTGACCCTGGCACAATATATACGCAATCTTGGTTATCGCGCCTATGCCACCATGAATGATACCGCTTTGACAATTCCTTTGGCCTTGCAGGCCGGCCTCGGTGAAGTGGGTCGGCACAGTCTATTGATTACGCCGGAATACGGCCCGCGACTGCGCCTGGGGAAAATATTTACCGATGTACCTTTGCTGCACGACAAGCCTAGATCCTACGGTATCAAACAATTCTGCGATGTTTGTGAGCGCTGTGCCTCGGCCTGCCCTCCGAAGGCCATTCCCTTTGCGAAACCTTCCGAAAAAACCTATAACCGTTCCAATATTATCGGTATCAACAAGTGGACTACCGATGCGGAAAAATGTTTTTCATTTTGGGCCAACCAGAATACGGATTGTTCCATCTGCATTCGTGTCTGTCCCTATAATCGGGATTTCAGCCGCTGGTACCACCGCCTCTGGTTCAAGCTGGCTTCCAGCCCCTTAAGGCGTTTCGCCCTGTGGCTGGATGATCGTCTGATGGACCGCAGGCGGCAAAATTCCCGCGCCTGGTGGAATGGGTAGAAAAATAGGGACAGACCCCTTTGATTAAATTGCAGAAATATTGGGACTAGCAGCTGAAAATAACACTGAATTTGACAGGGGATTGGGAAGGGGTATTGTTTTGTAGTGACTAGCGCCCAGGGATGGAGCGCGGGACGGGCCAGGGATGGCCCACTGGAACGGAAAAACAATGCCCCTTGCCAAGTCCCGTTACACGCATCGATTACCTACAGCAAAAGCTAAATTTTGTGGGGATATCTCAGGGACAGCAGTAGGGCAGGCCTCATTTTTTTGTCCCTATTTTTTCCTGTTAGATTTTATTTCACCACTTACTAATCTGCTCGAAGGATGTGGTACATTCGAGTAATGGCTGATAACGACAATACAAACAAATGGAAATGGTTTTTCTTAATGCCCATGTATGTTGCTCCGGCCGATAATGAGAGTGCTAAAGCAGCCGCTGCAAATCTTTTTCAGGCTTTGAATAAAACTAAATAGCAGCATTTACGTTACGGAACTATGTCTGGGAGGAATTATGGAATTGCGCTCGAAAAGCGGTTTAGCCGCTGTATTTTCTGCTTGTATTGTTATGCTTAGCGCGGTCCAGGCTCAACCAGCAAGTCGTCCCAATATCGTCCTGATACTGGCGGATGACCTCGGCTATACTGATATTTCACCTTTCGGCGGTGAGATTAGCACGCCCAATATTGCTCGTCTGGCAGCGGAAGGCTTGTCATTTACTAACTACCACACCGCGGCAAATTGCGCGCCGGCTCGCGCTATGTTGTTAACTGGAGTGGACAGTCACCGCAACGGTGTCCCCAATATCCCAGAATCCATACCTCCTGAACAAATGGAATTCGATCACTATCAGGGAGTGCTTGGCGACAATGTGGTCACTTTGGCGAGTTTGCTGCAAGAGAATGGTTATCATACTTACCTGACTGGCAAGTGGCACTTGGGTCATACACCAGAGTTACTTCCTTCAGCACGCGGATTTGAGCGCACAATTGCTATGGCAGACACGGGCGCAGACAATTGGGAGCAACGAACCTACCTACCAATTTATGATCAAGCTCATTGGTATGCCGATGGTTTGGAGCACACGCTACCGGATGATTTTTATTCTTCAGAATACTTCATTGACAAGACTATAGAATTTATCGGCTCTAACGAAGCCGATGATCAGCCCTTCTTTGCTTATGTCCCTTTTCAGGCTGTTCACATTCCAGTGCAGGCTCCGAAAGAATTTTCTGACAAGTATGCTGGTGTTTATGATGAAGGCTGGACTGTTATGCGAGAAAGGAGACGTGTAGCAGCAGAAGAGGCAGGGGTAATTCCTGAGGGAACTCAATCAACAGTGACACCTGGCACTCTTGAATGGGAAAGTCTAACAGAAAAACAAAGGGCGCATCATGCTCGGCGCATGGAAGTTTACGCAGGCATGGTAGATGCTATGGATATGCATATTGGTAGGTTAATGGATTATTTGCAGAGTATTGGAGAGTATGAAAACACTATTTTTATTTTTACGTCAGATAATGGAGCGGCAGGAACACCGCTAATTAGTCCTACCGGGCAATCAGTTCTTGATCAATGGTTTAACAGAGTAGGCTACGAAACTGATATTGATAACTTGGGCGAGCGTGGGTCGTGGGTCGCAATTGGACCGAGTAATGCCACAATCGCAGCTTCTCCGTTAGCTTTTTACAAATTTCATGCTAATGAGGGTGGACTGAGAGTGCCGTTGGTAATGTCAGGACCAGGGATTACGCAGCAAGGTGAGCTTACCGATGAATTTGTATTCGTGACCGATTTAGCGCCCACGATTCTTGGTTTACTAGATATTGATAATCACAACGGTAACTGGAAGGGCGAGGCAATGGAGCCGATCGTTGGAAGCGACTTTTCCGAATACCTCCATGGTTCTGCTCAACAAGTTCATATCGCTTCAGAACCTATCGGCTATGAGTTGGGCGGGAGCAGTGCTTTGTTTAAAGGTGACTACAAAATTGTTATCAACCGCTTTGAGCAAAATGAAACCGAGTGGCACCTATACAATATTAAAGTAGATCCAGGTGAGGTAAACGATTTAAGAGCCGAGCAACCGCAGTTGTTTGAAGAGATGCTGGCAGATTATGAGGTTTGGGCGCAAGCTAACGATGTGTTGCCAATGCCTGAGGGCTACAACCGGGGACGCGCTATTTTCAGAGGTGGATTCAATTAGCAAACCTGAAGATTGAATTCTTGCAAGCAAAAGCTTCGGGTTTGGCTGCTGTGGCTGTTAGCTTTTGCATACTAAATACCCTCGAGTTGATGGGATCGTTCTTGAGTTCCCACTCGATACCATCAAATAGTTTTGTCACCTCACTCTCTTACTAGATATTAACCCCCCCCCTTTCACCAGATGGGACTCCTACTATCTATGTATTACTAATCTGCTCGAATGATGAGGCTAATATTTGGTTAGTGCAGCACGCAATTGAGAGAACTGGTTTCAGTGGGATTGCTAGGTAGTCTATGTAAATTTATTTTTAAAATCCGTGTGTTCGCTTTCGGCCAATAGCAGACGTTAAGAATTATCATTATCATCCAATTGAAACCAAGGCGTGGTCTCCGGTCATGAAGGCGAAAGCCTCGACGGAGATAGGCAAATACAAGTAGCTTGCTGTACTATAGTGAGTTAGCAACAAAGAGTCGTTAATTCTGCCACTAGCTGGAGGAACAATGATGATCCCAAATCTCTTACCCTCTCTTGTAGTTAGACAGTTTGTGATTTCTTCTATAGCGTCGTTGTCAGCTTTCGCCCTTCTTTTCTCCCCTGTAGCCGCGCAGACAGTATCAACCGATGGCGAAAACTGGCAAGTGCCACTGACGTCCGACGGTCACCCGGACTTACAGGGAAACTGGACCAATGCGACGTTAACACCGATGGAACGCCCTGATAACTTGGGGCCAGTGCTTACACAGGAGCAGGTCGTCGCGCTCGAATCGGGGCACGCGGATTCCGTAGCTCTACGCTCTGAACCCAGCGATTCAAATCGCCCACTTCCCCCCGGTGGTGATGATCCGGTGTGCATCGATGGAGCCACTACATGCTACGACGAAGTCTGGCGCGAGCCGGGTGATCGAGTCGCTATGGTGCTTGGTGAGCCGAGAAGCTCGCTGGTTACCAGCCCGGTGGACGGACGTGTGCCGACCCTCACTGCTACAACCCTTAACCTGATCGAGGAGTTAGACCTCCAGAGACGCGGGTTCGGCCCTTATGATCATCCCGAGCTGCGGCCGTTGGCTGAACGCTGCATCGTTTCGTTCGAATCCAGTGCCGGTCCACCGATGATCCCCAACTATTGGTACAACAACAACTACACAATTGTGCAGACCCCGGAGTACGTGATGATCATGGCGGAGATGGTGCACGATGTCCGGATCATCCGGCTCGGTGAGCCCACATCATTAGGAGAGGAAATTCGCCCGTGGTTTGGTGATTCGTGGGGAAAGTGGGAAGGAAACACGCTCGTGGTCGAAACTACAAATATGAATCCAAAATTCGCGTTTCGCGAAGTTCCTGGTTCTGATGATGGGAAGGTTATGGAGCGTTTCACGAGAGTGGACGAAGACACTATCCTATACGAGTTCATGATCGATGATCTTACGAACTACACCAGCGTCTGGGGTGGCCAGATTCCGTTTAAGAAGTTCGGCGAACCAATCTACGAGTATGCCTGTCACGAAGGAAATTACGCTCTTACCAACATACTGAGCGGCGCCCGCTATCAGGAGAACAGAAAAGAAAATTAAAATGGGCCAGACTTATTATTGATTCCAATGTCCGCTTTCGGCCAAAAGCGGACACCAGAATACGTACTCTATCCCTAATTAATTTCTGTCTCTTCCGCTGCTGGGCTGCGCGATACCCGCAGCATCACGCTCAGCCGACGACATCTGGTTCAAATTCAAGATGCCCAGCATTCCCGCGACAGTGTCGCGCTCGAATTCAGTCAGGTCGGCAATAAAGACGTCTGCAGCAG
>Ga0066860_10001041_pt1 | contig 12518 bp, 11 predicted proteins | sample ETN07SmetaG_FD_65601 | JGI IMG/M metagenome (GOLD analysis project Ga0066860, IMG submission 65601) | Marine microbial and viral communities from oxygen minimum zone, Eastern Pacific Ocean - ETNP2014F14-07SV275 | ecosystem: Environmental > Aquatic > Marine > Oceanic ... | reverse complement strand
TTCACGCCGGCAGAACCAGCACTCACCGCACGAGATCGTGAACGGGACGACCACGCGGTCGCCGACCTTGAGACGTTTGACATCGGCGCCCACCTCGACGACCTCGCCCATGAACTCGTGGCCCAAGATGTCACCTTCCTTCATCTTGGGTATCACGCCGTCCATCAGGTGGAGGTCCGAGCCGCAAATGGCTGTGGAGCTGACCTTGAGTATGCAGTCCTTCGGGTCCTCGATGCTGGGATCGTCGACCGTTTCGCAGCGGATGTCGTTCGTTCCGTTCCAGACTAACGCGCGCATATTAGGACCCTTTTCGATGATTCCGGTTATTCCTTCAAGCCTTTCAAACCCCAGAAGTTCCCAGTCTGACAGATGTTAGACGGCCATTGGGTTGGGATCGACCGAGGCGTTTTTTACGCTTTGCTTGATGGCATCCATCGAGTTGCCGAAATGGGACTGACAGCACCATTGCAAATGACTGTCTTCTCAACCTGCAATGACACTAGTAGTTTGTCATCGCTTGCAAGTGCTTAGGCCGGTGCCAGGCTGCTTGAATGATAGCGTGCTTGACACACCTCGTGGCATCGGAAGAGATGACCGAAAGACGGAGATCTAGATTATCCGGCGAATGTCAGTGCTCTACGATGCTGTCGCCAGGACCAGAGATCCTCTCCTGACCCAAAAAAGATGACGTCACCGCAGAGGCGAGCTCTGCTGTGCGCTTTTTCGAATACTAACCAGCTTACTGGAGCATCATCCAGATTCCGAGCGATCCGTGGCATCGAGAATGACGCGGATCGCTTCCTCCGGCCGATCCCACAAAGGGGAGTGTCTGCTGCGCTCGAACCAGTGCATTGTCGCTTCCGGGAAGGCAGCCTTCGCGCGGCTGGCCTTCTGAGGCAGACACAGGCGATGCTTGCGACCCCGGCCGATGACCACTCGGGTCGATCGGGTCGCGGGGCCTTCCTGCATCGGACCAGTGGCAAGGTCCTTCACCGACGAGTCGAACGTAAGCGTATCGGCAGACGACTGCAGTTCATTCAAGACGAAACCGGGATCGAGCGTTCAGGGTCTTGCGGAAAGCTGCAGCATGAATGCAGTCCGGCCGGTGGCATTTCGCGGAAGGGCGGGAAGCGCCGGTCGCAAAGCCCGTACCAGTGTAATCGGTGCCGTTATGGTGGTCCCGAAAAACGTCCGCTCCCACCCTTGCCAGAAGCCGCCCGGGTCCAGGGCGCTGACTGAGCCGGCGCGACCACGCCGCGCCATCTCGAGCACAAGCCGGGCGCCCAAGGAGCTGCCGACCATGTCGATCCCTGTAAGGTTCTCTTTTACGAGCCAATCGACCAGGCTCCTCGCCTGCCCCTTCGAACGTACCGCTGTCGGTCTGTGCGTGAGCCTGCCCGTGGCCAGGCAGTTCCAGGATAATCATCTCCCTCGCTTGGGCGAGGGCAGGCGAGATCGTATCCCAGGACCGATGGCTTCCCCCCAAGCCGTGGGCGAGCAGGATGGGTTTTCCGCAGCCTAGTCGCGTGTGAAGTATGCTCATGCAAAGATAATGCGTCGCAAGGACTTAGGCCCCCCGCTCCGAATGTCCACATAGTCAATAAAGTCGCTAAGAACGGACAGTTCGCTCTCGGGTCGGTAGCCGAACGGCTGCTTTTCCGAATTTCGACCCTATGAGCAGACAGTCTGGAATCGGCCGATAAGCTGTCAGCTCGGGCAAATCCTCCTATCCGAACGTCGCAAGGCGTAGACAGCCATTGCCTCAATTTCCGAACGAAGACTTGATCTTATGAGATCGCAAGTGGCGGCGGACGGCACGACGTTCTGCCTTTTCCATCCACTGGCTAATTGAGAGCCCGCCTTCGGCCAAATCGGCGAGAACCGCGCCCCGTTCTCCAATCGGCATTTCCTGACCGGTGGTCGTGTCGACCGTTGTTTGGCGCTCGATCTCCGCGTTCAGCAACGCACCTCCCAGAACGCCATATGCGGACAGAAAAAGCCACATCAGGAAAACTACGATAGCGGACAACGACCCATACGTGGCGTTGTAGTCGCTGACATAAGCTACATAGAACGAAAATCCGAACGAGATTGCGATCCAGAGTAGTGTTGCGACGAGCGCGCCGGGAGCGAGCCATAGCCATCGGGCCGGCTCTCGGTCCGGTCCGTAGCGCATGATGAGAGCAAAACCAGCGCTCCCGAACAGGATCGATGCAATCCAGGTCAGACACTTAATTGCAAACGCAGCTGCTTCGCCGAGCAAATCACCGGCTTGCATTTGCAACCAGGCAAACATTCCGCTGCTGATCAATCCTGTTAATGCTACGAAAATCGCTGCCAACGTGAGCGCCGCCGCACGAAAATTTAGCGAAATAATGCCTCTTGTCTCGTGTTCTTCGTTGATGATGTTGAGTGCGCCAATCAGCCCGTTGGCAGCACGCATCCCTCCGAATACTGCGAAACCCAACGCAATGGCGAGTGCCAGCCCGGTCACTCCGGCATTCGCCGTGACGACGCTGCGCAACTGATTTTCGATGACCGCCGCCGCTTCGCGCGGGACCAGCTCAATGATGGACCGCATCTGTCTCTGGACGGTTTCGACGTCCCCAACCAATCCATAGACCATTACGGTCGCGGCAATGAGCGGCGTGAGCGCAAGGAAGGTGAAAAAAGCCACACCAGCGCCCAAAAGAGACAGATTGTGAAATCCCCACATAGTCCACACACGCCTAAGAATCTGTTTCCAAGCAGCTTTTGGCATCTGCAAAGGGCTTTTTGCAGTTGCGCCGGGAGCGTGTTTAGGTGATGAACTTGCACCATGGGTGGGATTATCGGCCTCATCTGAGGCTTGCCGACCGCTTGGCGATGATCCGGTTAGTCCTTCGTTACGCACCTTGGGTCGCTTTCTATGGTCGTCGATAATTTGCCTCTTGTTCAAACACCTCCGCGAAAAAATCGTGCCCCGGTTCGGCCTTATGCTGTCTCCATGCTTGCATCCGCGCTCGCTATCGTTGCTAATCCGGCGCTGGCACAGGATGTCGAGCCGACGGGTGATGATCCTTCGGAGGTTCCTGTTCCAGTTCCTCCTGCCGACGCGGACCTGCCCGAACTTGACCCCGTTATAACCGATGAGGAATTCGCGGACACGATACCGGAACTCAAGCCCTCTTCCGATCCTGAACTCGCCGCACCGCTCGAATCGATCGAGGAATTCGAACGCCGGATCGCCGCAGAGCAGGCCGATGGCAATCCGGCCGCGGGCCAGGCGCCGCCACTCAACGACCCTTCTCTGGCCGACGGCGACACGGTGGAAGAAATCGGCGACGCGCCGGTCCGCGATGCCGAACTGGTTGCTCCCCTTCCGCCGCTTGAACAGTTCGAAGTGGAGCCGGTCGAGTTCGCACAGGAGGAGAGCGAAGAGGAGGTTGTCGAGATCGCCTACTCGGTTCAGGTGAACGGACTCGATGCAGCCGATGAACAAACGGACACGAGCCTGCGCGGGCAGTTCGCTGATTTGTCTGCGCTGGAGGACGGCGACGGCGAGGCAGCAAATGTCGCGCAGGTTTCGGCGAGGCTGACCGAGGACAGCGCCTTGATGCAACGCATCCTCGCCGCGGAAGGTTGGTACGAGGCACGCGCCACGACGCGTGTTGATCGATCGAATGAGCCGGGCGGGCAACCATTGACTGCAGTGATCGATGTCTTGCCGGGACCACGCTATGTTTTCTCCGACATTGTGATTGATGCGCCGCCTACTGAGCCAGCTAACCTGATCCGTGATAATCTGGCACTGCAAGTAGGCGAACCGATTATCGCCACGCGCGTGCAGGGGGCCGAAGCCCAGGTGGCGGTCACTCTTCCGCAAAACGGCTACCCCTTCGCAGAGATCGGCCAGCGCGACATTCTGCTCGATCAGGAAACCGGTGACGGGGTTTATACCTTGCGGGTTACCACCGGACCGCGTTCGCGGTTTGGCGAAATCCGCACGACGGGGAATCTGGCCTTCGACGCCGAGCATGTCGAAGTGCTGGCGCGCTTTGAGCGCGGCGAGCTCTACGACAGCCAAATGGTCGACGATCTGCGGCAGGCGCTGGTCGCAACGGGCCTGTTCAATACCGTCTCCGTCCTGCCCGAACAGAGCGGAGAAGCGGTGGGCGACGGCACCGAATACGCGTCCATCCTCGTCGAGCAGGATGCCGGTCCGCCGCGCACCCTGGCCGGAAGCGCTGGCTTTGGGACGGGGCAAGGCTTCACGATCGAAGGCAGCTGGACTCACCGCAATCTTTTTCCGCCCGAAGGCGCGTTGATTGCCCGCGCCGTGGCGGGGACGCTGGAACAGGGGGCGGGCCTGACATTCCGCCGCTCCAACGCCGGCAAACGTGATCGTACCTTTCAGGCGTCCGCTGAGGCGCTTCACAGCAACTACGACGCCTACGAGGCGTTTACCGGACGCCTATCCGCACTGGTGAGCTACGATACGACCAATATCTGGCAGAAGCCCTTCACCTATGCTTACGGTGCGCAACTGATCGGCACTAACGAACAGGATTACGATTTAGCTCTCGGAGAACTTGATCGGCGCACCTTCTTCATCGGCGGGCTGATCGGCCAGGTTGGCATCGATCGTACCGACAGCCTGCTCGATGCGCGCGAGGGATTCCGCATTACCGCGCTGGTCGAACCGGAAGGCTCGCTGGAAGACGGCTTCACGCCCTACGTACGCGCGCGGGTGGACGGGTCGGCCTATTTCTCGCCGACCGATGCGATTACGCTGGCCGGTCGGGTGCGTGTGGGCACTATCCAAGGCATTGACCGGTTCGACCTGGCGCCATCGCGCCGGTTCTATTCGGGGGGCGGCGGGTCGGTGCGCGGCTTCGGCTACCAGCAATTGGGCCCGCGCGTCGTTTATCCCGATCCGGATTTTGAGCCCGATCCGGACGAACCGGACGAGCAAGCGCCACTCATCTACCGGCCTCTCGGCGGGCGCAGCCTCAACGAAGCGGCTGCCGAAGTCCGCTACCGCTTCGGTAATTTCGGCGTCGTCGGGTTCGTCGATGTCGGGCAGGTCTACGAAAGCACAGTCCCCGATTTCAGCGATTTGCGTTTCGGTGCTGGCGTGGGCGGGCGCTACTACACCAATTTCGGTCCACTTCGGCTCGATGTCGCGATGCCGCTCGACCGGCGCGAGGGAGAGAGCAAGTTCGCAGTCTACGTCTCGATCGGGCAGGCATTCTGATGGCCGAAGACACGCAGATCGAACCTGCCCGCCGCAACCGCGCGCGGTTCTTCGCCAAATGGAGCGCGATCGTGGTCGGCGGCTTGGCGCTCCTCGTGGCGGCGCTTCTGATCGGCCTCAACACCGGTCCGGGCAAACGGTTCGTTGCGGACCAGATCGGTGCGCTGGAGTTCGAGAACGGGATGGGAATCGAGGTCGGGCGGATCGAGGGTTCGCTCTACGGCCAAATGATCCTGCACGACGTATCGCTATCCGATCCCAAGGGCACCTTCGTGACCTCGCCCGAGATGCGGATGGACTGGCGCCCGTTCGTCTTCATCAATAGCCATATCGATATTCGTTCGCTGACCTCGCGTTTGGTCACGCTGCAGCGCCTGCCCGAATTCAACGAGACGCCGCCATCCGAAGATCCGCTGCTGCCCGATTACGACATCGATATCGGCGCGCTCCGGATCGACTGGTTCGTCGCCGAAGCGCCGGTCAGCGGCGAGCGCCGGGTGGCGTCGCTGGCGGGCGAGGCGCATGTCGCCGATGGCCGCGCGCAGGTCAGTTTCGATGCCGCGACCGTAGCGGGCCAAAGCCGCGCGGGGGGAGACCGCGTCGCGCTGCTGCTCGACGCCGTGCCCGAAGAAAACAAGCTCGATCTCGACCTCGACCTGAATGCACCCGGTGACGGCGTGCTCGCGGCGATGGCCGGCCTAACCGAGCCGGTTCGCGTTCGTCTCAATGGCAAGGGAAGCTGGGAAGCGTGGAACGGGCGGCTCGACGCCAACCTGGCCAGCAGCGAGTTCGCCCGACTTCAGCTCTCTGCGCGCGACGGAACTTTCACCGTACGCGGTCCGACCCGCATTGCGCGGCTGTTCGAGGGTCCGACCGCCGCCCTGCTCGGCCCGGTGATGAATATCGACATGACCGCCACGCTCGACGAACGTCGCGCAACGCTCGCGGGCAATCTCGGCAGCGACGCCTTCCGCCTCAACACTAATGGGCTGGTCGATCTTTCGGACAACAGTTTCGAAGAACTCAAGCTGGCCTTCGTGTTGCTGAAACCCTCGGCAATGGCGGAAAACCTGCGCGGCAGCGGTCTGCGCGCCATGCTGACCCTTGACGGCGAATTCGCCACTCCGCGAGTGCAATATGCGATCAACGCAAATCGCCTCGTCATGAACGACATGGCGCTGGAAGACCTTCGCGCAAGCGGCGAAGCGACGGTCGACGCCGACCGGATCATGATACCGGTCGAAGCCAGCGTCTCCCGGATCGAGGGTCTCGACACCGTCGCGGGCGGAACGTTGCGCGATGTCCGCCTCGCGGGCGACCTCGCAATCGACGGCTCGCGCATCCTGTCGGACAACATGCGGATCCGTTCGGACCGGATCGATGCCGGGCTGATCCTGCTCGCCGATACCTCCACCGGTCTCTACACTGGCGCGATCGACGGCAGGATCGATAATTACAGAGTGGAAAGCGTCGGCATCTTCAACATCGAGACCAACGTCGATCTCGAATCGCAGGACGGCGGTTTCGCGCTGGCGGGCCGGGTCCGCGCCCGCTCGACCAGCCTGTTCAATGAGGGCGTGCGCAATTTCCTCGGCGGCAATGCCGTTGCCGCAAGCGATGTGCGCTATGGACCGGACGGAGTCATTCGCTTCTCGAACCTTTCGCTGCGTGCTCCGGCCGTGCGCATGACCGGCGGCAATGGCTTCTACGCGCCCGACGGACGGCTCACGCTCAATGCCGACGGCATCACAGATGCCTATGGCCGTGTCGGGGTGCGGGTGGCAGGGACGCTCACCGATCCCCAAGCCGTGGTCACCGCCGAGCGACCAGATTTCGGCATCGGCCTCGCCAATTTGCGCGCCGAGATCACCGGTGCACGGAACGGTTACCGGCTCGATGCGACCGCCGATACCAATTATGGCCCGTTGACCGCAGATGTCGTGCTCGGGACGGGCAATCAGCTGACGCTCGACATCAATAGCGCGAACCTGGCCGGAATAGATTTCTCCGGTTCGCTGTCGCAGACTCCGGCGGGGCCATTTGCTGGCCGGCTCGATGCCAATGGGCGGGGCGTGGCGGGGATAGTGCGTCTCGACGCGGTCGGGCAGTATCAGCAAGCGCTGGTCAATCTGCGCGCACGCGACACGGTGCTGCCCGGCCCCGCCAACCTCGCGATCGGTTCGGCAATCGTGGATGCGAGGATAATTCTCTACGACCAGCCTTACGTCGTGGCCGATGCGCAGCTTGCACAGACGGTCTTCGGCAGTCTCAACCTCAACGCCGCGCGCGCCAAGATCGACTATCGCGACGGCAGCGGCACCGCGAAAGTGCTGGCGGAAGGTTTCAGCGGAGTGCCGTTCCGCGTCGCCGCGAATGCCGAATTGCGGCCAGACCTGTGGCGCGCGGCGCTCAAGGGGCGGGTGCGCGGGATCGACTTTGCGACTACCAGTCCGGCGCGTATCATCCCGCGCTCGGGCGAATACGAATTGCTGCCTACGCGGATCGATTTCGGCCGTGGCAATATACGGCTGTCGGGCATTTACGGCGAGGGGATCGAACTCCAGAGCCGCCTCGATTCGCTTGATCTGACGATGATCGACGCCTTCGTGCCTGGGCTCGGCGTCAACGGGCGCGCCACCGGCAGTCTCGATTTCAGCCAAGCCAGTTCTTCCGCTTTCCCGCGCGCGGACGCACGCTTGCGGATCGCGAATTTCAGTCGCACCACGGCGGTGTCGGTCAGCCAGCCGGTCGATATCAACTTCGTCGGCAAGCTGCTTCCCAGCGGCGGCGAGGCACGCGCGGTTATGCGCCGGCGCGGCAGCGTGATCGGGCGAATGACTGCCTCTCTCACTCCGCTGCCGCCCGGCTCGGGCAGCTGGACGACGCGCCTGCTGGCGGCGCCGCTCGACGGCGGGATCCGCTACAACGGGCCTGCGGACACGCTGTTGTCCTTCGCCGGCCAGCCCGACCAACGGCTGTCGGGCCCGATCGGTGTGGCGGCGGATTTCTCGGGACGGGTGCAGAGTCCGCAACTGGCCGGCATCGTGCGTGCCGGCAATCTCACTTACGAAAATCAGACCTATGGCACGCGGCTGTCGAACATGGCCATTGCCGGGCGCTTTAGCGGCGATCGGTTCGAGATCGAACAGCTGACCGCGACCGCGGGAGACGGCACCGTCAGTGCGCAGGGCTATGTCAGCCTGGCGGAAGCGAACGGCTATCCGATGAACGTCGAGGTCGCACTGGACGATGCGCGGCTAGCGCGAAGCGACGCACTGTCCGCCACGGCGACCGGTAATCTGCGGCTGGCCAAAGCGGCCGGGCAGACTGCGCTGCTGTCGGGCGAAATCACCTTGCCCGAAACGCGCTACGAGATCATCCGCCAGGGTTCGGCGCAGGTGCCCGAACTCACCGGCGTGCGCTTCAAGCCCCCGCGCGGACCGAAGCGGATAACGGGCGACGAGCCAGTCGACCCGCAACCCGGCCTGTTCGACCAGCTGCGGCTAGATATCGCGCTCAATGCTCCGGAAAGGCTCTATGTTTCGGGTATGGGGCTCGAATCCGAATGGCGGGCCGATATGCGCCTTGGGGGCACCAGTAACGCACCGCGCATCTCGGGCGACGTCGAACTGGTTCGCGGGACGCTTGGTTTCGCCGGTCGCTCGTTCGAACTGAGCGACGGGCGCGTGGACTTCACCGGCGGCACCTCGATCGATCCGGTCATCCGCCTGACGGCAACCGAGGATATCGAGGAAGTCACGGTCAACGTAAACATAACCGGCCGGGCCTACGATCCGCAGATTGCGTTTTCGAGCGTACCCGGCCTGCCGCAGGACGAAATCCTGTCGCGCATCCTGTTCGGCAGCTCGATCGGCAACCTCTCGACGATCCAGGCAGTGCAGCTCGCCGCGTCGCTCAACTCGCTGCGCGGCAGCGGCGGCGGTCTCAATCCGCTCGGCAAGCTGCGTTCCGCAACCGGAGTTGACCGCCTGCGCATTCTCGGCCCCGACGATACAAGCGGCCGCGGAACCGCCCTCGCTGCGGGACATTATTTGACCGATGACATCTATGTCGAATTCATCACCGATGCGCGCGGATTCACCGCCACGCAGCTCGAAGTGAGTCTGACGCCATTCCTTTCGATACTCAGCCAAGCCGGCGGCTCGGGCGCCACGAATGTGAATATCCGCTACCGGAAGAACTATTGATGCGTAATATAGTAGGCCTGCTCGCACTCTTAGCTGTCTGCGCGTGCAAAAGTGAGCCGACCTTCGACGAGCGCTACGAAGCTGCGCAAGAGCAAATCACCGACAAAGCAGAAGAACTGGATCGCGACTTGGACACCCCTTCCGCGGCTGAAACTGAAGTAGCAAAGGAAAACAAGTCCAAGAACTAATCTGCAGGAAGCTAACGCGCGAAGTCCGATGGCCGCCTTAGCGTTCTAAGCGCCATTAGCGGACCGACCGCTTACGGCCCAATTTGCGACATACGGTGCGAGCCAGCGCCAGTCGACTGTGCGATGAGCTGCTTAACGAAGCGCTGTTCATGAGCCTGACCCATGTCTGGCTTGAGATCGCCGCATGAGTGGAAGACTACAACCGGGGTCGTCCGCACTCAGCCCTTGGCTACGCAACCCCGGTGGCGTTCGCCGCCGAACTCGACTAGCAGTGGCCGGCTTCAATCGCGCCCATGCTGGCGTGCTCCCCTAGAATTTGACCGGTATTTCGTAGGATCCGACGCAAAGAGCACGGACGACAACGAAGCGGCGCAGGTTCAGCGAAGAGCAGATTATCGCGGTTTTGAAAGAGCAGGAGGCTGGAATGCCGACGGCGGAGGTTTGCCGCCGTTACAGCATCAGCTCCGCTTCGTTCTACAAGCGACCGTCTAAACTTGGCGCTCTGGAAGTGTTCGATGCTCGCAGGCTGAGGACGCACGAGCAGGAGAATAGTCCGTTGAAGAAGCTGCTGGCCGAGGAGATGCTTGAAAACGTGGTGTTAAAGGATCTGGAATTCAAAAAAGGGACCTATACACTTTGCTAGCCAGCGAACCGAGTTCCTGCTAACCCGCGAACAAATGGAGGCCACATATGCCCGCACCATATACCGCGAGCCAGATTGCAAAATGGCTTCTCAGCGCGATTGACCGGGACTCCGGCGACTCGATTACGCCGTTGAAGCTACAGAAATTGATTTACTATGCTCAAGCTTGGTCTTTGGCGTTGCCTGAACGCGCCTACCCACTTTTCGATGAGGATATGCAGGCGTGGGCGCATGGTCCTGTAGTGGAATCTGTTTTCCATGAGTATAAGCACGCGGGGTGGGATGCCCTACCGGCCCCCGATGAAGTTCCTGAAATTGCTGAGAAGGACGCCGCTCACCTGAGTGAAATCCTTAGTGTTTTTGGCGAGTTTTCAGCGAAGCACCTTGAGCGCATGACGCACCACGAAGATCCGTGGCTTGAGGCCCGTGGTGATATTCCGCCCGAGGCAAGGTCCAATGCTGTTATCTCCAAAGAGCGAATGACGGATTACTATCGTGACCTCTACGAAAAGGCGGCGGATGACAAGTAATAGGCGGCTTAGGAAAGTTGCCGGGCAGCAAGGCGCTAAAACATCGGAAGTGACCGATTTGACGCTTCGAGAAGCCTCATTTTTGGGTGTTAAGCACGAACGCACGGATGGCGAGCGCCCTTACGTCAACCTCAAATACTACCGGCCCGACTATCAATGCCTATCTGACTGGACGAAGGAAAAGCTTCAGTCCTTCAGCGGGTTTTGTCGACAGATCACTCAGACCCGATGGGCTGATATTTACGCGACCGGGGGTAAAGCGGGCATGAAGGTCGGCCTTGGATATACTGTCCACAAAGACCATAGTGTTCTGCCAGACAACACCGAATTGGAAAAGTTCAGCCCAGACTTAACCTGGTTCGAGTTGCGTGTGGATGCCGAGAGTAGAGTACACGGCTTCCGAGTTAAGGACGCCTTTTTCCTAGTCTATCTTGACCAAAATCACGACTTCTATCCAAGTTAGCCGACAACTTGGTTCGTCCCGTCAAAGAGATACGGCTCTACGGGGACTACATTACGGCGCTTCGCTTCCTCTTTGAAATGTTCAATGTCAGCGCACATTTCCATGACGCCTTCGACCTTCCCGATATGGCAGCTGAGGATTGTACGCCCTTCGCCGGTTAGACATCGATGGAAGTGGGCGCGTGGCTTGTGGCTCATCTCGCACTGTTCTCCTCCCGAGGCCGGACTTTAATCAAGACTGGAATAACTTCGATTGCGCCACGTAAACGAAACGGCTTTCTCTTGACCATAAAAAGCCGCCCATCCCTCCAAATCAACAAATCGACAAATCGTCTTATGCGACGCCAAGCCTACGAGCACCGGAATATTCACCCCCGATACCCAGCATCTTTGCACTCGTCTCCTCATCATTGCTGGAGACAATCCTCTTCAGCTTGATAGAGAAGATAATCGACCTCGAGGCATTAGACCCACTACCGAAGTTCATGGTGCCATCCTCCATAAGCGCAAAATCAGGCGCCTGCACATTATGGAAGAACTTCGGCAACAGGAGTTCGAAGTCTGCCTGACGATGACGCGCCAGCAAAATGAAAATCCACCAACGAGCCAAATCCTCGACAGCCTCATCGCGAAGTTCCTGACCATCCTTCTTAGCCAGATGATGACCCGGAACCTTCTGTGCCAGTTCATCCACCCGAAGACGTGCAACACCACGCATCGCATCAACCAGCTTCTTCACATCACCCTTGGTCGTGATAGTCTCCGGCCGAGCCGGCGATCCAAAGGCAGACAAGCCACGGATCTCCGTTTCACTCCAACCCAGCTTTCTGCCATACCAAGCCAAGGAAGAATGGGGCGGAAGCATCAACGGATGATTGGCACCAAGCACAGGTGAGAAGCCTGGCATCTGCGACACCACCCAATCACCTTCGCCCAATTCTATACGCGACAAATCGACCGGCTCAATTGTCCCCTCGAGACCCTCACGAGAACTTAAGTCCGGGTGACGCCTGAAAGCTACAAACGTGAAAGGCGACATGAGAGAATTGGGGCCATATTTAAAGAATGGCTTATCCGAAAGCGAACGGGACAAGCCCGTTGACCGCGGCAGCGTTCCGGCCAACGCCAAAGTATCAGGGTATGAAGTCGGCACCGAGTCCAACATCTCGGGCACGAAAATCATGCCGTCCCCCCTTACCTCAACTAAAGGAAGCTCGTCATACTCGCCTTCCTCACTACCAGCATCAGAGA
>Ga0066860_10001037_pt1 | contig 12532 bp, 17 predicted proteins | sample ETN07SmetaG_FD_65601 | JGI IMG/M metagenome (GOLD analysis project Ga0066860, IMG submission 65601) | Marine microbial and viral communities from oxygen minimum zone, Eastern Pacific Ocean - ETNP2014F14-07SV275 | ecosystem: Environmental > Aquatic > Marine > Oceanic ... | reverse complement strand
ATATTCTTTTCAGAATACTTAGTTGCCATTGCTTGATAATTATACTCATTTTCAATTAATGGGCGTAATCTTTTTCTTTTAACATATTTTGTTTTTACTTCTTCTAAATGAGTAGTGGTCGGAGTATCAAATACATCGGCGCCCAAAGAACTGTATAGTTCTTCATTGGACTTTATTGTTCCTTTTTCTTTTCTCTGTCTTCGTTTTTCTTTTATAGAAGTTTTTATACTTTTTTTAATCATCAGATTCTTCTTTCTCGTCTTCTTCTTTGTCCCACTTTTGTAAAATTTGAAGAATTTCCCATAACTTCCAGTCAATAGCCTCGAGAGTTTTCATAAACTTTTCGACTGGGAAGTCAGTTTGCTCTGTATCAATTTTTGTGTCTTTATCCGATATCTCTATATCAATGTCTTTCATAATTAAATTTTCTCCAGTATATATCTTTGAGCATTAAATGTGCCTTCTTGACTGCTAGACTCATAATCACTTCCGCAAGTTCTACCGCAAGTAAATAATTTTGAATTTTTGCTATCCATTGTATTATTCCAACTATCGTTTAAATCTTTATTATAAAATTTGTGTTCTAATATTTCTTTTAATGTGTGTTTTCTCAGTGAATTAAAATCTTTTTCATAACGACTCTCTAATGCTTTCAACTGTTCTGATTGAATATTATCTTCGTTGTTAAAGTAAGTAGGAGCACCTACCCAACAGCACGGCCATAGTTTCATTTGAAAATCAATATAAACAAACTTGTCTCTTTTGTATTTACATGTTATAGGAGTTTGGTCAACATAAGCATTGAAATTGCCAAACTTGTCTATAATCTGTTCATATTTGGTTCTATTTTTATTTTCTTTACTAGAAATAGTGCTTTTATTTTTTGTTTCTATTTCCATTACATCATTCATTATATCATTAAAATCATCAACATTTACAAATCTGCTAGTATTTTTATAGTTAATACTTTTAAATCCCATTTCTTTAGCAAGTTTCTTTGCTTCTGCTACTTGATGTATATTGTGGTCGAATATCAAATAATCCCAATTAGCATTTCCACCAGCATTTATAAATGCTGTTACATTTTCTTTTAACTTAGACCAGTTACTATTGATTCGATATAAGTGATTAGTATTTTCTAATCCGTCGATACTAAAATCAACTCTGTCTGTATCTCTATCTAGTATCTGTGCTATTTTAATCCACCATTCAGGATTTCTAGCACTACCATTAGTAACTACAGTAAGTCCTTCAACTCCTGAATGCCTTGCAAATTCTAAACATTCTAAAAAGTTATTACTAGCAATACTATCGCCATAATTACCACACCAAAATATACGTTTTATCTGTTTAGCGAACTCAGGTGTTAATATTCTTTTATAATCGTCAATGATTAGTTCCTCCATTGGAAGTAATGAATTCCTTTTGCCATCACTATCAACTCTAGCACATTGAGGACAAAGTAAATTGCATTTACTTGTATGTTCCATATGTAAACCTGTGATTTCATTGAGATTTAGATAATTAGCCATTTGTATTTTCCTCGAACTTCTTATGTAACCAATCGTAATCGTTAATCTTACCTAATGCTTCGTCATCATCCGCATTTTCTGTTCCGTATTTTCTTCCTGCGTTTGCTCCTGCTATTGAGTATTCTCCAAACTTTGCATCATTATTTATTGTACACCATATTTCTAATCGTTCATCTGTTTCGTCTTGCTTAGACCGATGAATAACACTTGATGACAATTTGGTACATTCTCTGAATGCTGACTTCCATGTGTCATATGGATTAGTATTGAATGCTGTATAGTTTGCTGTTCCTGGCATTGCTTTAAACTTATCAGAAATTGATGTTGTAAAGTCAACTCTCCATTCTTTCGCATCACGTAACAACTGTGTTGGAAACAGTTTCAATCCACCAAAACCATATACTAGTCCATTAATTGGATTCTTTGATTTCCACACATGAACTGTATCTTCGTCCCATACTGTTGGAAAGTATTCAAATTTAAAGTCCTCAAGTAAGATTGCATCAGCATCAATAACATAAAACATCTTAGTGTCTGCTATTTCAGATGCTCGTTGATGAGCATTGAAGATGCCTTTAACACCGTGAACTCTCTTAGCGTTGGGAACTTTCTCTAACAATTTGGCATAGTTGGCATCAGCCTCTTTCTCTTGATAACTTAACATAACAACGTCATATGGAATATCACGTGTTCTAATTGTTTCTGACTTGATTGGCTTTTTGTTTTTAAACTTCATCTTTCTTATTTTGTCAGAGTTAGGCTTTAAATGTTTTATTGCCTCTGCCGGAATTAGTTTCAATCCACCATATTGATGAACGAATCCAGTATATGGATTTATCTTTGGCCACACGTGAAAATGTGATTTGGTGTGTTTGTCAATGTACTGTCTTCTATTCAATGTTTCTGCTATTGTTCCATCAAATTCTTTCAGTATCTCTACATCATTATCAATAGCCCAGAAATATCCAGTGTTTGTTAGTTTTGCGGCTTTCATATATGAATCTTCTAATGTTCCAGTTAACACTTCAACCGTCTTATCTTTTTTATACTTTTCAGTATTAGATGAATACATGCCCTCATCAAAATAGAATACTGGATGTCCAGAATCATTAAAAACTTTTTTGTCAAAAAACTTTAAATCAATTTCTTCTTCTAAAATAGATCCCTCTATCTTTGAAATATTACCAATCACCATATCAACATCTTTTTGTTTACTGATTATTGTCTTAATAGTAGGTATTAGTCGAACACCATTGCGAACTTCTTTGCCGTTTGACAGTTTTACCTTGAAGTTATGAATAAATTTTCTATCATAATTCATAGGATAAAAGTCTGATTTGAAATCTTCTACATCTTCATGTACAAGCCAATACATATCACTATCGGACTTGTGGTCAAATGTGTGTAAGTCGGTTGTTCTTATCACTTCAAATGGCAAGTCGCTTGATGCTGGTTCTTTTTCATAGACTGCTTTTCTTTTGAAATTAAATATATCGTATTCTTTGTTAGTAAATAGTTTGCCTGCTTTAGGGAATAATCCAATTCCATGATACTCGCGTGATAGGTTGGTTTTTGGATTTTCTTTCTGCCACACCACTACTTTCTGTTTATCTTTTTCTAAGCCAAACGCGAATGAATAATCAAACTTGAAGGAATCATATATCTTTGTGTTAGGCATAATTAAATAATAGAAATCTGTACTTGTTTGTTTTCTACATTTTTTATGGACATCTAAACTTGTTTTGCCCTTGACCACATTAACTGTGTAGTTTTCTTTTAGTTTACTTAATTCTTTGTATCCATATCCTTTATCCCAAAAGAATATATCGTACGTTTCAGTTGTTGGTGTATAGTTTACTTGGTCTGTTTCGTGTTCTTTGTATTCGCCCGTTAGATAATACGCATCTCTTATGTGAGAGTTTTTATTAGTTTTAACATCTTTAGTTTTGAATAGTTTAACACCAACAACACTTCTGAACACATTTCGTTCATCACAGTTCCAAAGATGAGTTAGATTATTATCCCAGTCATCGGTTTCAAAAGAAAAGTCAAAGTCGTCATCAACTTTCACATCTGGATCAACTATCCAAAAGTGCTTTGTGTTTGTGATAGTAGCAATTTTAGTAATTGCCTGCTCTACCTTGGGATCTGCCCAATCCTCTAGATTTATCTTAACCATACGAAAACTTGGATACTTTTTTCGTATCTCGTCAAATCTTTCGTTTGTTTCTTTGTCTGCTTTGTAGGTTAAGTAGTACCCATCGTATGCCATTAAGTTCTTGGTCCAAAATCAGTAATCATCTCTGTATTATAACATTTTTTTAGTCAGATGTAAAGACTTTTACACCATAATGTTTAGAAAAATCAATAGCATCTTGTTCGTCATTCACTATTGGCTTTCCTTTTATATTGAGAGATGTGTTTACTAGCATTGGACAGCCAGTTTCTGTTTTAAAACTAGATAATAATTGATATAACTCTGGATGTTGTAGTTGATTTACTGTTTGTACTCTACTTGTGTTGTCAACATGTACAATAGCCGGAAATTCCTTTGGAAACTTGCATTTTGCTACAAACTGCATGTATGGAGATTGTGTAATATTTCCAGGCATTTCGAAATATTCATGAACATCTTCTTCCAAAATCATTGGGGCAAATGGTCTGAACTTCTGTCTGTGTTTAATCTCATTCATTTTATCTTTAACTGTTGGTCCTCTTGGATCTGCTGTTAATGTTCTGTTACCTAATGCTCTTGGTCCAAATTCAGCACGACCGTTAGCAATGCCACAGATTTCACCAGTTAATAATGTTTCTAATGCCTTTTCAACTGGATAATCACCTTCAATGTTATAACCAAGATATGGTGTTTTCCAATCCAATGCCCAGTCGTTGTTGTATTTTTGTGCTACCCCTATACAACTTCCTGAATCGCCAGGATTAGGCATTATCCAAATGTTTTTGAAACCATAGTTATCAGTTATGTTGCTGTTTGCTACACAATTCAATGCACATCCACCCATCAACACTAGATTTGTTCCATGATATAATTCTTTAGCCAGTTTGATTATTCGGTCAAACATCATCTCATAAATGTGTTGGGTAGCGGCCGCTAAGTCAAATAAGTCTTGCTCAGTAGTCAAATCTGGAAAAAGCCAGTTACATCCTTTATGTAAATTCTTTCCAAAAGATAATGTGTTTTTGTTTTCCCATGATGAAGATGTATCTCCTGTAATATCGAATGCGTTCTTAAGTTGAACATATAATTCTTTACCCTTATATTTTCGACTTGCATCTCCGTGTGCGGCCATTCCCATAAGAATATATTCATCTTCGTTTGCTTTTAATCCTAATCTTTGGGTCATTGCACTATAAAATAGTCCTAGACTATGTGGGTATCTTTGTGTATACATTTTACTTAAAGTGGAACCAGAACCTTGCCATATTGTTAGAGTTTCCCATTCACCAATACTATCTATTACTACAATTGCCGCGTGATGAAATCCACTCGTATAATATCCACTTGCGGCATGAGTGTAATGATGTGATTGGTATTCAATTGGTATGTCTTTTAATTCTGGAAACTGTTGTAGATATTTTTTGGGTAACTCATCCATATCGAATGCTGTTTTATATTGTCCAGCATATAACTGTCGTGTCTTCTTTTTCCATGGGTTTTCATACCAAGCAATGACATCTGGTGTGCCATATTGAAGTGCATCACGGAGTAGTTCTGTGTTTAGAAGAGGGTCGTTTTTAATTTTAGAATAGCGTTCGGCATGTCCTGCAAACTTGATATCACTTCCTTGGATTATACTGACAGATGCATCATGATTTAATGCTCCCGCTATTCCTAATACAATCGTATTATTGTTTGTGGAAATCAAGTGTGTATCCTGTTCCAACTACTACTAAGCCCATTGTCTTTCATATATTTTTCGTGAGCCTTTCTGCTTTCAAAATACATACGTTTGTCATTAATAAAAATCCAACGTTCGGCGCCCCCACCTGATGCTTTATTTTTGGGATTTTTATTAACTTGAGCAGGGTCGTGTCTAGTCAGACTTCGCATATACTTAGGAAACATACCAGAAATTGTCCAAAGACGTGATACCCATTTACCATTACGAGATGTATGGATTACAGATGTGCATGACCATTCATAATCTGTCAGAACTGTTGTTGTTTTATACTTGCTCATGATTTAATAATTCCTTCTTTACACTCTGTGTATATATTGTCATCATCGACAAACACAGTCTTATGTGTTGCACTCTCGCCTTCTTCTAATTCTATTAAATTAAAGACAACAACTAAATCATTTTTTTGAAAATGTCTACTTGGTGGTCCATTAAGACAAATCTCGCCTGGGTCTCCTGGAATAACATATGTTTCCCAATGTGCGCCGTTGGAAAGATTGTTTACATGCACAAATTCCCACTCAAGTAAATCAGCAGTCTTCATTAATGCTGGACATATACTAATTGAGCCGACATAATCTAAGACAGCGCCAGTTACTTTGACCCTATGTAGTTTGCTTTTAACGAATAATCTTTTCATTTTTAATAGTTATTTGTAAATAAATGGATCACGTTTCTTTAATTCCGCTAAACGTTTTTTCATTTCACGTTCTTGCTTGAACCATGTCCAAGGATAGATTAGAGTGCGCCATATCTTTTTTAATATCTTTTTCATTTCTTCATACCTCTTGTGTTTTCAATATCAGCAAACAATATATCAGCCCAATCACTGTGAGCCTCTGCATTTGGATGCATGTATCTTTCATCACCTTCTGTTGGAAAGAACATTGTCTTCTCGTACATATAAGTAAAGAACGTCTGGTCTTCGTATATACAATCCATATTTAGTTGTGCAAGTACGTCTTTCATATCTGCCTGTTCGCATAGTTCAGTAAAGTTGGTGGGTTCAATTAAGTTGGGTGTTAAATTAAGACTATTAAATATAATGTATTCTAAGTCATTAGCAACACAAAAGTTTTGTAATGTCATTACTTGGATTAGATAGTTGTGAAAGTCATAAACTGGTGACCAAAAATGTTTCATGTATAATGAATTAAACAATTTTAAATCAATGTTTGTCTGTTCATCAAGTCTAATATTACCATGATATTCGTGGGATGGTATATTATGTACTAATATATTATCTTTTTCAATGAAGTGTTCTCTTCGATTTGGAGCAGTTAAGCCAATTGCTACAAATGGCTTTTTATTATTAGCAAGTAATTCAGATACAGCAGTAATTGTATGTCGAACGATATATTGATTACTAATTCCTCGTTCTGCGTCAGTTGTTACCTCTTTTTTCTTTATTCCAAGTTTCTCAGCCAACATAAAAGGCCATGCTTTGTCTTTGAGTGCTAATCCTGTGCCGTACGTGAAACTACATCCATTTGCGTATAACATTATATTATTCCTCTATTTTTTAAGAGTGAATGATTCTCCACACCCACATGTTGCATCTTCAAGTGGATTTTTAAACGAAAATCCAGCGTTGACGCCCTCTGTTTTGTAATCTAATTCTGTGCCGTCAATCATTATTAGTGATTTAGGGTCAACAACAATAGTTACTCCATTTGATTCAAATACAGTATCATCATCATTTGTTTCATCAGCAAATTCTAATTGATATGCATATCCTGAGCAACCAGTAGTTGTTATTTTAACTCTGATGCCTATTCCAGATTGTCTACTTTCTAAAAAGTGATTTACTCTCTCAGCACCGTTATCAGTTATTGTTATCATTTATTATTGTTTCTTTTTATAGTCAGCGATTGCTGATTTGATTGCATCCTCTGCCAAAACTGAACAATGTATCTTTACTGGTGGCAAAGCAAGTTCTTCTACAATATCTGTATTCTTAATTTCATATGCTTCGTCTAACGTTTTGCCCTTAACCCACTCCGTTAAAAGTGAAGATGAGGCAATCGCAGAACCACAACCATAAGTTTTGAACTTTGCGTCTGTAATGACACCCTCTTCAATTTTTATTTGGAGTTTCATCACATCACCACAAGCAGGTGCACCAACCATTCCAGTGCCCACTTTGGGATCGTTCATGTCCATTTTACCTACATTACGAGGATTCTCGTAATGGTCTAACACTTGTTTTGAATATGCCATTTATTTCTCCTAATTTAACTATCTTCTCTCTATTATATCACACTTTACGGGTGATGTATACTCTTATATTAACTTTTTTACTTTAATTCTAATATAACTGCTTTTACTTGACTTTGACCTGATTTCCAGTTTGGTCTTGCTGATTTATATCGGTCATTATTAGATGCCCAGTTGTCGCCTGATACTGCTTCCTTTGGAGCATCAACAGTGACCACAACTCTTAAAGTCTTTGAGTTATTTGATTCATTTTTCATTAATATTGGTAAACCAAATTTATCTTGTGTTGCTAAATCTATTTCAGTAACATCGCCATCGACATTACGTTGGCGACCTCTAAAATAGAATTTTTTAGTTTGACTTGCTTTAAAGTCTTCTACTGTAGAAAATTTACCACCATTTAGATTCAATGATGGGACCCCATCTATAGTATCAATCGTGTGTGTTATATTTTTTGGTCCCACATACATCCAATCAATAGGTCCGCCCATTGCTTTGCTGCCTTTAATTATTGGTATAATCATCTCATCAGGCACAGGAATATACATATCTGGTACATCGATGTGGTCTACTGCATCTTCATCGTTCAACCCCATTCCATTAACGATAAAGTCTTCTAGTGTGTTGTAAACACTTTTAACCATCTTTTCAGAGATACTATATAACCCAGCAGTGCCACCACCGCCTACGGTCATTGCTACATCTCCTTTCATTGAAATGCCATGGTCTTTGCCGTTACTATCAGTAATGAATATATCGATATATTTTTCTTTGCCCAAAGCGTTTGCACCTTCATTGCCACGGGCTAACGTTGCTGTAATTTTCATTTCTGGAATGTAGATTCCTGTTTTAGCATACTTATTAATAATATCTATTAATCCATGTTCTTGTTCTTCTGAGTTACACTTCTTTGAACCAGTACTGCCGAAGTCTTTTCCTTTATATAGTTGACTGAGTGCTACTTTTGTTTCATTGCCATTAATGATTGCATCGAATTTTTGTTTTGAATTAACGAAATCTGTATAATCTTGGACAGTTGCTCGAGGTAAATCGCCCGAGTCTTTATGTTTCTCAGCCCAGTAATTGGTTTTTTCTAATGGAATCAATTGAATAGTGGGATTTTCAAGTGTGTTGCCATCTTTGTCACACGTTTCATCGCCCGCTTTTGTGAACAACTCATTTTTATTGATTTTATTAAATAAAGTTGACCATCCGTTCCTCTTACCGAGGTCGTCTGATTTGAGTCCTGCTTCATATAAAAATTCGTATGCTCTCACTTTTTCTCCTAATATAATGATTGCTTCTACTCTATTTATCTTACAGAGAATTAAATTTTCTTATATTTGGGTGGATAATTAGTGGACAACATATTACTCTTGCGACTAGGAATTCTTGCGAATCTACGCACTGGTTTTTGTTTAGGACAGAATAATCGTTTAAGCCATTTCATTTACAATATTTATCGACTATTTCTCAATATATCAGTGTCTATTCATCACAGGTTATACTATAAATAATAGTATGAGAGAGGTTTATGCAATTCAGTTTTGTTCATATCTAACTACTGCTGGAGAATTTCTTGCGTCATTTATCAATAAGCATTCAGGCTTCAAAGAATCAAACAACACAAAAACTCTATTAACTACGAAGACGTTGTTAAAGGATCATGGTAGACTGACTCAACATCACGTAACCACAGTTATCGTTCCTTACATTCATCTACATTTTCGTGATAGAATGATAAAGAGTTGGGAACACCTAGATGGTTTTGATGTGAGACTTGCTATTTACGAATTCGATAAACAATATAGAATGATAAACGATTTCATATATGATACTGGATATAAAAAAGGAAATCCATATAAAGACTTTAGAGATGAACGATTGAATACTAGACATCCTAATATTAAATTAGAGTTTATTGACGTAGGAAGATTACTTATGTATAATGAATTTGAATATGATAAACTAGTTAAAGCATTAAATACGAACGCATTGGCTCCTGGTGATATGTCTTGTTGTAATACTTGGAAAGATTATATTGAACAGTATATTAACAATCAAATGATTATTAATCACCAAGTATAAGAGTTTATTTTAATATTATTCATGTTGTTATTTTCTCACTCAATACACTATTGATATATTTCCTTATTCTTTCAGTTGTTCTAGTAGATAGTTCCATGTCTACATCTTTCCATAAAGTTTTACCAATCAGGTTATCAGCATCAAATCCCATACCTCTAAAATACATTGAACTAACTCCACCTACTTTTTGTAGGGCATAATCTTCTGCTTCCCATCCATCTTTTATTTTTAATACTTCTAGAAAACTAGTATGTTCGTTTGTCCAATTAAATCTATCACCTAATACATTGTCTGGATGTACACCCTCTGGCGACATATCCTTATGATACCCATACTTTTCTGGGTTAAGTGTTATTTTACTTTCCCACGCAGTGTAATCACCACCTTGTTTGTTTGGGTATCCCATCCAGAATGGATGAAAAGTGAAATTATCAATATGTTCTGCTTCTTGTACATACTTACGGTCGGCTTCCATTTCTTTAATAGTTTGATGAGGAATTCCCATCATCATCAAATATAAGAATGACGTTTGCCCCTTACTAATTTTATTCATATACGCGGCGGCTTCATTTATCTTGTTTATATCACCACCTTTACTAATAGAACTACGAATTGAATCAGTGATGGTTTCCATGCCAAATGCTACCCCATTTAATCCTTGCTCTACCAATTGCTGTTGCTGTTCCGGATAAGCAACTATTAACTCTGGTCTAATAAAAGTTGAGAATTTAATTTTAAATCCTATTTCTTTAATGATGTCATCTATTAGATCCAACTTTCCTTGATGACTATTGTATGTAAAATCATCAAACCAATAATTAGTTACACCCCATTTTTCTTTATTTGTAACAAGTTGCTTTGATAAACTTTTCCGTATCCCATCAAAGTCTTTTTGTTTTGATCTTAATAATGGATATTCACAAAAATCACATTCAAATCTACACCCTCTTGATATTTCGACTGGTAGTGATTCATATGACTGGATATGGTCTTCCTCTAGCCATTCAATTTCCATATTATCAGTAATTTGTTTAGTAAAGTTCGCGGGATTACTATCTCCATCAATCCACTTATACTTGTTATGTAATATCTTCCATTGAAGAATATTGGCTTTTCCACTTAATTTATGTAACCACTGAATTATATCATAATCTACATATCCAGTAAATATCCAATCCCACTCCATCCATGAGTTTTTTAACAGAACTGCTTTCATGCCACCCATTACTATTTGATAGTTATATTCTGACTTTTTACGAAAGTCTATTATAACATCATAAATTCTAAACCAGACCGGTGAGTTGGGTGCAAAATGTTGGCAACTAATTCCAACAAACAAAGTATCTTTAGTTACTAAATTTTCTAATAATTGATTTATTTCGTCTGAACTAAATTCTTGAGTATAATCGACTGCTTTTATATTATAGCCAGCATCTTTGGCGATTGTTCTTAATTTATACGGGGCGGGCTGACGAAATATTCCTGACATTGGCTGATTACCTACTGGTAAGTCACCGCCGCCAAATACTATACCATGATACTTGTCCATGTTATTTTCTTTTAAATGCTTTATATTTGTTTTTAAACTGTTCAATTCTACCACCTTTATCAAACGTTTTTTCTGTACCTGTATAGAATGGATGACACTTAGAACACACATCTACATTCATTACTTCTTTGTTAATAGTAGACTTAGTTATGAAGTTTCCGCCACAACTACAGACAACGTTAACAGTTTTATAAGGAGGATGAATATTTTTCTGCATAGTAAAGAAATTATTATAATTGGAATAAAGTTATTGTGAGTTAAAAGCCTGCTTTGCGAATTTCGTTCATCTTATCTTCTTCTACATCTACTTCGGGAGCGATAGCACTTAAGTCTTGCTTTGTAATTGGATAATCTATCGCAAACGGACTCATTGCCGGTAAAGGACTTGGTCTATTATTTTCTTTAGGTTTCCTAGATAGAGTTTTCTCTTTAACTTTTTTTATTAGTTCTCTTATCTGTTCAATTATTAGCACTTTGTAAATGTCTCCTCTAAACCTATGACAGGATTTTATGTCTCCTACGCTTTTTTATAACTGCGGTCGTTTGGCTCACCCGCATCTTCATCATAATCTATTTATATAATTGTTAAGATAAGTACATACTTTATGACTTAAAATGATATATTTTATCTTTAACTGCTATTATTAATTTGTATGGACTCGAAAGTATGATTGCAACTGCAACAATTTTTTTTAAATAATATATATAAAATCTGTCGTGTTCATTATGCTTTATAAGACTTATAAAAGCCTTAATGCCTATTATAAATCCTATAACTAAGGATATTATAATCTCAATCATTTCTCTCCTAATATAATATTGTATTTTTACTTGTCACTTTAAATCTGTTCTAGTTCTATTATTGAGTTGGGTTTATCATACTGCCCAGATTCGCATTTTTTTTGACATGTTCTTAACGTTACAGTGGAAGTAGAGGCAGTCCATTGGTCTTCTATCCATTTAAATATGGGACCATCTAATATCTCTTGTATTGAATAGTAATTTATATTGTGCAGTTTTGGATCTAATTTACTTTCTTTCCATATTGTTTTTAGTGAAAAAAGACTTCCTTGCCAACAACAAGGAGTAACATATCCGTGATGAGAAATATATACAGAACCACCAGCGGGCAAGTTATCAGATTTCATCTCTGAATTTTGTTTTGCTTGGCATTTTATCATTCTTTTTCACCTCTTATTGAATCTAAAATAACAAAATTATGAAATCTC
>Ga0066860_10001032_pt1 | contig 12549 bp, 10 predicted proteins | sample ETN07SmetaG_FD_65601 | JGI IMG/M metagenome (GOLD analysis project Ga0066860, IMG submission 65601) | Marine microbial and viral communities from oxygen minimum zone, Eastern Pacific Ocean - ETNP2014F14-07SV275 | ecosystem: Environmental > Aquatic > Marine > Oceanic ... | reverse complement strand
TATGGATCAGGAATCGGCGTAGGGCCTTATAGCCGCCCTCGATTCTCGGCACGGAGATATTTTCCCGCCCTAGCCACTGCTGCACAGTTTGTGATCTCAGTCCGCCGCGGAAACAATAGAGCAGGGCACAGGGATGTTGCTCGAGATAAATCCGCCAGGCTGATAGTCGCCTGAGCCTGCTGTCACCACTCACCAGCTCACCACCCAGGGCGATGGCCGCCTCCTTGCCTCGTTGCCGGTAACGCGTTCCTACGGCTTCGCGTTCGGCATCATCGAGAAGCGGGAGGTTGCTGGCATGCTGGAAGGCACCACGTCGAAATTCCATTGGCGAACGCACATCCAGCAGCGGCGTACTGTGTTTGAATATGTCAGCGAATGCTTTCGCAGAAACGGTATCGGACATGGAGTGCGAAGCGTGTTGCTCTGGATCAATTGCAATCCCAGACAAGTTTAGCATCTGCTTCCGCCCTTACCCTAGCAGGCTGTTGAAAAACTGTTCCACTTGGCAATCCTGCGTTAAAAATTAGTTCAAAATGCGCATTTACAGCGGATAAACTCCGCCTTTTTGCCTTGTCTTGACTGCGCTCGTGATATTTTCAACACCTTGCTAGGGATCCACCGACGGTAGAAAGACGACGCTGTTTCGCTTGGTTCAAATTGCTAGCCAGATTAAAATGTCAGTGACTTGAGGTAATGACAGGCAGTGACTGAAAAAAAAACCCGAACATCCGCTATTGACCCTTTCGAGCTGGTGCGACACATCAAATCCAGGGGCCCGGCACCGGTACATCTTTGGGACCCTCCGTTCTGTGGCAACATGGAGTTACGGATTGCCAGAGATGGGACCTGGTTTCACGAGGGCAAGCCGATCAGACGTCCTGCCATGGTACGACTCTTTGCCTCTATTTTGAGGCTGGACAGCGATCGTTGTTACTACCTGGTTACACCGGAGGAGAAGCTAAGAATTCAGGTGGAGGATTGCCCGTTTGTGATCATAGCCATGGACGTGGAAGGCTCTGGTCCCTCGCAAAAACTGCAATTTGAAACCAATACCGGCGAGACAATTATTGCCGGAGAGGATCATCGAATCCGTTTCGAAGTCGACGCTGTAACTGCCGAGCCCCATCCTGTCGTGCATGTGCGTAGTGGGCTCAATGCCTTGCTTAACCGGGCGGTGTTCTACCGCCTGGTCGATCTCGTAGAGACCAGAGATGGTAAGCCAGGCGATGGCCTCGGCATCTGGAGCGCTGGAAGATTTTTCGAACTGGATTCCCAGGGATCCTCTGGCTAGATGGCGTCGGCGGCATTTGACCTGCCAGGTCAAAAACGGCATGATATGCCCCTTTTTTCTGGCAGAGTGCCGCTTGTGCAATCGCTGAGCAATGCCTCGTAAGTCAAAATATCCGGGGAAGTCCATGAAGGTTCTGGTTGCAATAAAACGCGTTGTCGATGCCAATGTAAAAGTCAGGGTCAAATCCGACAGCAGCGGTGTGGATCTAAGTAATGCAAAAATGGCCATGAACCCCTTCTGCGAAATTGCGGTAGAAGAGGCGATCCGAATGCAAGAAGCGGGTTCCGTCGAGGAAGTTATTGCAGTCTCCATAGGGCCCCGGGCGAGCCAGGAACAGATACGCACAGCCCTGGCATTGGGCTGTGACCGTGGCATCCTGGTAGAAACCGATGCCCAGGTCGAACCCCTGGCGGTGGCGAAGATATTGCAGGCGCTGGTGTTGAAACAAGAGATTGGCCTGGTGATCCTGGGCAAGCAATCTATCGACACCGACAATAATCAGGTGGGGCAGATGTTGGCCGCCCTGCTTAATTGGCCCCAGGGCACATTTGCCTGCAAGGCCGAATTTCGAGATGGTAAAATAGACGTGACCCGGGAGATCGATGGCGGCGAACAAATAGTCAGATTGAGCCTGCCGGCGATAATCACCACGGATCTGAGGCTTAACGAGCCACGATACGCGTCTTTACCCAATATAATGAAGGCCAAGAAAAAGCCCATCGACACCGTGACTGCCGCCGAGCTCGAGGTGGACATCACTTCGAAGCTGGAGACCCTCAGCATCGCAGCTCCACCTGAGCGTTCGGCTGGCATCATCGTGGAATCAGTTGCAGAGCTGGTGAATAAGTTAAAGACAGAAGCAAAGGTAATCTAATGCCCGTACTTGTAATTGCCGAACACAATAATGAAGCGCTGAAGACAGCCAGCCTTAACGCCATAACCGCCGCCACCGCCATCGGTGGCGATATCGATGTGCTGGTAGCTGGCGCCGCCTGCCGACAGGTCGCCAAAGCAGCAGCTGCAGTAGCAGGTGTCACCAGGGTAATCCTTGCGGACAATGATGCCTATGCTCACCAATTACCAGAAAGTGTCGCCCCCCTGGTAGCTGAGCTTGCCCCGGTCTATTCCCACATACTGGCGGCGGCCACGACTACGGGTAAAAACCTGGCGCCGCGAGTCGCTGCATTGCTCGATGTCGCCCAGATCTCTGACATCGTCGAGGTGCAATCAGAAGATACCTTCGTGCGCCCAGTCTATGCTGGCAACGCTTTGGCTACAGTGCGCTCTGCCGATGAAATCAAGGTTATCACGGTGCGGACTACGGGATTTGAAGAAGCGCCATCCGCTGGCAACGCGCCTATCGAAACCTCCGATATCGTCATCGAGCAGGAGCTAGCCACGTATGTCAGCGAGCAACTTTCTGTCTCTGAACGACCGGAATTGACCTCTGCCTCTATCATCATATCAGGAGGACGAGGTATGCAGAGCGGCGAGAATTTTCTGCTATTGGAAAAAGTAGCTGACAAACTGGGCGCGGCCATCGGTGCTTCGCGAGCGGCAGTGGATGCGGGTTTCGTACCTAACGACATGCAGGTCGGCCAAACCGGTAAAATAGTCGCGCCGGATCTTTATATCGCCGTGGGCATTTCCGGCGCTATTCAACACCTGGCAGGTATGAAAGACAGCAAGGTTATTGTGGCTATAAACAAGGACGAAGAAGCGCCTATATTCCAGGTCGCGGATTACGGTCTGGTAGCAGATCTTTTCAAGGTTCTACCGGAGCTGGAAGCTGCTCTCTAGGGTCGGTGCACCAGAGGATTTCTCTAAGCCACAAAAAAGCCCGGAATCCCGGGCTTTTTCAGTTCTTCAACTCGAGCAGCTCGATTAGTTCCGATCAGCTTTCTCGGCAAGTTCTCGACGCTTGACCTCCCGCGGATCATTCGATGCCCGGCCGGCAGATGCTGACAGATTAACATTGCTATTTTCGATAGGGCTTTTCACAGCACTATTCTGGCTGTCAGCGACCTTCTCACTGACTATTTTATCGACAGCAGGCGCAGCCGTTGCCGGTTTTGGCGATGTGGCGCTTTCACTCGCCGGGCTTGGTGCCGGCGCAATTATTGCTGGCTCCGGTTTTACCTTCGCTGGCACCTTCGTTTTTTCCATCTCGGTAATTGCCGTGCTGGCGGGACTGGCCGATTGCTCGGCAGCCGAGACCTTGGCCTCATTTGGCTGCGATTTCGTCGCGGCTAAACTCACAGTTGACGCGACCACTGCTGTACCTTCGGGTTTTAGCGTTGTGGTGGATTTTGTTGGTGTCTTCTCCGGTGCCGGCGTTGCTGCTGCCGGTGCAGATGAGGTCTCGGCCGGGGTTGTTGCTGCAGCTTTCGATGTCGACGGTTCAGCTGTGATCGCGACAGCGACCCCGGTTGCCGGTGAAAGTGGCTGCGCTGCAGGCTCTACGGACGTTGGCATTGCTTGACTTGCAACCGGGGCGCTGACATTTTCTTGCCGGTCTGCGACAGCCTTGTGCTCATCTCCTGTGCTGGTTGGCGCTGCTGTCTCCTGACGGCTGTTATTTGCCTTCACACTGCCAGCTTCGCTGTGCTCGGGTCTCGGTTCGCGCCTGCGCTGATTAGTGTTCTTCGGTCGTTTGCTGGCCGGTCTTCTCTGGGATTTCTGCTCCGCTCTCTCCTGGCTCTGGCTCTGGCCCTGGCCCTGGGCTTGAACCTGGCCCTGGGCTTGACCCTGGCCCCTGCCCCGGGACTGTCCGCTGCGATCTTGCTTGCGCTCTTCATCAGACTTGCCTCTGGCAGAAGCCTGTTTACGCCGCTGCGGCGACCCTTGTTTGCTGCGATCCGTTCTTCCAGTGCTGCTGCCACGAGACTGCTGATCGCGTTGGTTCTTTGTCCCCGGGCGGTTTCGATTCCGGTTCGCTTGCCGTGGACGTCGCTCCTGAGGCTTGGCGCTTTGCTTCGGTGAAGCAGTGAACAAGTCAGCTATCGCCGCCCATAAAGAGGCGAACAGACCCTTGCTGGGTGGCGGTGGACGTTGCGCCGGCACATTGCTGACGGCAGCTTGCTGTACTGTTGCCGCCTCCGCTTTGGGTTTAACGTTTACCGCGGCATCCGGCATCGAGGTGGATTCCACCTCATAGGCTTCGGCCTGTTGATTGAGCGCGGTGATTTCGTAATGGGGGGTTTCCATTTCCGGATTCGGCACGATAAGCAGCCGGGTCTTGCTCTGTTGTTCTATCTCGGCGACGGCGAGACGCTTTTCATTGAGCAGATAAGAGGAAACAATCAGCGGCACCGTGGCCCGTACTTCCTGGCTTTTTGGTTTGTTCGCCTCTTCTTGCATAATTCTTAGAATCGACAGAGACAGAGATTCGACATCGCGAATAATGCCCTGGCCACTACAGCGTGGACAAACGATAGCGCTAGTCTCACCCAATGAAGGTCGTAGTCTTTGCCGTGACATTTCCAGCAGGCCGAAGCGGGAGATACGACCGACCTGCACCCTGGCCCGATCCGGTTCCAGCGCATCCCGCATGCGGTTTTCAACCTCTCGCTGATTACGATTGGAGCTCATGTCAATAAAATCGATTACGACGAGTCCCCCCATGTCCCGTAGCCGCAGTTGCCTGGCGATCTCATCGGCCGCCTCGAGGTTGGTAGTGAGAGCTGTTTCTTCGATATCGGCACCGCGAGTAGCACGCGAGGAATTGATATCAATGGAGATAAGGGCCTCGGTTGGATCGATAACTACGGAACCGCCTGAAGGTAATTTGACTTCCCGTTGGAAGGCGCTCTCGATCTGGCTTTCGATCTGATAACGATTAAATAGTGGTAGTTTTTCGTCATATAGCTTGATGCGATTTTCGTATTGCGGCATCACTTGCTTGATGAACGAAATCGCTTCTGCATAAGATTCCTCGGTATCGAATAGCACTTCGCCGATATCCTCGCGCAGATAATCGCGAATGGTTCTAATGATGACATTGCTTTCCTGATAGACAAGAAATGGCGCAGACTTTTCGCTAGCGGCGTCCTGTATGGACTGCCACAGGGCGAGCAGGTAGTCCAGATCCCACTGCAGTTCTTTCTTATCCTTGCCGACACCGGCAGTACGGATAATCATGCCCATGCCGTCGGGAATCGTTAGATTACGTAGCGCTTCGCGCAATTCGGTACGCTCATCGCCTTCGATTCGGCGGGAAATACCACCGGCTTTAGGGTTATTTGGCATCAGCACCAGATAGCGGCCAGCAAGACTGATATACGTGGTGAGGGCCGCCCCCTTGTTGCCGCGCTCTTCTTTTTCTACTTGCACTACGACCTCGGTGCCTTCCGGAATCAGCTCCTTCAGGTTCGATTTGTCGCCGCTACCGGCGTAGTACTGCCGGGAAATTTCTTTAATAGGAAGGAAACCATGTCGCTCGGCGCCAAAATCGACGAAGGCTGCCTCGAGGCTCGGCTCTACTCGAGTTATCTTGCCTTTATAGATATTGGCCTTTTTCTGAACCCGGGTACGGTGTTCGATGTCCAGGTCGTAGAGTTTTTGACCATCGACGAGTGCCACCCTCAGTTCTTCTTCCTGGGTCGCATTGATTAGCATTCTTTTCATAATAAGTTCGCTTTCTGTTTAAATAGATTAACCAGACAAGCAAACTCGAGGGGGGCTACTCATGCCGGAAAAGCGCTGGACAGCGGATTCGCGTCAAGCTTTTCAGCAGATTCGACATAGAGTCGAACCAGGGGCAACTAAAGTGCGCAAACAAAGACCGGTAATGTTGCAATATAGCGGCAACACCAATCATCCTGGATCAGGATGGGTAGGTGTGACCGAATTAACCCGGCGAGGGTTCTATGTATCGCATTTATCTTTCTGTTTTAATTAACTTTAATGCCCAGTGGCGGTTTCATCACCCGGTCAGACAAAGCTGGCCGAGCGGTGGAGTAGGAAATCCTGAATCTAATTAGTCTTGGTCGATCCGGGCTACTTAAATTAGCCTGTCGCGCCATGCTGCTTAGGCATGGCCCAATATTATCTGTTTAATGAGATGGCAACACTGGAACTGATTGCTAGCTGTTGAGCTAGTCTTACGGAGTCGCAGCCCTGCCTCGGGGCCTTTAAGGCCTGTTTTATAGCGTCTCGGCGGGCAAAGCACAGGTTAAAGCGACTATTGCCATAGGAGACACGTTAAACGCGGCTATAGGTCAGTAATGCTGCCCGGTCATGGCCGCTGCACGTTACCTTGGTTATTCCGGTAGCGCATGGCGTGGCAATATAGCAGCAAAGCCCCTTTAACTCAAATCGGCAACGGAAATCCACTAGAAAACAACAACCTGCATCGAGGGTCTATGAATTTAAGTATCATTGGCGCTACTTGCTTAAACAAATTTCCTATGCTTAGATTAGGCCAGCGCGTGGCTTTGCCAGTACACAGACACAGCAATCAGACCTTGCCGGGAATGGGGCTGTCAGATCGCCGCAAGCCTAATAAAAAGTAGCCGTACCACCGGGTACAGGAATTACCGATTCGTCCCCGGCTAGAACCGAACAAGAAACCAAAATGCCGTTGCAGCAGCATCCGTGCTGGGGCGGATGGCACTCAGACCGGACTACCTAAGCATGACGATTTATTCCTATTGCCGGACTTCCGATCTGGAAGCGTCTCTGGAGCTAGATCAACTCAACGCAATCCTTGAACCGGAAACTCTGGCGATGCAGACCTATTGCCTGAGTCAGCGCTGGTTAATGACGGAGACGTTAAAAGACTTTAATTGCAGCTGGAATCTTGAATTCAGCATGCGGGAAAATGGCAGTCGCCTGCTCAATGCGCTGCAAGCCGGTGATGTAATACTCTGCAGCAAACTGGAGCGTATTGTCAGTTCCAGCCAGGAGGCTGTAAAGCTAATCGCTAAACTGCGGGATAAGTTTGTGCAGTTGCATATTGTGGAACTCGGTGGCGATGTGAGTCATGCCGACTTCGATGTTAATTTTGGCAAGATCACCGCAATCTTTTCAGCCCTCGAGAAGCGAAAATCTGTGGAACGGATCAAGAGGGTCAAACAACGGCAACGCAAGCAGGGGAGATATCTGGGTGGCAGCAGACCATTCGGTTACATGATTCATGAAAATGGCCGCCTGATCGAAAATCCCATGGAACAACAGGTGTTAAGAAAAATCATGCATTTGAAGAAGCAGGGAAAATCCCTGCGTGCTATTTCCAGCGAAGTTTCTACTCCCGTCATGCCTATCAGTTTCAAGACTGTGCAAAGGTTGCTGCATCGTCACGCCAACTAACACTAAACGATCGGCCAGGCCGGCCTCATGTTTAAACCATTCTCACTGTTTGTAGGCATGCGCTACTCGTTAACGCGGAAGCACAACCTGCTACTGTCTTTTGTGTCTCTGATTTCGATGCTGGGAATTTCTCTTGGTGTGTTGATTTTGATTGTGGCCTTGTCGGTGATGAATGGCTCTATCTCTGCGCTGCGTGATGAAGCTCTGAAATCTGTGCCGCATGTCACACTTTCGAGTGATGAGCTGGAAGACCAATTGCCGCGCTATCTCCAATTGGCAAATACGGCGGAAGCTATCATCGCCGCTGCACCCTATATTGAGGGTGAGGCAACTCTGCGCTATCAGGGACAGAATAGTTTCGTGCGCTTACGGGGAATCGATCCGTTGCTGGAAGCGGAGGTGGTTAATAACCAGGGACAACGCTACCGACAGTTACTCGCTTCCCTGGCCGCCACCGAAAATGGCATTATTCTAGGCGCTCAACTCGCAGGCAGTCTGGGAATTTATACGTCCGGGGAGGTCAGCGCCATCGCCCTGAGTAGTCTGCTGTCGAGATCGTTGGCGGATTCACAGGGGTTTGAAGTCGTCGGTTTTGCGGATTTTGGCGTTTACAGTAATGGCAATATTGCCTTGATCAATATGCCGTCGGCACGGCGTCTATTTCAACGAGACCCGGGCGTGGACTTGCAACTGCGGCTCAGAGTAGGCGACGTGTTCGAGGCTGAAGCCATCGTTGCCTCTGCATTTTCTACAGTTTCCGGGGTCACGCTGGTGCCGTGGAATATCGCCCAGGCCAGCCTCTTTAATGCCCTTAATATGGAGAAATTACTCACCGCATTTATGCTGCTCATGATCGTTATCATTGGTGCAGTCAACATCGTATCGACCCTGGTGATGGTGGTTTCAGACAAGGGCGCTGACATCGCAATTCTGCGCACCATGGGCGCCAGTCGGCGGACTATAATGCAGGTGTTTATTACTCAGGGTTTGATCGCGGGGGTCATGGGAACCATGGTTGGCGCGGTGCTGGGGGTGTTGTTGGCAAGTAATATCACCGCGATTAGTCTGGGGCTGGAGCACATGATTAATTCAATATTTGTCGACGCCAATGTCTACCTTATTTCTCATCTGCAAACCCAGGTGGATTGGGTTGAGGTGGTATTGGTGTGCGTAGCGGCCCTGATCATTTCCTTTCTGGCGACTCTTTATCCGGCATATCGGGCCAGCAAAATACGACCGGCCGAAGTTTTGCGTTACGAATAATTACTCACTGATGTCTCACCACCAGCAGCGGAAATAGAAATCTTAAGGAGCATCTGATTAATTCTGACAAGCCAGTATTGACCTGCGAGCATCTCGGGAAAATCTATTTCCAGGGTCCACAAGAAGTTGAGGTACTGAAGGATATCAATCTCAAGATCCTCGCCGCGGATCAAATTGCGATCGTCGGCAGTTCCGGTTCCGGCAAGACCACCTTGTTGAATCTCCTGGGCGGACTGGATCTGCCCACAACGGGTACGGTCTATGTCGCCGGCAAGAACCTGGCCTTGGTCAACGAGACCGAGCGGGGGCTGTTGCGAAATCAATATCTTGGATTTGTTTATCAGTTTCATCATTTGCTCGGTGAATTTACGGCGCTGGAAAATGTTTGCATGCCGTTATTGATTGGAGGTATGGACACCTCTGCGGCAGCGGATCGTGCCAGCGCCATATTGTCCCGGGTCGGCCTGCAGGCTCGACTCGAGCACAAGCCCTCTGAACTGTCTGGTGGTGAGAGGCAACGCGTCGCCATCGCCAGGGCCCTGGTGGCGGAGCCAAGTTGTGTGTTGCTGGATGAACCAACCGGTAATCTGGACAGAAAGACGGCAGCGGAAATTCAGAACTTGATGAGGGAACTCAATGACAGTCTGGCGATCAGCTTCGTGGTTGTAACCCACGACGAAAGACTGGCGCAGTCCATGCAGCGCAAACTAATCCTGCAGGACGGCTTGCTGCATGAGCGCTAAGCGAGCCAATGTTCCGCGCCTGATTGCACTGCGCTACCTCAGTGTAGGCAAACGCAGCCACCTGGTTTCTTTCATCTCCGTCATCTCCATATTTGGACTCGCTCTCGGGGTTGCGATTCTAATTACGGTGCTCTCGGTAATGAATGGTTTCGATCACGAAATGCGTGAAAACGTATTGGGTGTGGTGCCACACATCACCATCTCCTCGAGGGAAAATTTAAGCCTTGGCCAGTGGCAGCAGATAGAGTTGTCGGCGGCGCAGCATCCTGCGGTCACGGCGGTGGCGCCGGTGATCGACGTGGCCGGGGTGATGGCGACGGGCGATGGTAACAAGGCGGTCCTGATCAGCGGTATTAATCCAGAGTCGGAGGCCGCGGTCTCCTCCATCGCCAAATTTATACATAGTGGCTCTTTGCAGGCATTACAGAACAAGCGCTGGGGTGTCGTGGTGGGCGAGACCCTCGCATCTCGACTCGCAATCACCCTGAGCGATAAAGTTGACATTTTTTCGGCGGCAGTTTCTATCAATCCATTGACGCCACAAGCGACATTCAAGCGTTTCGAAGTGGTGGGGATATTCAAGGTTGGCAGCCTGGAGTTGGATAGCGAATTGGCGCTCATCAATCTGTCTTCCGCCCGGGTGCTATTCAAGATAAGGCCGCCGTACAATGGCTTGAGAATTCGAACCAGCGAGGTCCTCAATGCGGACAAGATTCGGCTGGAGTTGGCCAAGGCGCTGCCAGCAACTGTATCGGTACAGAGTTGGACGGCGGCGCTCGGGGGCATCTATAACAATATAAAATTCTCTCGTTCCATCATCAGTTTCATGCTGTGGTTGTTAATCGGCGTTGCCGCCTTCAATCTGGTGGTAAGCCTGATCATGATCGTAAGAGACAAGCGCGGTGACATCGCGATCTTACGGACCCTGGGCGCGAGCCCGGCCATGATTAACCGGATATTCATGTGGCAAGGCTGCCTTATCGGCGCCATCGGCATTTTGATCGGCGTCGCCCTGGGTGTCGTCGGTTCTCTAAAGATCAGTGACTTAGCGACCGCCATCGAAAGCCGGTTTTCGATACAACTGCTTAATGCCGAAGTCTACCCCATCGATTTCCTGCCCTCGCAGCTGAACTATGGCGATGTGTTGATGGTGACGGCGGGCGTGTTGTTGCTGTCGTTCCTGGCGACACTGTATCCGGCCCGAAGGGCCGCGGCGGTGCAACCTGCCGATGCCCTGCGCACGGAATAATTCTCGGCTAAACTGGCATTCGGCCGGCGTCTTTACTAGCTTTATAGTCTTCAACGGATTGAGGCACTGCCCGTGCGGTTTGCGCTTATTGGCTATGATCTGGGCGTTTTTGCCGGGGCCTTTGTCGCCACACCTGAAGCAACCCATCTCTACGTCTATCTTGGTCCGGGCCTGGGGCTTGCGCTGGCACTATTGCTTGGACTGCGTTGGCGGCTGTTGCCAACCAAAAGTGCATTGCTACTTCTGTTAACCGGCCTCAGTGCCATCCTGGGATTTCTGTGGCATATGAGCTGGGCCAGCTCGATTCTGCAACAGCAGTTGCCAGAATCCCTAGAGGGAAACAACATGCTGGTGACAGGCGTGGTCGTATCCTTGCCCCAGCGCAATGCCATCGCCCAGCAGTTTGCATTCCGCATCCTCCAAAGCGACCAGCAGTCCTCGCAGCGCGTAATTTTACTTAACTACTATGGTGAGAAATCGATCCGTGGCGGTGAGCATTGGTAATTCCTGGTGCGATTGAATAAGCCTCATGGTTTCGCCAACCCGGCTTCCTTCGATTACGAAGCCTGGTTATTTCAGCAGGCGATTGTGGCCAAAGGTTATGTCAGGAGCAGCACCGACAACCGTTTGCTGGCCGCCCATTCACGGTCTATAACGAGCATCCGATCCCGGTTACGCAGTAGGGTACAAGCCGCGGTTGCGGACCTGAACTATGGCGGCATTATTCTTGCCTTGATATTGGGCGATAGGAGTGGAATATCTCAGACCAGCTGGCAAAAGCTCAGCGACACCGGTATCAATCACCTGTTCGTGATATCTGGTTTACACATCGGCCTGATTGCAGTGGCAGTATTCTGGCTTGCAGACAAATTTATCCGTCTTTTACCGGCGATCCTGTTACGACTACCGGCGCAGAAATTTGGCGCGATACTGGCAATTATGGCGGTTTTGAGCTTCGCTGCGTTGCTGTTTCTGCTGCCCCGCGGAGTGGGAAATCGTTGGCTGGCCTTACCCCTGTGCCTGCCACTATTCTCCCCCTTGCCCGATAAATTCGAGCCTCCGAGCCTGAAGTTACATTTTCTGGATGTGGGCCAGGGCCTCGCCGTGGTGGTGCAGAGTCGTCACCACGTTTTGATTTATGACACCGGGGCAAATCTGAGTCCGGATTTCAATATCGGCAGGGCCGTGATTGCACCGTATTTAAATCGGCTGGGCATCGAGCGAGTGGATCTCGTGGTTATCAGCCACGCCGACAATGATCACGCAGGAGGTCTGAGTGGGCTATTAGAAAATATTGAGATTGGGGCCATTACCAGTAGCGGTGTCAACCTGGGGGTGACGATGGCAATAAAATCCTGTTATCAATTCGAGGGCTGGAACTGGGACCAGGTCGAATTCCGATTCTTGGGCTCGTTTGTTGACGCCGCCTCGGACAATGACAATTCCTGCGTGTTGCAAATTGCTGTGGGCAAGCATCGAATACTGTTGCCTGGGGATATTGAGCGATTTCGCGAACGTCAATTAGCTATCGACTACGGCGACACGCTGCGCAGTACGATCTTGGCGGCACCCCGTCATGGCAGCAAGACTTCTTCCAGCTATGCATTCATGAAGATGGTTAGTCCCGAGGTGGTAGTGTTTTCGGCGGGATACAGAAACAGTTTCGGGCACCCGCATCGGGAAATCGTGGCGCG
>Ga0066860_10001019_pt1 | contig 12631 bp, 12 predicted proteins | sample ETN07SmetaG_FD_65601 | JGI IMG/M metagenome (GOLD analysis project Ga0066860, IMG submission 65601) | Marine microbial and viral communities from oxygen minimum zone, Eastern Pacific Ocean - ETNP2014F14-07SV275 | ecosystem: Environmental > Aquatic > Marine > Oceanic ... | reverse complement strand
CCCATCAATCCGGTCAGCATCAGGTGTTCAGAGCTCTGAATAATCTGTAAGGCTGCAATGAACTCGCTACTGTTACGGAAGCCTCCCCGGTGCATACCGACGTCGATTTCCAGGCTTACCCTCATAGTGAGGTTGTTGTCGCGGGCAAACTGATCGTATTGAGCAAGTCGGCGGGGGCTATCGATGAGCCACTGCAACTGTAGGTCTGGCGAGAAGCACATGCTGCTTGTTTGTTTCTTATGCCAGTTATAAAAATGGCGAGCGGCACGGATAGGAAGCGGCTTGCCCATCAGGATGTCTGCGGACGGAATCTGATTCACAATCTGCAACAGAAATGGCAAGTGAAAGCACATCAGGCGCTGACTGCCGGTGCGCCGCATGATGTACTGGAGCAGCGGAATCGACGGCAATGACTTGGTGACAAGGCGATAGTCGAACCCTTTATTCAGTACGTCGATAAGGTGGTCAATGTTTCGATCCAGACGTTCCTTATCCAGCACCAGAGTCGGTGTGCAGATCTCGGCCTCATGTAGGGCCTCGGTCAGCGCCGTAAAATACAAGTCGTTCATTATTCGCCTGGGCCGGACGGCCGCTTATTACTATCATTTTATTTTTATTATTACTGATGCATTGGCAATGTTGCCAATCAGGTAACATCATATCCGGCCACTGCTGAAATAGCCAGTTTACTGCGAACGACTGGTCAGAGAATCAGAAGAACAATCCTGCCTCAAGCTGTGCTTCTTCGGTCATCATGTCGCGGCTCCATGGGGGATCGAAGACCAGTTCAACTTCGACAGAAGTGACATTAGGGACTTTCGCGACACGGTATTTCACGTCAGAAATCAGAACCGGGCCCATGCCACACGTAGGTGCCGTCAGAGTCATACGAATGTGAACCGCATTGTCGTTGATATCGACGCCGTAGATCAGTCCCAGGTCCAGAAGGTTGATCGGAATCTCGGGGTCAAAGATAGTGCGCAGCGCCTGTTCGATCTGTTCTTTGTGCACCTTGCCGTCACCAGGATCATCAAAGGCGATGGTTTCTGACTCAAGGCCCAATGCCGCTGCATCCGTGCCATCAACGCGCATCATGTTGCCGTTAACAGTGACGGTATAGTTGCCACCCAGCGCCTGATTGATGGTGACGAAGGTGCCTGCGCTGATTGTCGTCGGCGTGCCAGACGGCACCATGCGAGCAGGACAATTATCGTTGGCAACCACCATTCGACGTTCAATAGACATGGACTCAACCTGTGATGTGAAGAAAGCGCGTATTCTAACAGGATTAGCGCCAGTTTATTCACCTTCTCACCGCTCAGAATCTGTCGCCACATAGTTGTCCGGCGTCGGGAAGCAGTTTAAGCTGACGGAGTTTAACGTTGGTGGGCTGGAAACCCTCCATAAGCGACAAGGACTGCTATCACATGATTATCCTTCCTGTTGAGCGACGCCTGAACTGGAACCATCCGCCAGTCGTTCTGATAGGCATCATATTATTCAACATCCTCTTGTTCTTTCTGTATCAGAGTGGTGATACAGAGCGCTATATCAAAGCTCTGACTGCCTATAACGAGTCGGGTTATTTTGAAGACGAATGGCCGCACTATCAGACCTATCTCGAAGAGCTGGGCGAGATAGAGCAGCTCGAAGAGCTGCGTACGTACCACGACGATGACATGATCTTTCCGGTAGCGACAGCGGTGGTGACAGATCGCGGTTTCTATCGTTACCTTGAGGCAAATGGCCCTTCGTTGTTTTATCCGAGCTTCTATTATGAATGGGTTGATCGGCGCTCCGAGATTAATGATCAGATAGATAGCATCAGTAGTGTGCGTTTCGGTGTAAAACCAAATGACCTGTCAGTGATTGATCTGTTTATGTATCAGTTCCTCCACGGTGATTTTATGCACCTCATGGGGAATATGATGTTTCTTATGATCTGTGGTTTTGTTGTTGAGGCCGTACTCGGGCACCTGCCTTTTCTCGGGCTGTACCTGCTTGGCGGAATTGTTGCCGGGTTGTCGCACGCGGCTGTAGATTTCAGTTCAGAGCAGCCTTTGGTGGGCGCCTCGGGTTCATTGTCAGCGGTCATGGCAATGTATTTGATCATCTATCGATGGCAGAGCATTCGCTTCTTTTACTGGTTCTATCTGATTGTCGGTTATTTCCGAGCACCAGCGATGATTTTACTGCCTGTATATATAGGCAAGGAACTCATCAGCTTCTACACAGACCCAGATAGTAATGTGGCATTTATGGCGCACGCTGGTGGGTTTGTTGCTGGTGCATTGTCGGTTGGCGCGTTAGCCTTTGTGCGTCCCGAACTGCTTAAGTTTGAATACATAGAAACACCTGAAGACGACACAGAACCTTATCGTCAACAGCTTGCTGAGATATATGCCGCCATTGAAAAGTATCGGTTCGATACCGCTCAACATCGTATAGAGCAAGCGATCGCGACTTATGGTGAGGAGTTCGAGCTGCTGTTACTGCAATACAACCTGCTGAAACTGCGCAAAAATAAAACCTGGTTGGCCAGCCTCAAGAAAGTACTGAGTTATGAAAGTACCTCTGATGACGAGTTAATCCGCCAGCGGGATATATGGGCAGATGTGCGCCCATACCTGAAGCATATTGATTCTGAAACATTGGCGGTATGCGGCTCCAATTTCTCTCACTTAGAGGATCTCAGTTTCTCCGAGGAGATATTTTCTTTACTGAAAAAGCGCAACGCAAAGCCATCTGAATTAAGCCGTGTGGCTACCAGCCTGGCCAAAGCACACAGTCGGCAGAACCGCGCAGATAAACAGAAATACTATATCAATGTCGCTGAGCAACTGGCGCTGGGGGCATAAATGAAATACTGCAAATATCATCCGACTGAAGCCGCTACCTGGTACTGCACGCATTGTGATTGTCAGGTATGTGATACCTGTACGCAGGAATCTGAAAGAGGTGACGATCGTTATTGCTGTAAATGCGGTGCGACACTTGAGTCATTAGGGTCTGCTTATACCGCTGAACCGTTCTGGGAACGTCTTTCTGAGACCTTTCGCTATCCACTGACCGTGCCGGTAATGACTCTGATCATTATCCTGTCTGCGATCAGTGGCGTTCTGTTCTTTATGCCAATCGTTGGTGCGGTGGCAGGTCTGATTTCTGCGGGTATTCTTACTAAGTACAGTTTTCAATGCCTGGAAGAAACGGCTTCTGGAAACATGTCTCCCCCCGGTCTGAGTGAAGCCTTCTCTGGAGGCATCATTATTATCTTTAAAATGATCGGGCTCATCATTCTGATTACTGCCGGGGGAGTTGGCTCATACCATTATCTGGGAGCCGGTATTACCGGGCTTCTTGGGGCGTTTGTGGTGCTGAGTATTCCGGCATTTCTGATTAACTTTGCATTAACTGATCGGGTACTGGCTTCGTTTGCTCCGCAGAATATATTACGTATCGTCGGTGCTGTCGGCTTGCCGTACGGTATTCTGATAGGCCTGCTTCTGCTGATGAGCTCTTCCGTTGGCCTGCTTTCCTATATGGTTTTCTCGGGCTTTGAGTGGGCCAGCATGATTTTGCAGTCGGTTATCTCCAATTTCTATATGGTGGTGATCTTTCATCTGCTCGGTTACGTGGTTTTTCAGTATCAGGAAAAGCTTGGTTTCTACGCACGGGCACAGACAGGTGATGCGCCAGTTTATCGCAGTGAAGTAGAGCGTAGCCGGGCTAAAATCAGCGTGCTGGTCAAAGAAGGTGATTACGAAGCCGTTAACCGGCTCTATCAGAAGACGCTCGATCGTAATGGGCAGGACATGTCGCTGAACGATGAATACTTTGAGTTCTTAATGGCTACCGGTAATAAAGAAAGTCTTCTTGAGTTCGCCGATGAGTACATGAGTTATAAGCTCCACAAAGGGCAGCAGGTACAACTTAAGCGAATCTATAATCAGGTCCGTAGTGTTATTACTGACTTTAAACCGACAGGCAGCGAAGTGCGATTTACATTAGCAAAGGATTACGCTTCGTTTGGAGATTACCCAGCTGTTGTTCGACTTATCAATGGAATGCATCAGGAATGCTCAGACAACCAGCTGCTTGTTGACGCTTATACCTTACTGAGGGAAGCTCTTGAGGCTCTTGGGCGGGATAGCATGGTACGCTCCTGTGATCAGTATTTGATTCGATTAAAGCGCAATGTGTCAGTAGGAAGCATATAGAGACTAAGTCTGCCAGCCTTGAACTATTAGCGTAGCTCGTCTGTCTCCATTGCTCAGATGGGTTAAAAATGCCATTGATCGGGGTGACTCAAATCAAGATCAGCGTATATTCATTACCTGATCTGAAAAGGAGGCCACTATGGATCTGATACTTACGAAGAGTAAATACCGTAAATTCCTCATCGAATTTCGTCAGTCGGACCAGGATAACGCAGATACAAATGGAGAGACGGAAGTAGTTTTCGAGGACAATAAGCGATACTACTTCAGAGCTCCGAATTTTTGTTTGGTCGCATACGATATTGGCGGGGGCAGAGTTGATCTCACTGATTACAATCACGTTACCTTGTCCAGCTCCAAAGGTATTGAAATGTTGAAAGTGGACCTTCGGCATGGAGGAGGTACTTCAACCAATATGAATCAGTCACTCAGTACCGTCGTCGCAGCAACGTCAGAGGCTGCTCGTTCTAAAGTGGTAGAAGCCGCTTTTCAGCGAATGATTGATGGTGCCACAATCAATCTTCATCAATACGAGATAATTTTTAAAGCTTACAATCAGCCCGCACGGTTCAATGGGCTCCTGAATAATGATGGAAGCTATAAATCTTCATGGAGAGCTTTAAAGAAAGAAGACTATCTTCACTTTATAAACTCGAGTGAATACAACGGGGATAGCACTGGAATGAGAAAAAAGATCACACCGCTGTAAGCGGTGCTTCTTACAGGGTTTCAGACGCTGAAACTTTCACCACAACCACAGAGGTCTTTGGCGTTCGGATTGTTAAACGTAATCGTGCTGTTAAGACCTTCTTTGGTGAAGTCGATTACGGTGCCGCGCACGTAGGCGCGGGCATCGGCGGCCACGTACAGGGTGACGTCGTCGGCGACTTGAATCGCATCGTCCTCTGACTTTTCCTCGTCGACAAACTCCACGTCGTATTTAAAACCCGAGCAACCGCTTTTCTTGACCGCCAGGCGAATGCCTTTCATGTCCAGGTTTTTGCTCAGTTGCTTACGCACGTGTGCAATCGCTGCCTCCGTCATGGAGACTTCTGCTTTAGCATTTGGATCATAAGTCTCAATATTCATAAGCGGATCACCTCAGAGTAAAAACATTTTGGCTTTTTCAAGGCCAGCAAACAGGCGTTCAACATCATCCATTGTATTGTAAAAACTGAATGACGCTCGCACCGTGCCCGGAACATTGAATTGCTCCATGATGGGCATCGCACAGTGGTGCCCTGTGCGCACGGCAATGCCTTGCTGGTCGAGCAAAGTACCGACGTCTGCTGGGTGCGCGCCGTCGAGCAGAAAACTGAATACGCTGGCTTTGTTTGATGCGGTGCCTATTTTACGCAGACCACCGAGCTTATCGGCAAGTTCGTTCGCTCGCTCCAGCAGGTTGTTCTCGTGCTGTTCCAGCAGGACGCGGTCAAGCCCGTTAAGGTAGTTGATCGCGGTGGCGAGACCAATGGCACCTGCAATGTTCGGCGTACCGGCTTCAAACTTGTAGGGCAGAACATTGTAGGTGGTTTTATCAAACGAGCAGTGCTCAATCATTTCGCCACCGCCTTGATAAGGCGGCATAGAGTTCAATAAGTCTTCCTTGCCATACAAGACGCCGATACCTGTTGGGCCGAATAATTTATGGCCAGAGAAAGCATAAAAATCGACATCGAGTGTCTGCACATCAACGTTCCAGTGCGACACGGCCTGAGCGCCATCGACCATCACTTTCGCACCAACCGCATGGGCTTGCTTAATGATCTCTGCGACCGGGTTGATGGTGCCCAGTGCATTCGATACGTGAACCACTGAAACCAGTTTAACTTTATCACTGAGCATGTCAGCGTAAGCGTTCATGTCCAGCTCGCCGTTGTCTTTGACCGGAATAGGGCGCAACGTTGCACCGGTGTGCTCACAGAGCATCTGCCAGGGCACAATATTGGAATGGTGCTCCATCCCGGTGACCAGAATTTCGTCACCGGCTTTAATGTTCTGACGACCCCAGGTGGCTGCGACGATATTGATCGACTCTGTGGTACCTCGGGTCCAGACAATTTCTTCCGCTTTGGCGGCGTTCAAGAAAGCCTGTAATGTTTTGCGGGCATCTTCAAATTGCTGCGTCGCACGGTCACTCAGCGTGTGCGCACCGCGGTGAACGTTCGAGTTATTCAGGCGGTAATACTCACTCAAGGCATCAATTACGCACTGTGGTTTCTGCGTTGTTGCACCATTATCCAGATATACCAGAGGCTTGCCGTTCACATCCTGATGGAGTGCCGGAAATTGTGCACGGATGTGGTTAATCAACGCCTGAGTCATTCTTACAGTTCTCCGGTCAATTGCGCGGATAGATCATCGCTGCGGCCAAAACGCTGTGCCAGTTGTGGACGCAGCCACAAACCGATCTCTTCGTGATTAAGGCCATTCAGCAGTTCGTTAATAAAACCAAAGCTGAGCATGATTTCAGCGTCTTCTTTACTGATGCCACGGCTTTGCAGGTAGAAACGCGCTTTCTCTTCAAGTTGTGCGACGGTTGCACCGTGCGCGCACTGAACATCATCCGCATAGATCTCAAGCTCAGGCTTGGTATTGATCTCGGCGGTGTTGGTCAGAAGCAGGTTTTTATTACTGAGTTCTGCCAGTGTTTTCTGCGCATCCGGGTGAATATGAATGCGGCCATTAAACGTCGCTTTGGCCTTATTATTCATAATGCCGCGGAACACTTCATTGGTCGTGCAGTGCGCCACCTTATGTTCAACAGAGGTATGGAAATCAATGACCTGCTTATTCTGCGGAACATAAACCCCGTTCATTTCGCAATGCGAACCGCCGACATTATGATTCACGATAATGTCGTTACGGGTAAGTGCTGTACCAAGACCCAAATGAAAGCCTTCATAGCGGGCATCGCGTTGCAGATCAATAAAGGTTCCGCCGATATGGAACGCCGACTCTGACATCAGCTGCAGACGGTAGTGAGTCAGTTTAGCGTTGTCGCCAATGCGGATTTCAGTCACGGCATTGGTAAAATTATTCTGCACGCCATCGACGGTATCATCACCGGCGTAGTGCTCGATGACGGTGGCTTCTGCACCCTGTTCAAGTGCTACCAGCAAACGGGTGTTTACTGTAAATGCTTCATCGCCTGCAGTACTGGAGCAGCTGTTGGCATAAACAATATGCAGCGGGTGTTCCAGGCGCTGATTCTTTTCAACGAGCAGGAAAAGACCATCATTAATGCTGGCGTCGTTCAGATCAGCAAACAGGTGTCCACGGTCGGCTTTAACTTCGCCTAATAAACCGCGAATAATTTCCTGCTGTTCCGGACGAGCGTCGCGGAAGCGAACGACCAGTTCGAGTGCTGCCGCGTCTGACGCATTGGTATCTATTTCGCCATTAGCAATCACAATACGATGTGCGCTCAGCCCGGGAATGACCGGCGCATGGGCCTGAGCTTCTGGTGCAGTCGCTGCAAAGCCTGCCTGAGACAGGTTGTACAGCGAGGTGTACTTCCAGTCTTCGTGTTTTTTCGTCGGCAACTCTGCTTGCGAAAAAGCCTGCTGGCCGCGTTCGTTAGTCGAGGTTAGCCAGGCGAGGGGGCTGATGTTTTTAGCAAGCGTAAGCTGCTGTGCAATAAATTCAGCGGCCATATCACTCAGCTCCGTTGTCGTTACCGTTTTCCAGCCAGCCGTAACCTTTTTCTTCCAGCTCGAGTGCCAGCTCTTTACCACCGGATTTTACGATACGGCCGTTCGCCAGAACGTGAACGTAGTCAGGTACGATGTAGTCGAGCAGACGTTGATAGTGGGTGACGACTATGAAGCTTCGGTTCGCATCGCGCATGGCGTTGACGCCTTCGGCAACCACCTGCAGAGCATCAATATCCAGACCTGAGTCAGTTTCATCGAGAATGCACAGGCTTGGCTCGAGCAGCATCATCTGCATCAGCTCGTTACGCTTTTTCTCACCACCAGAAAAGCCTTCATTAACGCCCCGCTTGAGGAAGCTCTGATCGAGGTTAACGGCTTTGCACTTTTCACGCGCCAGTTTTAAAAACTGAACCGAGTCCAGAGCAGGTTTTCCTTGCTGTTCACGTACGGCATCGACCGACGCTTTCAGGAATTCAAGGTTAGAAACGCCTGGAATTTCTACTGGATACTGGAATGCCAGAAACAGACCTTCGCGAGCGCGCTCTTCCGGATCAAGATCAAGAATGTCTTTGCCGTTCAGCGTGGCTGAACCGCCAGTCACTTCGTAGCCTTCACGACCTGCCAGTACATTACCCAGAGTACTCTTACCAGCACCGTTCGGGCCCATGATGGCGTGAACTTCACCCGGGCCGATGTTCAGGTTCAGGCCTTTAAGAATGTCTTTTTCTTCAACGCTGGCCTTGAGGTCTTTAATCTCGATCATTTCTGTAACCTTTTTGTCTGGTGGCAGACGGTTAGTGTTCAAATTTCTATTTTTGATTTCTTTCGGGAAACCGGAAGAAGATCGGCCAAGCCTCAACTTATTCCGACCTCCCTTAATTCATGCGCTTTTGAGTAAAACAATCTGCGTCGTGAGCGAAGGCCGGGGGAGGCAAAAATTTTTAACAATGCCCGGCCGAGCGCAACAGCAGATTTAGCCTACGGAGCCTTCTAAAGAAATCTCGAGCAGCTTCCCTGCCTCAACGGCAAATTCCATCGGCAACTCTTTAAATACTTCTTTGCAGAACCCGTTAACAATCATGGACACCGCTTTTTCGGTGTCGATACCGCGCTGCTGACACAGGAATAACTGGTCGTCGCTTACGGTCGATGTGGTCGCTTCGTGTTCAACCACGGCACTTGGGTGTTTGCTCTCAATATATGGGAATGTATGCGCACCACACTTGTCACCCAGCAATAATGAGTCGCACTGAGTGAAGTTGCGCGCGCCTTCCGCCATTGGCCCCATTCGAACCAGACCGCGATACGCGTTCTGACTCTTACCGGCAGAGATACCCTTCGAGATGATGGTCGACTTGGTGTTCTTGCCCATGTGGATCATCTTGGTACCGGTGTCGGCCTGCTGATAATTGTTGGTCAGGGCGACGGAATAGAATTCGCCGATGCTGTTATCGCCTTTTAATACGCAGCTTGGGTATTTCCAGGTGACAGCAGAGCCGGTTTCAACCTGAGTCCAGCTCACTTTCGCATTTGTATGAGCAACAGCCCGCTTGGTCACGAAGTTGTAGATACCGCCTTTGCCGTTCTCATCGCCGGGGTACCAGTTCTGTACGGTACTGTATTTGATTTCAGCACCATCAAGAGCAACCAGTTCAACCACGGCCGCGTGGAGCTGATTTTCATCACGCATGGGTGCGGTACAGCCTTCGAGGTAACTCACGTACGAACCTTCGTCGGCAACAATCAGAGTACGCTCGAACTGGCCGGTCATGGCTTCGTTAATACGGAAGTACGTAGACAACTCCATAGGGCAGCGCACACCTTTAGGGATGTACACAAAAGAGCCGTCCGAGAAAACGGCGCTGTTCAGTGCCGCAAAATAGTTATCGCGCTGTGGGACTACCGACCCCATGTACTTTTTGATCAGCTCTGGATATTCGTGCACGGCTTCAGAAATCGGCATAAAAATGACGCCAGCTTCTTCGAGCTTGTCGCGGAAGGTCGTTGCCACCGACACCGAGTCAAATACTGCGTCGACGGCGACGCCTGCCAGCGCCATCTGCTCGTGCAGAGGAATGCCCAGCTTGTCATAAACAGCAAGCAGCTCAGGGTCGACTTCATCAAGCGACTTCGGCTTGTCGTCCATACTCTTTGGCGCCGAGTAATAAGACACGCCCTGATAATCGATCTTCGGATAACCGAGGTGCGCCCAGTCAGGCTCAGTCATCGTCAGCCATTCACGGTAGGCCTTCAGGCGCCACTCAGTCAGCCACTCTGGCTCACCTTTTTTAGCTGAAATAAAGCGCACCACATCTTCGTCCAGCCCCGGCGGAAGGGTCTCGGATTCAATGTTAGTGACGAAGCCGGCTTTGTATTCACGGGCTTTGATCTGGCTTTCAATTTCAGCGTTGGTGGCCATAGCTACTTCTCTCGCATCGCATCATAGGTGCATCGGGTACGTCGTCATCGCGCGCAGTTTACCAGAACTGGCGCCAATAACTGAGTATTTTACTCAGGTACTCTCTGTCTGTACAGAAAGAATACCAAGTTGGTATGCTTTGTGTCAGGATTGTATCAAAGCCCATGAATGCTGACGAATCGACAATGATTCTCAACAGGACAGTAGATGTTAAGAATTGGAAAACTGACCGACTACGGCATACTGGTGCTCAATCACCTCGCAGCGCAGGGGGCGGTTCAGCAATCAGTGGACGACCTCGCCGCTGCGACGGCACTCAACGCCCCGACCATCCGCAAAGTCATGAAGTCGCTGGTCGACAGCGGTCTGGTAATCGCCCGACGCGGTGCCAAAGGCGGCTACCGCATTGCCCGCTCTCCGCGACAGATCAGCCTTCGGGACGTCGTTGAAGCGTTCGAAGGGCCGATTGCCCTGACCGAATGCTCCCAGAACGACAACGTCTGTGACATTACTGACACCTGCACACTGTCTGACGGGTGGGGCGGCATCAACCAACTCATTATGCAGATGATGGGGCGTATATCACTTGAGGACGTTCGTAACCCTCAGATCGTCGATAAACTGTTCCGGCAGATGTTGGATGAAGGGCCAAGGATTCAGTTGGTGAACTTGTAACGGGTGTTGTGTCAACTGGGATTTAGTTGTTGTTTTTGTATTCAAACTCGACTTATCGTGTAGACACTCGCCTGTAATAACTCTTTTAGTCTGTTGAACGGTCGTCACGCCTTCAGTGAGCACAAGCACTCGCACTAGCGTTTCGTATATCAGGCAATTGTTTTTCAAATATAGTTAATTTTTTAATTGAAACATCGCAAGACAAGGATTTATGGAAGTGATTAACAAAAATAGGCCAGTTAAGGAAAAAATTGAATGCCTGGTGCGAGTGATTTTGAATATTAAAGATCACTTAAAATATGGGGACCCAAAGCGAATGTACTCACAGTACCTTCGTTATGCTCTCGATGAAGTATCGCATCTGAACTTCTGCCATTCGCGAAATGCTGTTTGACTCAAGAGAAAAGATGTAGTCCATGAGCATGTCGTTCCTCATTCATTCGTAATGGAAAAATTGTTGTCCCTGGAGAAAGTCACGCCTGAGACGGTTAAGAGTGTGCTGGAAAAGTTTTACATCATATGCGCCATTACTAAAGATGAAGACAGAAAGCTAACAGCAGCGGGCCTGAGATCGAAAATGCCAGAGGGTTGGAATGAGCAAAAAGACAGTGTCTTTGCCCGTTATGAAGCTGTAGGGATTCTCCTCAAAGAATGAGGTGTTGCACGAGATCGTATTGCGGTGGATATACTCAGGATATGAAGTAGTTTGATATACACTTGATGCAGTTGAAGTAAGAGTACTCCCGACTAAACGGAACTTTGAACCAAGGAGTAGGTGGAATGAGCACGTTAACCGATACCCCCAATAATCAAAGACTTTCTTATTCAGACATCGCTCCAGATGCTGTGGCTTTCCTTCTGGGTATCGCTCTCGCCTGGTACACAGGCTGGCAGACAACGGACCTGATCTGGAGTCTCTGGCTCAGCAGTTTACTGATTGGCTTTCTGACGATTACCTTGACGATATTGGGTGGCGCTAACTTGGTTTCAAAAGCCGACCTGTCGTTATCGGATGCTCCGCGCCGGGAAGTCGTGGCCGGCATTGGCCTCTTTATGGCTGTTTTCTTACTTTTATTCTTCTCGGTACACTTCTGCGCATTTCATGCCGGGCATGCCAGTTTTCTCTCCAGCTTTTTCCCTGTGCCAGCCATTGAGTCTGTAGACTTTCATGAGGTCTTTATGAATCCTGTCGGTCTGCTGGCGATTGCGTTAACGAAGCTGCTTCCCGTTTACGGTTTATTTATGATTCCCATGTTGATTGCTGAGCGCCACGGCTTTATCAATGCATTTCGCTTGGCTGATCTGAGGTCTCGGATAGAGAGTCACTCAGCCACACCCGAGCAGAGCGAAACTGAGAAAACCAGAAACGTAGCAAAGGTAGGCCCCAATAGACGCTCTCTAGGTCGACTGTTTTCAGATCCGTATCGGAACGTCATTCGCATGCACTTGCTGATTATTGCGTTCGCAGTTTTACAGTCTCTGGAACTGGATTCCTGGGTAGGGTTTATGATGGTGTACAGTGTATATTTCTTTCCGTGGCGAGCGTTGAATATGCGTAAGGCGAAAGCGTGAGTAAGGCAGCTATGATGCTTTGTCGTGCTGCGCTACAATCTGCCCATTAGTTGAAACAGTTCCGATATCGACATGACTCCATCCTACCTCGA
>Ga0066860_10001018_pt1 | contig 12633 bp, 10 predicted proteins | sample ETN07SmetaG_FD_65601 | JGI IMG/M metagenome (GOLD analysis project Ga0066860, IMG submission 65601) | Marine microbial and viral communities from oxygen minimum zone, Eastern Pacific Ocean - ETNP2014F14-07SV275 | ecosystem: Environmental > Aquatic > Marine > Oceanic ... | reverse complement strand
CTTGCGGAAAATGAAGCGGAAACCTTCGGTATCACCCATGCCGAGTTGGGGGCCCGGTTCATTAAAAAATGGTGGCCGGTTTCTCCGGGTCTGGTAGAAGCCATTACCATCCACCATGATTCACCAGGAAAAAGCGGAAACGTGAAGCATATTGCCCACCTGCTCGCCAACCAGAACGAATTCGGTAACGGCATTGTGCCGGAAGCCGCGGCCCCCTTGGAATACGGGGTTCTCGACAAGCTGGACATCGACTCCGAGGAGCTGGAAATCCTGATTGAGAATACTAAAGAAGGTCTGGATGCCGCTAAATCTCTCCTTACGACTAATGGCTAGCCACTAGGCGTGGGGCCAATGAGCAATAACACATTAAACCGTAAACACGGTTGCCCGCAAAGTACTGATATTAATTACTACCAGCGGAGGTTCTCCGCCCACTAGGCGCCGGTGAGCCGCCGATGGCAAATTGCAATAGCTTTATTTGGCAATCAAAGAGTTATCTCGGCTTAATAAGCCCTTGCCATTTGCCTCCCCTGCGAAGGGGCTAACGAGAAGTTGAAACAGAAACTTCATGGAAACCACTTTCTTCGCAGGAAGGATATCTCCGATCACACCCACCAGAGTCTCGGCGAGAACTCGATTCGTCGATAGGCTTTTCAAAACCCTGTTGCAAAAAGGCCGATTATAAATCAGCCATTGAAGAACCCGGCTCAACAAAAACTTTCCGCCAAACTCTTCCTGCCTCCTTTTGTCATAAACGGAGAGAAAATTCCTGGAAAAATTCGAACTTTGAAATCCGGCATGAATTACCTCACTCGCTATTTGCGAGCTTCTTAATGACAGGTAGATACCTTCTCCGGTAAAAGGGTCGATAAAACCCATCGCATCCCCAACCAGGACCAGTCCGCTACAAGGAACCGGTCTGACCGCGAATGCCAAAGATTCCACCGAACGCACAGGTTCCACCCGTTCCGCGTCCTGAAGCATTTCACGGCGGCGGCGGTTTTTCATCAGCACACGATGATAAAACGTTTCCGGCTTTTCGACCCCTTCGACCTTCTCGACTCTCTCGCAATCAAGGACAGAACGGTCCACCACCAGCACCACATTGGCCCGGCCATTTCCTACAGAAGAAATTCCCGTATAGCCCGGTCGGCTGACATGCATATAACAATAATCATCCGGCAGTCGCACACCCTGCCAATGTGCCGAAAAAGCAATCTTGCCATTGCCTTTAGGTTCCTGTTTTAAACTGAATTTTCTTAAGGATACCGCGTTGCGTCCCCCGGCATCCACAACCAGTTTGGCCTTCAGGGAAAAGGAAGTTTTGTTTTCGTCCCAGCCATGAACCCCGGCAACGCAACCGTTGTCGAAAATAAAATCCGTCACCTTATGTTGTTCAAAAACCTTCACACTGGTGCTTTGGACCTGCTTTATAAATAGCGCATCCAATTGAAAACGGGGAACAGACAAACTGCTCGGCCTCAAGCCTGTCTCCGTGGAGACAGGATAATCCATCTCCAACTCGGCGCTTTCATAAGAAGAGATCGCTACCCCTTTTAGTCGTTTGGGAACCAATGCTTCAATGGAAGCAAGCACACCCAACTGCTCAAGAATGGGGTCGGCTCCCGGACTGATAAATTCCCCGCACACCTTGTCACGAGGGAATTTCGCCTGGTCACAAAGCGCAACGTCATAACCACGGCGATTGAGATCCAGCGCCATGGCACACCCCGCCGGCCCGCCGCCAATGACAATGACATCATATAAATTCACAATCAGTCCTTTCGTCCCACTAAAGCAATCCGGTAAGGAAAATGGCGGTGGATTTCGAAAGGGTCCATTTCGGCCTCCTGGGCCAGTTGGCGGAACTCTTCCGGCGTGAAGGCGTTCATCACCGAAACAGGTGCGTCAAAACGGGTCAGTCGGTTGCGGGTAAAAATCCGCGTCAACAAGAATATGGCCGCATGCGCGATGCGGCTCCGGTGCAGATCATTGACCACCACGCCCAACCGTCCTGCCTTGTATATCGCCCGCAAAATCATCACCGCCTTCTGCCAACTGAAATGATGCAGGGACAAGGAGTTGACCGCCAGATCAAAACCCGCCTCCCGAAACGGTAATGTAAGAATATCGCACTGCACCAGCCGGATCTCCGGAAAGAGGGCAATCTCCTCCCTGGCAAATTTCAGCATCTTGGCGTTGATATCAATGGCAGTAATATGAATCGGCACCCGCAACCGGCGCGCCAGTTTGACCAGAGCTATCGGTTGATCGGCAGACCCAGTGGCCGCGTCCAGCAGCGTAAACGGATGATCGCTTTTATGGGCTTTGAGAAAAGGTTTCACATGGTGGAGCAGAACCCGGTATCCGCTTAAATAGCGGTTGACCGTGGCAACATCTTGAAGGCTGTCCCGCACCTCTTCATAAGGCGCTTCATCCAGATCCAGCAGCTCATCTCTCAAATTTCGGGGAGGAAAAAAAAATGATTTCATATCACTCGGCGTGAGGCTGTGATATCCATCCTAAACTTTCATGCCCCGGAGGGGTACGGTGAGCAATCGCTTTATTTTGTGAGCAAACGTTCTCTCGGCTTTACGAGCCATTGCTATGCGCTCAATCTTTGAAGAAAAAGTAGGGTTGTCCCGATTCAATTCTTTTCTTTGAAAGATTCGAGGCTATTTGTTTGAATATTCCACGGGTGATCGGAATCATGATAAGGAGGCCAATTATATCCGTCACTGCACCAGGAGTGATGAGGAGCATACCTGCCACCCCCATCACGGCGCCATTAAGGGCTTCATCGCCAGGGGCTTCCCGCGACTTGAGGTGCCTCTGCATTTTCTCAAAGACCTCTTTGCCATAGCTCTGGCTAACAATAATTCCAATCAGAAAGGTGAGCATGACCAACGAAACCGTATTGAGAACGCTGATCGAATCGCTCACAAATTTCAATCCATAAAGTTCAATCCCTGTGCCCAGGGCAAAAAAGGCTGTAATCGCTAAAGACATTTTCAATACCTGGAGAAAGTTAAACGGGCAAAATAGAAGCAATGACCATAGCACGGCCAGGATTCACCGGAAAGTAAAAACCATAGTCCGGTAATTTTCTAAAAAATTTACAATGCTAATATCGATTTTTCAATGGGGAACAAACCCTACACCAGCCTGAGTGAGAGATTTCTTCCTTTTACCTTGTTTTTTAGCTATACTCCATCGGAATATTTCTCGGTAGTGGAGGATCGGGATGAAACGTTTTATCCAGACAGGGATCGTGATCGGGACCGCATTTGTGCTGTGGCAGGTATCTGCCGATGCGCGCTTTCTCGATTTGAAAAAACAGGAACAGGCACCTGCCTCCGTTCCACAAACTATTCCCACTCCACAGCCACACGTTCCCATTTACAATTCAGAAGTCGAACCCCAGGGCATCAGCCTGCGTTTTGAAAATCTTTCTTTAATCAATGTACTGAGAAATATTCAGGAGGAAACGGGCATTTTGTTTTCCATTGACCCTTCTCTTGAGGCGGTCCCTTTCAGCGCCACTGTTCAAGCGGGTAACTGGGAAGCGGCTGTACGTGAACTGTTAAAAGGATTCAGCCGGGTTGAAGTCTGGACCCGCAACCTTGAAACCAGCCACATCTGGATTTTATCCGGGCAAGGTTATATTCAGGAACCGCCTAACGCGAATATCCGCTTGAGCCGCCAGGCAAAACCGGTATCGCGACCGGGTCAACAAAAACCCCGGTTTCGCGTTGCTCCAGCACCCGCACCGGTACCCACCCCGGTTGCTAGTACTCAAATCAAGATTGAAGACCTTCCACCGCATATTCTCTTTGAGCCGGGAGTTTTGACCTTCTTCAAATCCAAGGGAATCGCGCTTCCCGATAACGTGAAGAACATGTTCGGTCCCAACCTGGAAGGGTTGCCGGCCAATATGCCCATCTCCCCGCATATCCTGAATGACCCGACGTTTAAAGGTTTCCTCGAATCAAAAGGAATCCAAGCTCCGCAAAGTTAAGCGAAGAACCGTTGCTCCCCCATAATCGGGGAAGTGCATTAGCTATCTTTGCTAACCCAGTTTTAAAAGAAGCCAGCCTGAAATTCCTTTTTGCCCATTCAATTCCTTATTTGAACCGTTCCAAACTGCGATGGCCATTAAAACCGATTGTTTAAACTGAACATCATCGCCATTGGCATTGGTTAAAGATCGATTGAAAACCAGGCGCCACTTATTATTTTTCCATTCCGCAACGCCTTGTACATCCTGCTGGCGCTGCTCGGTCAGGGTGCTGAATCCTTCTGCGTTCAAATCCTCAATAGTTTGATAACCAAGCTGTGAGTTGGGGTTGTCTCTTACTCCTGGCTGCCCTCTTTCTCCGCCCACCGATTTCCATTGCCAGATATTGACGGGCTTTCCTGCCTCGCCCATGGTGATCAATGGAGCCTCCTTAGCGGAAGTAACCGGAAACATCACTGCCGCCCGGTCGACATACAACGCCGAATGGTCAAAGTTACTATCCCGAGTCGCGTCATTCCATTCCAGCATGATGACTATGCCCGAACTGTTTTTTGCGGCACGCACCGTAACTTCCCTCGTGGAAGGGTTCGGCCATTTCGGATTTGTGATCATCTGCGGACCGAGTTCTACCTTGACGGGAACAGGTCCTCCATCCCAAAAAGGATCATAGGGGTTTTCCGGCAAGGTTCCGTCATGGCTGACCACTTGTATAACAGGGCCACAACTTTCATCCTGCAAACAATCTTCAACATTCACGCCGCAGGAAGAGATGAACAGAGCGCAGAGCACAAGCCTCATCCCCAAGCCGAAGGGCTTCATTATTTTTTTTGTCATGGAAATGAATCTAGTAATGGGGATCTCAATTTATTCGGTAATTTTCTCTACCGCAACCACTAGGCGTGTGGCGGTGATATTCTTCCTCAGCTTTCTTGCCCCGCAGGGGTACAACTGGCAATCGCTTTATCTGGCTAAAGAAAAGTTGTCTCGGCACAATCAAGCCCTGGCTATTTGCCTCCGGTGGCTCACCGGCCATTAATAATTTTTGATCAGACTTTCGAGTTCTTTTTTCAATTCGGGAGTATAAGGACCGACCAGAATCAGGTTCAGATATTCTGGAACAAAAGTTCGACGGGCAACCTCCGTGATTTTTTCTTTCGAGATCGCCAGGATTCGGTTTCGTTCTTCTTCCAGGGACATTTCTTCTGAATAAAGGTGAGGAAAGGCATAACGTATCACCTGTTTGTAAGGATCGTCCAACTCTGAATCCAGATCAAACATATAACGCTTTTTCACATGGGCAACTTCATCATCAGAAGGCCCCAGGCTGGCAAATTTTTCAATCTCATGGAGGAGGACTTTTGCAACCTCAATGAGCTTTTCCGGCCGCGCCGTTACATCAAAATCCATCGTGCCGATATCCGACATGCTGGTTGCCCGGCATTCCACCGAATAAACCAAGCCGCGCTCCTCCCTGAGCACCCTCTGTAGTCGAGAGGTAAAACCATCATCGAAGATTTGGCTGATCAGCCCTAGAGTCAGGAAATCCTCATGATTGTAGGAACGGGATCGAAAACAAATTTGCAGTTCGATCTGGCTGTCTGAATCGTGTTGGAAAAGAAACTGCGGTCGGACCTGTTTATCGGCAATACTTCCGATAAAATGATTTTTTGAAATCGGCGCCACTCCATTGGAGAAAGTGGAAAAGTATTTTTCTGACAATTGAAGATTGCGATCATGCTCAATGGGCCCCGCCATCGCCAAAACCATGTTGCCGGGAACGTAATGGGCGTTGTAGTAGTCCCTCAACATCTCTACCGTAATCGTTTTAATCGTCTTTTCTGTCCCAATGGTCGGCCAGGACATCGGTGTTCCAGGATAAAGCAGTTTGCATGCATGATTGTTTATGTCTACATTCACGCCCTCTTCGTTGAGATCCTCATAGTACTCCTCAAGAATGATTCCACGCTCAAGCTCAATCTCCGGAAATGTCGGGGAATAAAAAAAATCGGAAAAGATTTCCATTCCTTTTTTCAATTGCGAGATATGTGGACTGAACCCGTATTGCGTGTATTCACCAAGAGTGGAGGCACGAAGATCCCGGCCGATATTCTCGAATTCCATATTCAGGGAGATCGAATCGGGGTACTTCCGGTTTCCCCGGAATAACATATGTTCCAGAAAATGGGAGATTCCATTGTTCTCCTCATTTTCAAATCGCAAACCGGCTCGGACAAACATCGATACTTCCATGGTGTGAATATGCGGCATTTCCACCGTCACCACCGTCAAGCCGTTGGGCAAAACATCTTTAAAATATTTCAACGAAAATTCCGTAACTTCCATATTTCCTGTAATATAAGAACCCATGAATGTACGACCCCGCCGCAAACGGACGAAGTATCCGATAAAGATTTCTATTTAAAAGGCGTGGCAACAAGGCTACGCCTTGAGGAAAAGTGGGTAGGCTAAGCAATATGCCAGTAAAACCCGTTTGCTTTTCAAGTATAGACCTATTGGCCCCACGCCGAGTGGCCCTCTAGCGAGGGAGGCAAATAGCAAGGGCTCTATTTAGCCAAAATAATTTTTGCTAGCCAGAAATAGTTATTGCTAGTTGGCCCCACGCCAAGTGGGGGAATAAAACCCACTTGTGGGATTTAAAATGAAAAGGCATTATTGCACAAACACAGAGCCAACTCCCAGAAAGATATGAATAATTTAGAATGGTCGAAATCCGATTACGCCATCGGATTAGACTTCATTACACAAAATGAGGAGCAGGCAAAGGCTTCGACCCTGCTAGATGCCGGATCGGAGCTGACTGTGGCCCTTCCCACCGGCCTGCCGCTATACGGAATGGGGCTCTACAGTGCGTTCATTCTGGCCCCGATTCTCCTGTTCATCCTGATCGTGACCTATTTCCTGGTCGCTTACTTGTTTTCCGGACATGGAACAACGGCAACACTTTTCATGGTTATCAGCGGGTGCCTTTTTATGCTGTGGGGACTGGGAAAGGTTCTACAGCTTTTATTTTCAGTCCGCGAGCTTTTTACGAGGAAATTTTTTGCGACCTTAGGCAAAAAAGGGGTAGCCATGCATTTTTCCCGCTGGCATTTTCCACTTCAATGCCAAACCGCCATTGCCTGGAATGATGTTGAATCCACGCAGGTAACTACCACCCTTTTTATTCCCGGCCTGCTTGTTGGAATCCTTAGAACCACGATTTTCCAAATCACCGCTAAAAACGGCGAACTCCTGAAAATTCCTTTTCACCCCAAGAAGGATGGGGCGCAATCCGTAATTGAGGCAATAGGTAGGCAAATCCAATCGCAATCAGGTACATCTGTACAACGGCCAGAAAAATAAAACTTTTCACGACGCATTCCTGTTATTCAAACAAAATGGCATCTTCTCCCAGAAGGGCCTGGATCTGCTGAATCACTTCATCAGAAGGTTGAATGCGCAGTTCCTCCGCCACCGTGACCACACGCTCCTTGTCATCCGGAAAGATGAAATGCAGGCGAGTGTCGTTGTTGCCCTTGTGGGAGGCAAGAATCCCCTTCACCGCTACCAGGGTTTCGCGCTCCAATCCCAGTGTCCTGAAATGAATCAGGACCCGGCCATGAAAATGCTGCTTGGCCTGGGCAAGCGGAAAGACCTCTTTGGCAATAACTTTCGGTAGACTGCCTTCGGAGTCCACCTCACCTTTTACCAGAAGCGGTTCTTCCCCCAGTAAAAGCGACTGGGCCTGACTGTAAATTTCGGGCCAAAGGATCACCTCCACCGATCCCTGCAAATCCTCAAGGGTAATGATCCCCATCTTATCGCCCCTGCGGGTAGTTTTAGAAAGATGTTTGATCGGGATTCCTGCCAGGCTGACGGTTTTTCCGTTTCCCGCTTCCGCAATGGAGGCGGAAGTTGCATCCGTAAACCAGGACAACTCCCGGGTAAACCCATCCAGCGGATGGCCTGTGATATAAAATCCGATACTTTCCTTTTCCAACCTGAGCCGATCGGCATCGCTCCACTCCTCCACATTGCTAACAGATTGTTTATTTTCCTCAACATTGACCTCAAACGAATCGAACATGCTAAACTGTCCCAACTCCTCGTCTCTTTGTTTGCCCTGCCCCCGTTCCATACAGGCTTGAAGTTCTTTCATCATCCCTGCCCGGCATTGCCCCAAGGAGTCGCAGGCACCGCTTTTAATCAAACCCTCAAATACCCGCTTGTTGACCAACTGCATATCCACGTTCTCACATAATTGTTCCATTGATGTGAACCGGCCCAGCCCTTGCCGCGCCTCGATAATATTGTCGATTGCTTTGCCCCCGACATTTTTAATGGCCCCTAAACCAAAGACCAGTTTATTTTCGGATACTGAAAAGTCGCGGTGGCTCAGGTTCACATCCGGGGGTTGCACGGTAATATTCATTTCACGGCAATCATGGATATAGCGAATAACCTTATCGGTGTTATCCATATCACTGGTGATCAAGGCAACAAAAAATTCCAGCGGATAATGAGCTTTCAGGAAAGCGGTCTGGTAAGAAATCTGCGCATACGCCGTGCTGTGCGACTTATTGAACCCATATCCGGCAAACTTTTCCATAAGGTTAAAAATCTTTTCCGATTTTTTTTCATTTATTTTATTTTCCCGCGAACCTTCCATAAACTTTTCACGCTGGGCGGCCATCTCCTCCTGGTTCTTCTTTCCCATGGCCCTTCGTAGCAGGTCTGCATCACCCATGCTGAACCCGGCCAGCACACTGGCGATCTTCATCACCTGCTCCTGATAAAGAATGACTCCATGTGTTTCCTTGAGAATGGACTCCAACTGCGGCAGGTCATATTTTTCCTCCATCGTCCCATGCTTGCGTTTGACATAATCATCGACCATGCCGCTTTCCAGAGGTCCCGGCCGGTACATCGCCAAAAGGGCAGTGATGTCCTCAAAACCGTCCGGTTTTAATTTTTTAAGCAGGTCGCGCATGCCCGAACTTTCCAGTTGGAAGACCCCAAGCGTTTTTGCATCGCAAAGGAGCTTAAAGGTAGCAGGATCATTCATGGGGATGGCACTAATATCCAGCTCGATATTTTTCGACTGTTGAATCATTTTTAAGGCCTTATCAACCACTGTCAGGGTTCTCAACCCTAGAAAATCCATCTTCAGCAGACCCAGTTTTTCCACACTACCCATGGCATACTGAGTCACCACTTCATCGTTACTGCCTTTATAAAGAGGACAAAACTCCGTCAGAGCTTTGGATGATATGACTACACCCGCCGCGTGGGTCGAGCAGTGACGCTGTAGGCCTTCCAGATTTTTGGCGATATCCAGCAGTTCAGCGACTTTCGGGTTTTCCTTGCGCAGTTTTTCAAATTGCGGCTCTTCCTTGAACGCGTCCTTAAGGGTGATGTTCAGCTTGTTGGGAACCAATTTCGCCAACTTATCAACTTCGCCATAGGTCATATCCAGAACCCGTCCGACATCGCGAATGACTCCCTTTGCGTTCATACTGCCGAAGGTGATGATCTGGGTTACGTTCTGGTTCCCGCCATATTTCTCGGTGACATATTTGATCACCTCATCCCGCCCATCCATGCAGAAGTCGATGTCAATATCCGGCATGCTTACCCGTTCAGGGTTCAGGAATCGCTCGAACAGTAAATCGTATTGCAGAGGATCGATATCGGTAATTTCGAGGGCATAAGCCACCACACTGCCCGCCACGGAACCGCGACCGGGCCCAACCGGAATGCCATTTTTCTTGGCGTACTGGATAAAATCCCACACGATGAGAAAATAGCCGGGATATCCCATCGTATTGATAATCCCAAGCTCCCGGTCCAACCTTTTCTCATAAGTTTCCCGGTCAAATTCAATCTTCCGCCCCGCCAATTCTTTGAACCTCTTTTTCAAACCCTCACGGGACCGTTCATCAAGATAAGTCTCGAGGGTATTAGATTCCGGGATGGGGTATTCCGGTAAGTTGAGCTTGCCAAACTCCAGCTCCAGTTCACAACGCTCGGCAATTTTCAAAGTGTTCTCAATCGCCTCAGGGGTCTCCTTGAACAGAGCGATCATTTCTTTCGGCGATTTGAAATAGAATTCATCCTTGGGGTACTGCATGCGGTAAGGGTCGCTGATGGTTTTTCCCGTCTGCAGGCACAACAGAATTTCATGCGCCCGGAAATCTTCCCGGTCAATATAGTGACAATTGTTGGTGGCCACCACCGGGAGCCCCAGCTTTTTACCGATGCCGATGATTTCCTTGTTGATCCGGTCCTGGTTTTCCAGTTGGTGGTTTTGCAGTTCAAGAAAAAAGTTGCCCTCACCCATGATCTCCGCATACTGGTCAGCCACCTTGATGGCTCGCGGAACATTCTCCCGGTTAACGTTATGGGCAACTTCTCCACGAACACAGGAACTCAAGGCTATCAACCCTTCTGAACATTCCGCTAAGAGTTCCTTGTCGATGCGCGGCTTGTAATAGAATCCTTCCAAATATCCTTTGGTCACCAGTTTCAAAAGGTTTTTATAACCCTTCTCATTTTCAGAAAGAAGGATAAGGTGGTAAGACGCATCCCGGAGATTGTCCTTGGAGGTTTTCTCGTGACGGCTCTCAGGTGCGACGTACACCTCGCACCCGATAATCGGCTTGATGCCATGTTTTCGGGCCGCGTTATAAAATTCCACCGCCCCGAACATGTTGCCATGGTCAGTCATTGCGACAGCCGGCATGCCAAACTCTTCCGCTCTTTTAAACAAGGCCGAATGTCGGATAGAAGAGTCCAGCAAACTATAAGAAGTGTGAAGGTGGAGATGTACAAAATTGGCGGGATCCATAACACCACTAAATACCAGTTTGCCGACCTTAAATCAACAACCTAAAAATCTTTTTTTTAAGAGATTTTAATCTAAATAATTCAAAGGAATAGGCTGTTTACTAAAAGCAGAACAGCGGAAGTCACGATACCAGCTCCAATAAAGTTGAGGACAAAACCAGCGCGGGACATTTGTGGGACACTCACCCAACCGCTACCAAACACAATGGCATTCGGCGGGGTCGCGACCGGCAACATGAAGGCAAACGAGGCGGCAAGCGTTGCCGGCAGCATAAAAAATAAAGGGTGTACCGTAGCCGCAATCGCCGCCATGCCGAGGATAGGAAGGATCATAGTTGTGGTTGCGGTGTTAGACGTCAGCTCAGTCAAAAAAGTCACAGCAAGACAAATGGTGAGCACCACCGCCCACAAAGGCCAACCTGCAACACCGGTGAGTTTATCGCCTATCCATTTATCCAGTCCAGTTGCGCCAAAACCACTTGCCAAGGCAAAGCCGCCGCCGAACAAAAGCAAAATTCCCCAGGGAATTTTCGACTGCACCGTGTTCCAGTCCAAGGCAAACCACTCCCTTTTTCCATTTACAATCAGCCCTTTTGCCCCATTAACAGGAAGAAGCATGAGCAAAATACCCATTGCCATGGCCACGGTGGAATCGTGCAGAAACTTGGGATGCCCAAACAACCCCGACCAACCCGGGATCACAAATTCCCCAAGCGCTATGGGTCTGCGAAATATCCATAAAAAGGCAGTGAGACAGAACACCGCCGCCACAATTTTTTCAGCACGATTGATAGAGCCTAAATCATCGAGTTCCCGTTGAATGATTTCATGACTTCCGCCGGAAATGCTTGCCAGCTGAATGGGAGACACAAAGCGGCACAAATACATCCACACAATGGGAATAAAAACCATCACTACCGGAATCGCCAATACCATCCACGAAAAAAAAGTGATTTCCGGATTTTCAGGGAACAATGTTTTATAAAAACCGGCAAAAACAATATTAGGCGCAGTACCAATGAGCGTGCCAACCCCGCCAATACTGGCGGAATAGGCCAAACCCAGCATGAGAACGAGCCCCAATCCATTCTCTATGGTTTCGCGGGTTGCATCATTTTTTTCTCCATTCAAAGACGCATCGAGGGCAATTTGTCGCACTACCGCCATAGCAACCGGAAGCATCATCATGGTCGAGGCGGTGTTGGAGATCCACATAGACATAAAAGCCGTGGCGGTCATGAATCCCAAAACAATTCGCTGAGGCTGAGTTCCAATTGCCAAAATAATCCACAACGCCAGACGCTTGTGAAAATTCCATTTTTCCAAGGCCAACGCGATCATGAATCCGCCGAGAAATAAAAAGACCAAGTGGTTGGAGTAATTGGGGGCCACCAGCTTGCTGGGCAGGATACCTAATAATGGAAATAGTACCAACGGTAACAGGGCCGTCACGGCAATTGAGGTGCCCTCACCAATCCACCAGATGGCCATGAGCGCGGTCACAGCCAGCAAGCGTTGTCCCTCAAGGGTCAGGCCTTCTAAAATCGGCATGATGAGTATCGCCAGAAAAACTACAGCACCCACACACAGAACTATCACCTGCCTTTTAAATGAAGTCTCCAAATCACCCCCTATTAAATTATTAATGGAACGATCTTAACCTGTTCGGCGACGGGGAGGAGATGTTTTTTTATTTTCTACTTATTAGAGGGATTGGGAGGGGTTCAGGCGTGAGAGGCCAACGAAACTCACGTCTTTAACCGCTCAAG
>Ga0066860_10001016_pt1 | contig 12640 bp, 10 predicted proteins | sample ETN07SmetaG_FD_65601 | JGI IMG/M metagenome (GOLD analysis project Ga0066860, IMG submission 65601) | Marine microbial and viral communities from oxygen minimum zone, Eastern Pacific Ocean - ETNP2014F14-07SV275 | ecosystem: Environmental > Aquatic > Marine > Oceanic ... | reverse complement strand
ACTGACACTGTAATAAAAGTAATTTCAGGATTTTCTCTCGGTGCCTCTTCAATTGCACTTTTTGCAAGAGTTGGAGGTGGAATTTACACTAAAGCTGCTGATGTTGGTGCTGACCTCGTAGGTAAAGTAGAAGCAGGAATTCCAGAAGATCATCCATTAAATCCAGCTACAATAGCTGATAATGTTGGAGATAACGTTGGAGATGTTGCTGGTATGGGTGCTGATTTATTCGAATCATTTGTAGGCTCAATTGTTGCAACAATGGTTTTAGGAGCAGCTTTTGTTGGTGTCCAAGAATTTCAAGGAAATGAAATTAATGCAGTAATTCTTCCATTATTTATAGCTTCAACAGGAATAATCATGTCAATAATAGGTACATTTTTTGTCAAAGTTAAAGAAGGGGGAAGTCCTCATAAAGCACTTAATATGGGTGAATTTATTTCAGCAGGATTAATGATTGTTGCTACTTATTTTTTAATTCAATATTTTCTTCCTGAAGTATGGACTGCACAACTATTTGAAAAAGATTTTACATATACATCTAATGGCGTTTTTGCTGCAACTATTGCTGGATTAATAGCTGGACTTGGTGTAGGAAAAATTACTGAATATTATACTGCAACAGGTAAAAGTCCTGTATTATCTATTGTTAAACAATCAGAAACTGGACCTGCAACAACTATTATTGCTGGACTAGGAGTTGGAATGATGTCTACCGCTATTCCTATCATTTTAATTTGCATTGCTATTTTAACTTCATTTCATTTTGCTGGATTGTACGGCATAGCTATAGCTGCAGTTGGAATGCTTGCTAATACTGGAATTCAACTTGCAGTTGATGCTTATGGACCTATTTCTGATAATGCAGGAGGAATTGCAGAAATGGCTGAACTTCCTCCAAAAGTGAGGAAAATAACAGATAAATTAGATGCTGTTGGTAATACAACTGCCGCTATTGGAAAAGGATTTGCAATTGCATCTGCTGCATTAACAGCTCTTGCTTTATTCGCTGCTTTTATGCAAACTGCAGGAATAACTTCAATAGATATATCTAATCCTGTAGTTATGTCAGGTTTGCTAATTGGAGCCATGCTTCCTTTTGTTTTTTCAGCTCTTTCTATAAATGCAGTTGGAAAAGCAGCAATGAGTATGATTGAAGAAGTTAGAAGACAATTTAAAGAGATTCCAAAACTTAAAAATGCTCTTGCAATAATGAAAAAATATGATTCTGACCTATCAAAAGCAACAGAGGCAGACATGAAAATATTTAATGAAGCTGATGGGGTTGCAGAATATAGCAAGTGTGTTGAAATATCAACTCAGGCAGCATTAAGAGAAATGATAGTACCTGGTCTTTTAGCAATATCCGTTCCTGTTCTAGTTGGGTTTATTGGTGGAGCAGAAATGTTAGGTGGTTTATTAGCTGGTGTAACTTCATCTGGAGTTGTAATGGCAATTTTTCAATCTAATGCTGGGGGAGCATGGGATAATGCTAAAAAGATGATTGAAGAAGCTGGTAATAAGGGGACTGAAGCACATAAAGCTGCAGTAGTTGGAGATACTGTTGGTGATCCATTTAAAGACACTTCAGGACCATCATTAAATATTCTATTAAAATTAATAGCAGTAGTTGCGCTAGTTATAGCTCCTCTATTATAAAAATATGTACAAAGAGAGAAAGAAAAAATCAAAAAAAAAATTTGGAAATTTTCCTTATATAAGTGTAATTTTTAGTGTTTCTCTTTCTCTCCTTCTTTTAGGAATATTTAGTTTTTTTCTACTTTCATCCTTACAGGTCAAAACCCTTATAGAAAAAAATACTGAAATTAATATTTATCTAAACAAGAATCTTTCAATTAATACTATTGATCAAATAAAAAGAACACTTTACATAAAAGATTATGTTCTTGTTAATGATGAAAGTACTCTTGAACATATTTCTAGTGAAATTGCCGCACAAAAATTCTCGAAAGAATTAGGAGAAGATTTTATAAAATTTTTAGGTAATAACCCATTAAGGGATTTGATAATCCTAAAAATTAATCCTAAGTATTTCTCTTCTTCACAATTAACATTTGTTGAAGAAGATATATTAAAAATTTCAGGTGTTTACGAAGTAGATTATTCAAAAGATTTAATAAGTAATATCAATAAAAACATAACAAGTATAAGCCTAGTATTTGTTGGAATTTTTATAGTTCTTTTTTTAATATCAATTATTCTTATAAACAATACTCTAAGAATAGCTCTATTTTCTCAAAGATTTTTAATAAGAAGTATGCAATTAGTAGGTGCAACGTCTAATTACATTTTAAAACCTTTTCTACTTAGAGGTATATTTTATGGTGTTATTTCTGGAGTAATTGCATCAGTTTTATTGTTTGTAATTATCACACTTGCAAATGATAAATTGAATGGTTTAAACTCTATAGCAACAACAGAACAATTAAGTATTATATTTATTAGTCTAATGTTAACTGGAATTGTTATAGTTGTAATAAGTACTTACACTTCTGTAAATAAATATTTAAATTCATCCCTTGACGAACTATACAATTAATTATGAAAAATAAATCAAACCTTCCATTCAAAAGACACAATTATATTTTAATGATTGTCGGAATATTTACTATAGCTATTGGGTTTATAATAATGACTATTGACCAACAAGATTATGGATTTGGATTTTTGGGTTTAACTCTAGGGCCCATGATTGTATTAATAGGATTTATTATTGAGTTTTTCGCTATATTTTCAAAAAGTAAGCAATAAAAATGAATTGGTTTGAAGCCTTACTTCTAGGTATACTTCAAGGACTTACAGAATTTCTACCCATAAGTAGTAGTGGTCATCTAGAATTAGGATCATATTTCCTTAAAATAGATAATACAAATAACTTATTATTTACAATAATTGTTCACTTTGCTACTGCCATTAGTATTTTATATGTCTTTAGAAATGATATTAAAAAACTAATTCATAGTATGTTAAAGTTAGAGAAGAATTCAGAAACAATTTTTATTTCTAAAATATTAATATCGGCTATTCCAGTTGGTATAGTTGGAATATTTTTTGAAGAAAAAGTTGAGAGTTTATTTAATGGTGATATAATTCTAGTAGGTTCAATGCTTTTAATTACAGCCCTTCTTCTAACATTCACTTACTTCCAAAAAAATAACTCTAAAAATGAAATCTCATATTATGATGCCTTAATTATAGGAATAGCTCAAGCATTTGCAATAATACCAGGTATTTCAAGATCAGGAGCAACTATATCCACTGCATTATTTTTAAAAATTAATAAGAAAGAAGCTACTAGATTTTCTTTTTTGATGGTTCTTATTCCAATTTTTGGTATTGTATTTTTAAAAATCTATAAAGGAGCAATGAACTTACAGTTTGTAGAAACTGAAATTGGAATTCAACCTCTAATAATAGGCTTCATTTCAGCTCTTTTTAGTGGAATTATAGCTTGTAAATGGATGATAAAAATTGTTAGAGAAAGTAACCTTTTTTATTTTGCATGTTATTGTATAGTTATCGGTCTATTTTCAATTATAAGTGGTTGTAAAGATCAAAATGATGAAAAAATATTTACAATCGAACCACAATATCCTGTTAAAAAACTTAGAGAAATAGCATTAAATTCTTACCCGCCAATTGAAGAAAATAAATTGGATAAATCAAGTGAATTATATGAAATAATTAAACTAGATCCCTCCGTAAAACTTGATATCAGATATGCATCAACAAGAAATTTTATGAAAACTCCATTTTATAAAGAACCGAAAGCTTTTTTATTGAAAGAGGCAAGTCAGATGTTAATAAAAGCCCATAATGAATTAGAGAAATACGGTTACGGGATAGTAGTTTATGATGCCTATAGGCCATGGTATGTAACTAAAATGTTTTGGGACGCAACACCAGATTCTTTAAAAGATTTTGTAGCAGATCCAAAAAAGGGGTCTGTACATAATAGAGGATGTGCTGTAGATATTGGATTGTTTCATTTAAAAAATGGAAAAATAGTTAAAATGATATCCGGTTATGATGAATTTACTGAAAAAGCTTACCCTTTCTATGAAGGTGGAACAAAAAAAGAAAGAGAGATTAGAGATCTTTTAATTAATACAATGAAAAAATACAATTTTGAAGTTTATCAGTATGAATGGTGGCATTTTAATTATAATGATTGTAATTCCAAAATATTAAATTACTCTTTTGAAGAATTAGATTCATTACTTTTCTAAGCTCTTCTCTGCATTAAAGATGCTCTCTTCAAAACTTTTACTAATATTTAAAATTATTTCTTTTTGAATTTTTAACCTTTGATTAACATCTTTTAATAATTCATCATCGCCTTTATTATCTTTTGAATTCATGGGATATTTGTCATATGGAAATTCATCACTAAAATCTTGCATAAATTTCATCATCATTTTATTTGAATTTCTAAGAGAACTCACTAATTTTTCTGACAATGAATCCTCAGATAAAGTAGATTTAATATCATTTTCAAGTTTTTTTATTTCTCCCATTTTCTCCATAAGTACATCATGTTCATTTATTATTTCACTTAAAATTTTTTGATTAGAATCATCCAATTTATTTGATGATAAACAAGAAATTGCAAATAAAAAAGTGGTTAGAATATATAAATATTTCATATTAATGATGTTTATGTCCTCCAGGAGAAAATTGAATGCCAGCAATAAATTTTCCATCTAAACCCATCTGAATTCCATCATAATTCTGATACAATGGGACAGCATATTCGACAGAAAATCTAAAATTTTTAAATACCCCTTTTAAAATAGAGGTATTTAGTCCAAAAAATGACTGAATTATTTCATAAGATGAATTGTTAGTGTTGTTAAGACTAATATCCCAAGGATCTAGATCCTCATCCATTCCATTAATTTTGGAATTAATAATGTTTTGTTGTCTATAACTTAGGCTTATAATCTTTGAAAGTTTATATGATAACCAATAATTAATATTAAATAAATTACCATAAGAATAACCCCTTGAATTGGTATTTGTAGAAACATTAAGCAGAGGTTGAAATCCTCCAGATATTTTTTTAGACTGAAAAAGACCAGTAAAACCTAATAAAATACTTAATGAACCACTCCCTAGTTGCATTGAGTAAGGTAATAATTCATCATTAAATTTCTTATCTATACTTCCAAAGGGTAATTTAAATCCAACGTTTGAATGTACTTTCAAAAATCTTTTTTTAAAAAAATTCATTAGAAATTGAAATTCTATATCTCCCATTCCACTTGAGTTATATTCTATCGGATTTTTTTTTATTACCTTCATCATATTACTATGATAATTAAATAAACTCATCAGAGTGACATCATCAGTTATTCCATACATAAACTCTATAGAGTGTGTATTAAAAAGTGATGAAGAAACATATTTATCATAGCCTAAAGTTTCAATAACATGTTCTTGTGACATTAAAATATTCCCATTTAAATTATTTGATTTAATCTCTGAGCTAAACCTATAACTTAACATTAGATCTTTTTTAAAATGTGTATGGTCACCCAAAATACCAATAGGAGCATGCGAATCAGGTCTAGAAGAGTCCCATGAAAATACTTGAATATTTTTAAAATGACTAGTTACATCAATAAATTTCTTATTTTCTAAAGGGGCTATTTTATTATTTTCAACAAACAAAAAAGCTATTAAAGCTTCCAGCGATTCTTTTAAGTTTTTGGTTTTAGAAGATTCAAATAAAGCTATGACATTATCATCATTATAGCTATCAATAATAACTCCTTTATAATTATCTATTATAAATTCCACGTCTCTTTTATAGGTCCAACCGTGAGAAAGAGATATTACGTATCTGCTATTATTTTCTATTTTTATTTTTTTACTTCTTAAAACACCTTCTAATTCATCTGAAACCTTATCCTTTCCCAAAGAAAATGACTCAGAAAAATCTATATAACTTACTAATTCTAAAGATATTTTATTTTTTTTAAGCAATGATGAAAGCATTTTATTTTGAGCTAATACATTACTTTGACTTAAAAGAAAAATTATTATAAATAATCTTATCATTCTATAATTTTAATGCAAAAATAAATCTTTTAATTTGCTGGATGAAAAACTACAATTAAAAATTTAATGAATTTATTCATAGATAGATATAACCTAGGCAAAACTATTTTAGTAGATAAAAGTATTGATTGGACTTCATTTGATGTAGTAAAAAAAATTAGAAATACTATTAAATGTAAAAAAATTGGACATGCTGGAACATTAGACCCATTAGCAACTGGATTATTAATTCTTTGCACTGGAAAAAACACAAAAAAAATTAATGAATATCAAAATTATCCAAAAGAGTATACTGGAACTTTTATTCTAGGAAAAACTACTCCTTCTCATGATTTAGAAACTGAAATTAATTCTCAAAAAACAACCAAGAATATCACAGAAAAAAAAATCATAGAATCTTTAAAATCTTTTCTTGGAATACAAAACCAAGTACCTCCTAAATTCTCAGCAGTAAAAATTGATGGAAAAAGAGCATATTCTTTTGCTAGAAATAATGAAAAAGTAAAACTCAAAGAAAAAAAAATTGAAATATTTAAATTTGAAATTATATCAATAAAAATTCCTGAAGTAGATTTTAAGATAAATTGTTCAAAAGGTACTTATATTAGATCTATAGCAAGAGATTTTGGCAAAAAAATTAAATGTGGTGCTTATTTATCAAAACTTAGAAGAACAAAAATTGGAATGTTTAGCGTTGATAATGCAAAAACTATAAATGATATTATAAAAATAATAAACAAGGAAAAGATTGAAAATAATTAATGATAATAAACCTATAAACAAGAAAAATTATCTTGTTGCTACAATTGGATACTTTGATGGTATTCATTATGGTCACAAAAAAATATTAAATATAATTGTTAAGGATGCAAAAAAAAATAATGGCCAAAGTATGGTTATAACTTTCTGGCCACATCCCAAAATTATTCTAGGAAAAAATGATAATGTACAACTTCTCTCAACATTAAAAGAAAAAAAAATAATCTTAAAAAATATCGGCATTGATATACTCTACCTTATAAACTTCACTAAAGAATTCTCAAAAATAAAAGCGTTAGATTTTATAACTAACTTCTTAGAAAAAAAATTAAAAATTGATAAACTAATTATAGGATACAACCATAGTTTTGGAAATAAAAGAGAAGGAAACTTTAATTTTTTAAATAAAAATAAAAAACACTATAATTTCAACATTCAAGAAATAAGTAAACAACAAATAAATAAAAAACTTGAAATTAGCTCTTCTATAATTAGAAAAAAACTTGAGCAAGGTGATGTAAAAAAAGCATCCATTATGCTAGGATATTCTTACTATTTAAATGGAAAAGTAATTAAAGGAGATGGAATTGGATCTACAATAGACTACCCTACTGCAAACATAGACATCAATAAATCAAAAAAAATTATTCCAAAAGATGGAGTTTATACTATACAAGTTATAATTAAAAACAAAAAATATTATGGAATGCTCAACATTGGATACAGACCAACTGTAAATGGAAAAAATAGAAGATTTGAAGTTCATATCTTTGACTTTAAATCAAATATTTATGATGAAAAAATTAAAATTAAATTTTTAGAAAAAATACGAGATGAAAAAAAGTTTAAAAATTTACATCTTCTAAAAGAACAATTAATAAAAGATAAAATAACATCAATAAAAATTATAAAAAAAAATGAAAAAATCAGAGATTAAATTTTTAGTAAGTCTAGATAAAGATAATATGCCTAACAAAATAGAATGGAATGCTGAAGACAGTTCAAATGATAAATTATCTGAGACCAAATCAATTAGTCTCTCATTATGGGATCATAATAAAATGAATACTCTAAGAATTGATCTGTGGACTAAAGACATGAAAACAGATGATATGAAAAAATTCTATATTGATTGTATTGGAGGTTTAGGCCAGAGCATTCTTAATTCAACAGGAGATGAATTTATGTCAAAAGAAACAAATAATTTGTGCGAAAAGCTTATCAAACATCTAAAAAATAACTCCAATAAATAATCCTAAATATCTAAATTTTGATTATTTTACAAAGTTAGTATTGTTACTAACTAACTATTTTAAACATAAACTATAAAGAGTATGAATAATTTTGTTAAGAAATTAATCTACCTTTTTCTTGTATTATTCACTATATCAAACCAATCTTTTTCTCAGGGCATTACTGTATCCGGTAGTGTATCAGATGAAAATGGTTCGTTGATAGGTGTAAACATACTAGTTAAAGGTAAAGTACTAGGAACCATCTCAGATAGAGACGGTAACTATACTTTAGATGTTAATGAATCACCATTAACATTAATCTTTTCAATTGTAGGTTACAAAACTCAAGAAATCGATGTTTCATCAAGCATGTCAAATTTAGATGTAGAAATGTCTGAAGACATACTGCTTGGAAATGAAGTTGTTATTTCAGCTTCTAGAATAGAACAGAGTATACTTGAAGCACCTGTAACAATTGAAAAAATGGACTTACTTGAAATTCAAAATTCAGCAACTGCTGATTTTATGGATCAACTTGAACATATAAAGGGCGTAAAAGTAAGTCGTGGAAGTTTAAATTTTGCTGCTATAAACACTAGAGGTTTTGCAACCGATGCAAATACTAGATTTGTTCAGCTTGTTGATGGAATGGATACATCTGCTCCTCTTCTAAACTTTCCTACTGGTAATCTGGTAGGTGTTAATCCACTAGATTTAGAAAGCATTGAGATTATACCGGGAGCATCTTCAGCATTATACGGGCCAAATGCTTATAATGGTACAATGTTGATGACAAGTAAAAATCCTTTTGAATACCAAGGACTATCAGTCCAGGTAATGCAAGGATTTACACAATCCGCAAGAGGAGGTAATGAAAAACATCCTCTATCAAAATATAATATCAGATATTCTAAAGCATTCAATAATAAGTTAGCTATTAAAGTAAATTTTGCATATGACTTATCTGAAGACTGGATAGCTAATGATTATACAACTAATGCTGAAAATACTTTTAGCACTGTTGATCTTTCTGGTCAACCTAATTTTAATGGTTTAAATCTCCATGGAGATGAAATTCCTATTATTCTTCCTGTTGGAGCCTTAGCGGGTTCTCAGTATGCATCTTTTGGTGTATTAAACTTAAGAAGAACAGGATTTCCTGAAGAATCATTAATTCTAGATAATGGAGCTAATAACATGAAATATGACATTACCGTTAATTATAGACTTAACGATAATTTAGAGGCTTCAGTACTTTTCAGAAAAGGTGGTGGAAGTACCATCTATACTGGAACTCAAAAGTATGCACTTAGAGATTTTGGTCAATCTTTCTATAAGTTTACACTTAAAAGTGACAAGTTAGATCTTAAAGTGTGGCAATCTGTAACTGATGCAGGAAATTCATACAACCTTGGAGCTCTTGGAGCAATAATGAATGAAGCATTTTCTCCTTCAGTAACATCATGGGTGCCAACGTACTTACAGACTTATATCGTTACGATGCAAGGATATACTCCATACCCTGCTGGAAATTCAGTAGTTGCGCATCAAGTTGCAAGAGGTCAAGCTGATGCAGCAATTCCTGCTATTGGCTCTAGTGAATATAATGCTGTAAGAGATCAAGTAATAGCTGGAAAATTTCAAAGTGGTGGAGCAAGTTTTACTGATAACTCAAAAAGTACTAATGGTGAAATCTCTTATAAGGCTGCAGACTGGTTGCTTGTAGGTGCTAATTATAGGAACTATGGAATTTTCACTGACGGAACAGTTTTCAATGAAGATCCTGACGGAGATGGTGTTAACGAAAGAATACACATATCTGAGTGGGGAACTTACGCACAAGTAAACACTGACATTGTAGATGGTCTTCATTTTACTGGATCATTAAGGTATGATAAAAATGAAAATTATGATGGTAGCTTTACTCCTAGACTTGCACTAGTTTACTCATTTGGAAAAGCTAGCAACATAAGGGCTAGTTATCAAACTGGGTTTAGAAATCCTGACACACAAAACCAATACATATTCTTCCCTACAGGAACAGTTACTCTTCTAGGTACAGCAAAAGCAAATGCTGAAAGATATGGTATTATGGAAGGTGGTGCATGGTCTGGTAACTCATACGCTGCTTATCTTAATTCAGGTGGGAGCTTAGATGCGAGTGGTACAGCGGTTGGTGGTAATCCAGCTTTACTTCAAGAAGCTTATGTTGATTACATTCAACCTGAGAGACTTAAAGCATTTGAAATTGGATATAAAGGAATTATAGGAGATGCTGTACTTGCAGACATAAACTATCATAAAACATATTATACTGACATGTTTGGTGGAGTAGTTGTTAATTCAAAAAATCCGTCAACTCATGCAGGACAAACGCTTGCTCCTGGATATGGTTGGTCTTTAGGAAGTAATGCTAAGGATGATGTTGAGTCATGGGGTATAGGAGTTGGATTAACTTTTGACCTTGGAATGGGATATAAATTAACTGGAAATTACAATCACTTAGAGCAAAAAATAAATTATTCTAGTGAGCAAAGTACTTTTCTTTCTTATTTCAACACTCCTGAAAACATGTACACATTCACTATGGCAAACAGAGAAGTTTTCAAAAATTTTGGGTTCTCAGCTAGTCTAAGATTCCAAGATGAATTTTTGTACGAAAGTACTTTCGCGAATATGACAATTCCTGCTTATGGTTCACTTGATGCTCAGATCAATTATAAAATTGAAAGTCTGAAAACAATTTTGAAACTAGGTGGAAATCATATAGGTATTGGAAACAATGATTACAGATCAAGATCTGGAGGACCATTTATTGGTAAAACCTTCTATCTATCTTTAACATTTGACGAATTCTTAAACTAATAAATTGATAAATATGAAAAATTTTAAATACATACTATTAACAACTATATTTTCATTTATAGGTATATCTTGTGAACAAGAAATGACAGAACTAAGTCCTTTCCCTTCGGAAGGTTATAGTTCTCCAAGTGGATCTAGTGGTAGCGCAAACTTTGCTAAGTTTGCAACTATTGGTGGATCATATACAGCTGGCATGATGGATGGAGCCCTCCATACTTTTGGGCAATCTCATTCTGTTGCTAAGTTAATTGCTAACCAACTTGCGTATGCTGGTGGTGCATCAATGTTTTATCAACCAGACATTAATTCTGCAAATGGTTATATCGGTCCAGGTCCTGATGGAATTCCTGGAACATCTGATGACCAAGGTAGAACTTATTTAACACAAAGTGCTTCAACTGGAGCAATAGGTATTGATTTTATGCCTGGAGACATTGCATCTGTATTAACTCCTTACGGAGGAGATAAAACAGCTCTAAATAATTTTGCGTTTCCTAACTCAGTATTGGCTATGTACTTAACACCTTATGCAGGTGGACCTAATGCACCAGCTAATCCTGCTTATAATCCATTTTTTGCTAGATTTGATGCTTCTGGAGCAACGGTTAGTCCATTGGGACAATTTATAGGTTCTGGTGCATCCTTCTTTATGACATGGCTGGGACATTCTGACTTTCTTGGATACGCTGCAAGGGGTGGTGATCAAGCTCAAGTTCCAATACCAGATGCTGCTACATTAGGAGGTTACTTTCAATCAGCCTTGGGAGGAATGCTTGCTGCAAATCCTGTATGGAAAGGAGTTGTGGGAACAGTTCCTGATTTGTTAGCTGCTCCATACTTTCAGTTTATTGCTGCCACAGTAGCAAAACCAACTGAAATTATACCAATGGCAAACGATGCTACGCTAGCCCAACTACAAGGACTTGCTGCTGGATTTAATCAGCTTAATACTGTCTTAGCAAGTTATGGGTATATAACTGCTCAAGAAGCAGGGATGAGAACATTATCATGGTCTGTTGGAGCAAATTCTATATTAGTTGAAGACGAGACATTAACTGATTTAGGTCCTCTATGGGATGCTTTAGTTGGATTAGGTGTTTTAGATGCTGGTACAAGAGCTGCTTTAAATCCTTTTAGAATGGCAAGACAAGCTTTTGATGGAGAAATACTACCATTATCTGCTCAAGTAGTAATAGGTGTACCTATTCATCCTAGTATGCCAACTGCTGTTTACGGTGTTACTGTACCATTGCCAGATCAGTATTTTTTAACTGGAGCAGAACTTTACGAATTTGAAGTTGCTAGACAAACTTATAATGCTGCAGTGGCTGGTGCCGTTGCTGCATATGGTGGTGGAAGAGTTGCTGTAGCCGATTTTAACGGATACTTCGAGTCACTTGCTAATACTTCACCGTTCACAAACAATAACGTGGTAGTAACTTATGATTTTGCTCCACCAACTGGAATGTGGTCTACTGATGGTATCCATCCTAATGCTAGAGGATATGCTTTAGTTGCAAACAAATTTATTGCTGCAATCAATGATAAGTTTGGAGCTAGTGTTCCTAGTGCTATGGTAGGTTCTTATACAGGAGCTGCTTTACCAGTTACTGTGAACTAAAAGTTCAACTCTTTATGGTTATAATAAAAAGGCTAACGATTTGTTAGCCTTTTTTTATTAAATTGTATGTATGTCA
>Ga0066860_10001010_pt1 | contig 12693 bp, 8 predicted proteins | sample ETN07SmetaG_FD_65601 | JGI IMG/M metagenome (GOLD analysis project Ga0066860, IMG submission 65601) | Marine microbial and viral communities from oxygen minimum zone, Eastern Pacific Ocean - ETNP2014F14-07SV275 | ecosystem: Environmental > Aquatic > Marine > Oceanic ... | reverse complement strand
ACCTGCGCTGCCACTTCCGGTGATAGATCAGCCAGGAAGACACCCATCCACGCCCAACGGACGTGGCCCAACTCAACCAACTGCAGGGCGACCTGTTGAGCTGTCTCTACGTCTATCGCGAAGCCGATACCTTCAACGGAAACTCCGCTGCTGCCCCGCAGGACCGCCGTATTGATACCCACCAGGTTACCGCCGAGGTCGATCAACGGGCCGCCGCTGTTGCCGGGGTTGATCGAAGTATCGGTCTGGATCAGGTCATACAATGTGACTCCCGGCGTGGATTCGATGGACCGTCCCAGGGCCGATACGACTCCGACGGTGACCGTAGGCCCGCCAGGCAGCGCCAGGGCATTCCCGATAGCGATCACCCAATCTCCAGCACGCAAACTTCCGTTCTCGCGCAGCGGCAGCGAAGGGTAACCGTCTCCGGGTAGCCTCAAAACCGCTAGATCTGATAGCAGGTCGGCGCCGATGGTTTCGGCCTCGACCTGGGTGCCGTCATCTAGGGTCACGGTAATCTCGACCCCGCCTTCAATAACATGATTGTTGGTCAGGACCAGACCCGATTTGTCGAAGATAACTCCGGTGCCGCTACCGAACCCGGTGGACTGGCGGCCGAAGCGGTCACGTGAGACGGTCCGGGCTACGATCGAGACCACAGCCGGCCTGACCCGCTCCACCGTGTCGGCGATGTTGGGCAACTGCAGCATGGCGACAGCCTCGCTGCCGCTTTCGGCCGATGATTGAGAAGCCGGTCGCTCCGAAGTCGCTGGCTCGGCGGTGGCTGTTGGGTCACTGGAGCAAGCGACGGCGGCCAATACGGCGAACACCACCACGGCCAATAGATAGCTCATTTTGATCGCGTGACGCAGAGTCTCAATCGTCACTGGAAGCCCTGGGAGGCTTCACGTTGGACCCGAAATAGAGTCTCCATTCCTCGGGATGCCAATGACAGCACTTCTTCAACCTGCTGACGGGGGAACGGCAGGGCCTCTGTAGCGCCCTGCAGTTCCACCAGGCCGCCCTGTGCGGTGAGGACAACATTGAAATCCACATCGGCCACGAAGTCTTCTTCGTAGCAAAGGTCCAGAAGCAGTTGCCCGTTGAGGATGCCTACGCTAACGGCCGCCACAGGACAGAGCAACGGTAATTCCGTCAGGATTCGGTTCTTCACCAGCATCTGCAACGCTTGGTGTAGGGCCACGTAGGAGCCGGTGATGGCGGCGGTCCGTGTTCCGCCGTCAGCTTGGATCACATCGCAGTCGATCTGAACGGTACGCTCTCCAAGTGCATCCAGGTCGGTCACGGCCCGGAGAGACCGGCCGATCAGCCGCTGTATCTCCTGAGAACGCCCGCTGGGCCGGCCGGATTCCCGCTCCCTTGTCGTCCGGGTGTTGGTCGCCCTGGGCAGCATGGAATACTCGGCGGTGACCCATCCTTTACCCTGGCCCCGCAAGAATCCTGGCACCCGCTCCTCAAGAGAAGCGGCACAGAGCACCTTGGTGGTGCCCATCTCGATCAATGCCGAACCCTCGGCATATTTCTGATAGCCTGGCGTGATGGTGATGGGGCGGTTTTCGTCCCAGGCGCGCCCGTCAGGTCGGGAATATTCAGCCAATTGTTTTCAGTACCTCGATAAAGATTGCGAATTGGGAAATTGGGGAGGCCCATAGACTCGCAATGGACATAAAATCCAAGTATACATTAGGACTTTGAAGGCTTTTTGGATTTTTCAGGCGTTGGTCACCGCTCGGTATTTACCCATAGGTCGCGGCCATTCGTAACGAACTCAACATCGCTATGACGGTCAGTCCGGTAGATGTTTTCGACCCCGGTCTGCCGCATAAGACGTCCCACCACTTTATCGGTTGGATGCCCGAAGGGATTCTTTGATCCGACGGAGACAACCACGGCTTCGGGGTCCACGGCGTTCAAGAACCCGACGGTCGAAGAAGTGCTGCTGCCATGGTGGGCGACCTTCAGCACCGTGCTTTGAATCTTCGTGGTGTCAAAAGACAAAAGGGATTCCGTCTCGGCTTCAATGTCGTCCGTCAATACCGCCGCTATTGTCGTGACTGAAAGCGTCATAAAAGCAACGTTCCGGGCGTTGAGCTCCGGCATTGCCCCCGAAGATTTTTTGGTATCCAGAGGCCTGCGGGTCCGGCATCGTCCTCAGGTTGTACTAGCTGAGGCTGTCAGATTATAATTTAGCGCACATTCTAATTAAAAGAGGTTATACCGTGGGCACTAACAAAGCTACATCCGTCAACGGTAATCAAAAACTGCACGCCTTTTTCCAGGGCGCTGTGGTACCGATGGATGAGGCGAAGGTGAGTGTGGCAACCCACGCGCTGCATTACGGTACGGCTGTTTTCGAGGGAATCCGCGGAAACTGGAACGAAGAACAGGGTAAGATGTTCATCTTCCGGATGCGTGAGCATTATGAACGGTTGATTCGTGGTTGCAAGATACTCCTGCTAGACATCCCGTATACCGCCGAACAACTCTGCGATATCACAGTGGAGTTGGTCGTGCGCAACGGGCACAATTCAGACATTTACATCCGGCCCCTGGCTTACAAAAGCGCCGAGGTCGTGGCCAATCTGAAACTGCAGGAACTTGCCAGTGATTTCACTCTGATCACGGTGCCCTTCGGCAACTACCTGGGTACCGACATATTGAAATGCTGCACGTCCTCTTGGCGTCGGGTCGACGACAATATGATCCCGACCCAAATCAAGAGCGCAGGCATCTACGTCAACAGCATGCTGGCCAAGACCGAAGCCACCCTGGCTGGGTTCGATGAAGCCATCATCTTGGGCCAGGACGGTCACGTCTCAGAGGGTTCTGGCGAGAACGTTTTCATGGTTGCCGGCGGAAAGCTGGTCACCCCCAGGTCTGAGGACAACGCGCTCCCCGGCATAACCCGGGAGAGCATCATGCAGTTGGCCGCGGCCGAACTGGGTATCGAAGTCGTGGAACGGAGCATCGACCGCAGCGAACTCTATCTCGCCGACGAGATGTTCCTCAGCGGCACCGCCGCCCACCTGACCCCGGTCGTGGAACTGGACCGCCGCCCCATCGGCACCGGCGAACCGGGTCCGGTTTCGACCGCGTTGCAGAAGCTGTACTTCGATGTGGTGGTGGGCCGGAATCCCAAGTACCTCCATTGGTGCACCACGGTCGTGCCACAAGCAGTACCGGCCTAGGAACCAAGTTATCAAGCGAAACCAACGGACGCCCCATGACAAGGGCGTCCGTTCTGTTTAAGCGAACCTTCTACTAGGAGCGCCGTAGTTTGACTTGGGTTTGGCTAGGAGTTCTCTGTTACGCCATCGGCAGTCTGCCGACCGCCTATCTCTTCACTCGTTATATCCTGGGCCAGGATATCCGGCAGATCGGCGATTTCAACAGCGGGGCGGCCAACGTCTTTCGAAACGTGGGCGCCAAAACCGGAGTGGCCGTGGGCGCCATCGACATCATCAAAGGGGCCCTGGTGATCGTTCTGGCTATGGTATTGGTGGACGACACCGGGATGGAGATGATGGCCGGGGCAGCCGCCTTAGCCGGGCACAACTACCCGGTCCACCTGAGATTTAGGGGCGGACGCGGCGCGGCAACCGCCGTTGGGATCCTGATAGCTTCGGTCCCGATCATCGGGCTGCCCGTCGGCGCATTTTGCTTGGTTCTGCTCTACTTCACCCATAAGGCGATCTATCCACTGGCAGTGTTCCTCGTCGCCATCCCTGTCCTGACCTGGCCCGTTGGCTACTCGGTTGCCTTGGCGATCTATGTGGTGGCGATCCCTATCGCCGTCGGCCTGAGCCATTTCTTCACCACACGAATCCTTAATCCAGGCGCGGCTAAAAACATCTGCGAATCACCGGAACTCACGCAGGAATAAGAATCAGATTGGAGGCACAATGGGCTGGTCTTTGCATCACCCTCACGGACTCATCTATCACGCGCCCCAATATTGTTACCGGGGCTACACACTGTTCGCCAACCTGCGGGGTTACGACGCCAACCTGATCGACATGGAAGGGCGCATTTGCCACCGGTGGCACTGGCCCGGCGGTATCAACTACGCCAATCTGCTGCCTAACGGCAACCTTCTATTCCTAAGTACAGCGCCGGAAGAGAAGCTGCCAATGACCGGTATCGGAGGGCATGCCGGCGGGCTGGTGGAACTGGACTGGGACGGAAACGTTGTCTGGGAAATGGTAAATCCTTGGGTGCACCACGACTTCCAGCGCCTGGGCAACGGGAACACCCTTGCTCTCATGTGGGAGGAGTTGTCGTCTGAAATGACCTCGCAGGTCAAAGGCGGCTTCACTACCCCGGATGACCCGGCCCAGATGCTGGGCGACGTGGTGCGGGAGTTTACGCTTTCAGGAGAGGTGGTCCACGAATGGAAGGCGTGGGAACACCTGAACTTCGACGAGGACGTGATCTGCCCGCTGGAAGGCCGGCGGGAATGGACCCATGGCAATAGCATCAATGTCACCGCCGATGGAGACTACCTGGTCAGTTTCAGACAAACCAGCACTGTGGGAATAGTGGCCAAGGAGAGTGGCAAATTCACCTGGAAATGGGGCCCGGGAGACGTATCCCACCAGCACAACCCCAGCTTCCTGGACAATGGCCGGGTCCTACTTTTCGACAACGGTTCCCACCGGCGGGCGCCCAACACCAATTACTCTCGAATCGTGGAGATCGACCCGGCCGACAATGGCATCGCCTGGGATTACCGCGGCGAGCCGGCAATTTCTTTCTACAGCTATCAGATCAGCGGGGCGGAGAGACAGCCCAACGGCAACACGCTGATCTGCGAAGGGGCCACTGGGCGGTTCATCGAGGTTACTTCAGGCCATCAGATAGTCTGGGAGTACATCAATCCCTTGTTCGCCGATAGCGGAAGACTTGCGGGCGGAAGCGCATCCGGCCAGGCGAACTCGGTCTTTCGGGCCCACCGGTTCGCCCCAGACGATCCGGCGCTTCAGGGAAGAGACCTAGACCCGGCGCAATACGGTAATCTAAACCGGATATTGGGAACGGCTTAACCGCCAGACGCCTCGGCCAGCACCAAGAGCCCGCCATCGTTTTCCAACCGACCGTCCAACAATAAACCGCTTACCATGCTGTCGAACCTATTTTTCATGGCATCGGTGGTTCGGCTGTACCCCAAAAGTTTGAAGGCGCGAACCGGGGCCTGGCCTCGGGCGATACCGTACGAACGCCCCACGACTATGCAAGCGGCCTCGGCCAATTCTTCGTTTGAGACCATCTCGAGTTTGCGAGTGGCAGCGGGAAGCCCTGACCGATTCCGAACCGGCGGCTGGGTCATGTCGTTGCTCCACAGGAAGTCACCACGCCTTGAGGCACGGCCTGACGTGACAAGATGGTCTACCGCTTCGTTAACGGCCGATTGGACCCTCTTGCTAGACCGCGCGATGTCAGCTGCCGCGTAGATGCGGCGGGCAGCCTCTGAGACATGCACCGGACTCTCTACTTGGACCACCTGACCGGCCCATCGGACCAAGGATGCCCTGGATGCAGAGGCTAGGTCCTTTTCTTTCGGTTTTAGGCTGAGAAGGGCGGTCTGATATTCGGAGACCTGCCTGACTGGCGTCGGTCCAGGAACCTCGTCACGAACGATTGTGGCGGTCGATTCTTCGGACTGGATTTCAGGGGCTTCCGGTTGGGCCCGTTCTTCGGGAACTTCGATCGCCGCCAAGACCCGTTCCAACTCCCGCCGGGGGTTGCTGGCCCATTCCGGGCTCCAGGCGCGGTGCAACCGCCATCCTAAGCCTTCCAGCACCTGAGGCCGCAGCCGGTCCCGGTCCCGGGCCGATCTGGCGGTATCGTAAGACGGCCCGTCGCATTCAATGCCCAATATGTAACGCCCGGGATGTTCCGGGTCAGAGACCGCCAGATCGACCGTGCCCGTGCCCCATCCGGGAGACTCCGCGACAAGATACCCGTTCTCAGAGATGACTTCAGCCAGAGACTTTTGGAACCGGCTTGCTGTGCCAGCCTCATCGCCGGTCTCAGCTTCTTCGGAGATAACGTCCAATACTCCCCGATGGGCGAAGGCCAGAAATGTGCGCAGCGCCCGGACACCTTGGGACTGGGTGCGCTCCAAGTCGATATCGTCCTCGGTCATATTCGTGAAGACTTCACAACGTCTTCTGGCCCTGGTGATCAGGACGTTGAGCCGCCGCTCACCGCCGTCGCGGTTCAAAGGGCCGAAGTTTAGGTCCACGCGGCCGTCTTCTGCCCTGCCGTAGCCGATGCTGACCAGAATCACATCCCGCTCGTCGCCCTGTACAGTCTCAAGGTTCTTGACGAAGAATGGCTCGTCGGGGTGGGCTGCGAAAAACCGCTCGGCTGACTGGTCTTCGCGCCGCAATTCATCCAGCCGGTCAAGGACCTCCCTCGTCTGGGCCATGCTGAAGGCAGCCACTCCCAGAGATAGTTCGGGTCGGGCCTTGGCGTGCTTCATGACCGCTTGCGCTACGGCTGCCGCCTCCAGCGGATTGGTCCCGGTCGTCCCCCGGCCGTATACGGTCTCGGGCAGATGGTGGAAGAACAGGCCCGTGTCTTCTCGGCCCGCATCGGGGCTGGGGAAGAGCACTAGCTCGCCGCCGTAGAACACCTGGTTGGAGACGGCGATTAGGGAGTCGTGACGGCTGCGGTAGTGCCACCGCAGCATACGGCTGGGCGCATTCTGGGCTGCGAATAAGCCAAGGATGCTCTCGATATCGCTGGTGCCCTCTTCCTCTCCGTATTCTTCCACTTGACCGGCGGTCTCGAAGAACGGAGTAGGCGGTAGTTGTTGGCTGTCGCCTACTACCACAACCTGGCCGCTCCGCATCACTGCGCCCAAAGCGTCCACCGGCTTCACCTGGCTGGCCTCATCGAACACCACCAGGTCGAACTTGATGCTGCCCGGGCTGAGATAGGCCGCGATCGACAGCGGGCTCATCATGAACACCGGTTTGATCGCCTGCACGGGATTGCCGGCCCGTTCCAGAAGTTGGCGGATAGGCAGGTGGCGCCGGCGCATCTCGAACTGCCGCCGGAGAACCGCCAACTGGCCGCCTCCCTGGTTCCTGGGCATCCGCTCCCAGTGGGCCTGCGCCAGTCGGGCGCGGTTATGTTCCAGTATCCGGCGGTCCAGGCCTTGGAAGCTCTGCCTGATCTGGTCGTGGGCGGCCCCATCGAAGGAAAGAAGCTCAGGCCGTTCCTTTAGCGCTCGCTCCCATAGGCCCTCATGCCAAGCGCGGTCGTATGCGTCTGGGAGAGCCGTATCGCCGCTGGTCCACTGGTAAGCGGTCTCCAACACGGCTTGGAGTCCTTCGGCCTGGCATTCCGAGCCCTGGATGTTTAGGCGGACTATGTCGTGGAGCCTTTCCATGTTTGCCAGGCACCCGGATGCCAGTAGATGTTGGGCCTCCAGCGATTGTTCTGCCAAGCCGCCCGGCTGTTGGAAGCGGCTTAACACGTCCAGTTGCAACGCTGTGGCTGCTTCGGTGGCTGCCGCGCGGAATTTTGCCGTGGCATGTTCGATACGAGTGGCCATTTCCGGCAACCGGGCCGATACCGCACCCCATGCTAGATAGTCCAATAACCCTTGAGGCATCAGACCGTTGGAAATATCATCGTTGAGATCAAACAACCATCTCGTGACCGTCGTCAGTCGTGACCAGTCAGAGTCCCGGTCTTTCCAACCATCACCGAATAGTCCGTGCCCGAGGGAGGTTAACCCTTCGAAAACGGTCTTATTCTGCTGATGGGATTCCACTGCGACGACCATGGTCAATAACTTTTTGGCCCCCTTCCCATTCCCGGTGGCAATCAACCCGGCGAGCCGGTCTTTGGTGCGGCGGTAATCCGAGATCAATAACCGCCAGGGCTTTACGCCTTGGGTCTCTAACACCAGTCTGTCGGCGGTGAGGTCTTGCTCCCAGGCATGGGATTTCAGAGTTGAGCCGTATTCTGCCTTTAACTCGCCCATGGCAGTCCCGGACTCCACCAGCTTTCTGACGTCGTCTTGACGCTGGGTCCAGAGTGAGTTTTTGAGGTCTACACCGTCGAGACCAGGCGCATCCAACGCTCTGCGCGCCGCCGCCGCCAATCGGTCTGCTTGGCCCAAATCGTCTGGGTCCGACAGCCACATTGTTTGGACCAGATCGTCGGTCCGTTCCGTCAGCGCTTTACCCGCCGCTAGGTATGCTTCTAGCGATGCCTGTAAGCTCGCCTGGACCGCCGGGAGCAGATCCTTCAGGCCCGAGCCCCAGAATGGGTGGTCTTTGGGCGGCCCCATGGCAATCACTCTGGCTTGCAGTTCGTCCACCAGGCCCCGTTTGCGGCGGTACTCAGCTTGAGACCAACCGCTAATCTCGGGGACAGAGGTGGTCGTCGAGCCGTTGATAGATGTGGCCAGCAGTTCCCCCACGGCTTGGAACGGGGTGACGCCGGAGTCGCCAACCGGTCGGTTGATGGCGTCGCAGTAGTTGTTTAGCCGCTCTCTAAGCCGGACCAACTCGGTCACGTCTTCGGCAACAGCGCCAGTGCGAGGGCGGCCCAACTCCAAGGTGCGCGCCAGTTCGTCCAGCACCATCTTCTTGGCCGTTTTATGGCTGTGCAGCTCCAGACAGGCATCGCCCAGCCCCACGTTGTCCAACCGGCGCTTGACCACTTCCAGAGCCGCCATCTTCTCGGAAACGAACAACACCGTCCGGCCGCGGCCGACTGCCTCGGCGATCATATTGGTGATGGTCTGAGATTTTCCGGTGCCCGGCGGACCCTGGACCACCAAACTCATGCCTTGGTTTACGTCCAGAAGGGTCAGAGTCTGCGAGCCGTCGGCGTCCACCACGTGATAGCTGTCTCCTGGCGCCAAGACCGAGTCCAGGTGGTCGTCAGCGCCGATCAGCGATGGGGGCTCGTCGAACCCGTCCTCTAACAACGCGCCGATGATTGGGTGCTCGGCAGGAGAAGCGTCGTCCGGCCAGGTTTCAACGTCCAAGTCCCGGTACATCAGGAATTTGCTAAATGAGAAGAACCCCAAGGCGGCCCGCCCACGGTCCACACTCCAGCCGTCCAAACCATCGATGACTTCTGCTACCGAGTCGAAATACGAGCCGACTTCCAGGGTTTCGGCGTCAGGCAATTCCGGTAGCGAGATACCGAATTCCAGGCGTAGTTTTTCTCTGAGTGAGACGTTGGAAACCGGGTCGTCGCCGGTGTGGCGCAGCAGGAACCGTCCACGGGGATTGGCCCGCTCCAGGCTGACTGGGAGCAAGGCCAACGGCGCAAGGCGTAGTTCTGAACCTGATCCATTGTCCTGCCATTGCAGCATGCCCAATGCCAGAAAGAGGGTATTTACGCCCTGCTCTTGGATGAAAGAGTTGGCCAGCCGGTAGGTGGAGAGCAGGCGCCGGTCCAGGTCGGCAGCCGGGTGAACGGTGGTCAATCGCAGATGATTCCGGCGGTCGTTTCTGGAATCTTCCGGGTTCTCCTCGTCGCCCGATTCCGGGACCAAGACCGCGGCCCGGTCTCCTCCGTAGAGCGCGTCTAGCAGGTCTTGTGGAGCGTGGCCCTGCAGTCCGGCGCCCCGGGAACGCAGCAGACGGTAGTTGAGCATTGGGTTGCGCATTCCCAGATCGAGCAGGTCCCGCCTCGCCGCTTCCAGTTTGGCACCTACCGATTCTGAATGACTTCTCTGGGCCGCATCCAGGTCTTCTACGGTCCCCACCAGCGGCAGCAAGAGGTCTTTTGAGTAATCGGTCACCAGAAAGTCGAGTACGCCGGCAGGGACCAGGCCGCCTACGATCTCTTCACCGATCTTTCGACGCCACAGAGCGATGGATTCCAGCCCCGGCCACACTAGGGGACCGATGATACGGCTCTGGCTGAATAGCGCGACTCCAAGAGACATATGCCGGTCGATGGTCCGGCCTTGCTCTTGGGAATCGATGATGGCGTCCAACAGATTGGTCTGGTCAGCCAACTCTGAGGGAGGAGAAGAAAGGCAGATATCGGAAAGGACGCTTCGGGCCTGCCGGTACTTGCTGGAGAGAAGCCGTGTGCGGCGGCCACTGGCCTCAATCAAGGTTTGCTTTACATCAGCAACGCCTTGGTCCCAGGCTTCGGGAGTAAGGAACCGTCCGTATTCCGCTCGAATGAAAGTCAACGCTGTGCCGGCGGTCAGAAGTTCATCCAACTCCTGCCGGTGGCTGTCCCACTCGGGGGCTTTGAGGTTTACGCCGCTTAGATCAGGGGCGTCAAGGGCCCGGCGGGCCGCCAGGATGAGCGCTTCCCGTTGGGCCTGGCCCCGTGGTCCGGGCAGCCCCATGGCCCTGGCAAGTTCGCCGGCAGCGTCCTCCAAACTCTGGAGTGCCTGCCTGTTGGCGTCGGGGCCAGAGTTGGAGGCCGGTTCTCCGGATCGCTGATCCGGTTCCGGGGACTGGTCAAGGTTGCTTCCTGTAGACATAACACCAAGTTAGCACACCACCCAATTTGCAGACTATTTATAGGTATCACAGCCTGTGAAGTATCGGTAAACATAACCTATCAATCATCATGATATACTCGGAAAATTACGGGTGAGTTACGGGGCGTCAGGCACGGCCGCCAACGCTCACCACAGGCAGGAGAAAGATGGACGCATTTGCCATGACCGAGATCGTGGATCAGCATCGCCAGAATGGCGAGCTCTATCACGAATTCCTCAGGAAGGAACGTCTCAGTGTTGGCTTGTACGTCTTGGAAGCCGGGGCCACCGATCCCCAAACACGGCATACTGAAGATGAGATTTACTACATCGTCTCGGGAGCAGGCATCATCGAAGTTGATGGGGAGGACCGGGCAGTTGGCGCTGGGGCTGTTATTTACGTGGACGCCCACGTTGCCCATCGTTTCCACACCATCACTGAAGACCTCAGCGTGATCGTCGTTTTTGCGCCGCCGCGCCGGTCTTTGGCAGTGCAAAGTTAGGAGTGGAATAGTGCCAGACGTAGAGATAATGGGCATGATTGGCGTCAACCGGGAGCGAGATTCATCCCGGGGCGTAACTGTTAGCCTTTTCGGTGGCGGGATCAACCCTGCTGATGAAATTCCCGCTGGGATTGACGCCGATTACATCGCGGAGTTCTCCCATGCCCACGAGGCCAGCGGTTTCGACAAAGTCTTGATAGGCTACTCATCGGCCACGGCCGAGGGTTTCGCCGTTGCCGGATATGCCGCGTCCCAGACCAAGACCCTGGGATACCTCATCGCCCATCGACCTGGTTTCGTATTCCCCACGCTCCTTGCCCGCCAAGCGGCCACTCTGGACCAACTCACCGAAGGCCGCATCGCACTGCACATCATCAGCGGCGGTAGCGACCTTGAACAGCGGCGGGACGGTGATTGGAGCGACCATGACGCCCGTTACCGGCGCACCGACGAGTTCATGGGCGTTTTAAGTCGCGTTTGGACCGAGACCGCGCCATTCGACCACGAAGGCGAGTTCTACAAATTTGAGCAGAACCTCAGTGAAGTCCGGACCTTTCAGAAACCGGGCGTGCCGCTCTATTTCGGCGGCGCATCGGATGTCGCCAAAGAGGTCGGCGCCAAACGGGCCGACATCTTTGCCCTATGGGGAGAACCGCTAGAGGCGATAAAAGGGCAGATTGGAGATATCCGGGCACGCGCCGCCAAATACGGCCGCACCATTCGCTTCAGCGTTTCCGTCAGGCCTATCTTGGGTGACACCGAGGGCGAAGCTTGGGAACGGGCCAGAGGCATTCTGGAGCGAGTTAAGTCTTCCGTCGGGGACACCATCGGCCTAGGAAAACCGGCCAGGCTCCAGTCCGAGGGGTCACGCCGGTTGTTGGACTTTGCCGCCAAGGGCGACATCCACGATAAACGTCTCTGGATGCCTATCGCCGCCACCACCGGCGCCGCCGGCAACACAACCGCCTTGGTGGGCACCGCCGAACAGGTGGCCGAGTCTCTGCTGGCCTACCATCAGGCCGGGGCATCAGCCTTCATCATCCGGGGCTTCGACCCGATGCAAGACACCATCGATTGGGGGAAGGAGCTGATTCCAATGGTTAGGGACGGCGCGGCCGCGCTAGCTAAATAGCCGGGCGCTACCTCAACTCGAACAGACGACCGAACAGGGCAAAGAACCGGCACGAGTCCACATCCTGCGTCAACGTTATCTCGCCCGGGCCTCCGGTCCCTGAAGTTGCACCCAGCAACTCGTCCTTTTCGATTCCAACGTCCAAGTCGACTTTGGTGGTGGTGGCGATGGCCGGATCCAGAGCGATTGCCATGGCCAACGGGTCACAGAACTCGAACTTCTCCCTGCTTGGCTCGCGATGGAACCACCCTTGCAACATGTCTAGCATCAGGCGGCCAAGTGGGGTGGCGGACTTCAGGCCCAGCGCCTGCTCCCGGCTTATCTTTACCTGACGGCAGGCCGCCAGGTCCACCATGGTTATCGGCAGGCGGCTGGAGAGGACTATATCTGCAGCCACGGGGTCGCAGTAGAAATTGAACTCTGCCTCGGGCGTGATGTTACCTGGCGTATTCACGGCGCCGCCCATCACCACGATTTGTTTGGCTTGCTCCAAGGCGATGGGGCGCTCCCGAAGCAGCACGGCAAGGTTGGTCAGCGGTCCCAAAGCCACTAATACA
>Ga0066860_10001000_pt1 | contig 12745 bp, 10 predicted proteins | sample ETN07SmetaG_FD_65601 | JGI IMG/M metagenome (GOLD analysis project Ga0066860, IMG submission 65601) | Marine microbial and viral communities from oxygen minimum zone, Eastern Pacific Ocean - ETNP2014F14-07SV275 | ecosystem: Environmental > Aquatic > Marine > Oceanic ... | reverse complement strand
TGGCGCAAGCCTTCCGACCGCACCACCACCATGGACCTGCGCTCCCTGGGCGAACAGAAGCGCTTCCGTAAACCGCAGGTAAGCGCCGGCCGTGACGATGAGCCCGAGGGCGCCGGAACGATGGTAGGCGACCCGGACGACGACTCGGTCCAGAATGTTGACCTGAACCGCACCTACAGCGGGGTAGAGGTCTTCCGGCAGAAGGATTTCTCCGAATTCACGTCCTTGGAGATGGCCGAGGCCCGCCACATGATGGCTGACCTAACCTGGGACCTGGGCCAACGGCGGACCCGTCGGTTGACTCCGGGTAGAAGCGGTCCGCTGGACATGCGCCGGACCATGCGGCGAAGCCTGAAATACGGCGGAGAATTCCTTGATCTGGCCTATCGGTCGCGCAAACAAAAGTCCCGCTCTTTGGTGCTCATCTGCGACGTTAGCGGCTCCATGGAGCGTTACACACGTATGCTTCTTCAGTTCATACACACCATCGCCGGGGGGTTCGACCAACTTGAGGCATTCCTGTTCGCCACCCGCCTCACTCGCATCACCAGGAACTTGAAGTACCGGAGCATCGACCAGTCCATCGACGAGGTCTCAAAAGCAGTACCGGACTGGGCCGGCGGCACTCGTATCGGCGACGCGGTTAAGTCCTTCAACTACCAATGGCTGCGCCGGGTGTTACGGGGCCAGGCCGTTGTGCTGATCATCTCCGACGGCTGGGACCGGGGCGACCCTGAACTTCTGGCGAGGGAGACATCGCGCCTGCAGCGGAGCTGCCATCGGCTGGTCTGGCTGAACCCACTACTGGGATCGCCCAGCTATCAGCCCTTAACCCAGGGAATGAAAGCAGCCCTGCCCTACGTGGACGATTTCCTTCCGGTACATAACTTGAATAGCCTGGAATCTTTGGCCCAACATCTGAGCAGCCTTGGACCGGAGCGCAACCTAGGACAAGCTTACCGCCCGCCCGCCGCAGAGGAACCGGAGACGGAACCCGTTGCTCCGGTGGACCGGCCCATCGACCGTCTAAACCTGCCATCGTTCCAGCACCCCGAGTGGGGTAAGCGGCGCCTGCCTAAGGGCTAAAAAATCTTGGTTGTGCTGTCTGCAACAACAACACGGCGCCAAACGACAATCCTGCAAGCACCCCTCCGGCCATCGCGTCCAGGATAAAATGGTTCCCGGTGAGTGTGATGGCGAAGAACGTCACGACTGGGTACAGCAGGCCGAGATAGCGGCCACAACCAGGGAAAGACCGCCAGAACAACACCCCTAGGATTACAGTCCAACTGAAATGAAGGCTGGGCATGGCGGCGGAGATGTTGTAATAAGAAACCATACTCTCGCTGCCGTAGAATTTTGGCCCTAGCTCTTGGATCGAATCCGATAGTTCCACGCTGGGTATGGCGAAGGGCGAGGCCACCGGGAAGATCATGAAGGTGAGCAACGCCCCCGCCAGGTTGATGAACACCACAGTCCGGTAGAAGTTGTAATCCCGGCGGTTTTTGATGAACAGGATGAAGGCCGCGGTGAGAATTACCGGCCAGTAAGTGATGATGTACACCCAGTTCATAGCCGCTACCAGGGCTTCAACGTTCTCCAAGGCCCACGATTGCCAACCCGGCTCCCAGAGGAACCCCAAGTCCCGCTGCAGGGAGACCACCTTTTCACCGTTGACCAAGCCCACGGACCGGGTATCAGAGTGGACCAAACCCCTGGTCACCAGATAAACGACATAGGCGCCGACGTATAGGGAAAATTCGCCAAGAACGGCGCGGTGGTCCCGGATGGTGGAAATCACTCTGGTCTAAAAACAGCCCCTGTTCAATCAGCCAAAGATGGTCGCCCGTCTGCCGTCGACCCTACTTCCACGTCGGTTCCCGAACGGAGTGCCACCTTCTTCCAAGTCCAAGGGAACATGACTGGCAAGAAGAACCTTCGGCGAAATCCAAGCTCCATAGCCAAGAACGAAGCCAATATCAGCAGACCTCCGCCAATGGCGTCCATGATGTAGTGATTGCCGGTGATGGTGATGGCAAACAGGGTCATCGTCGGGTAGATGACGCCAAATATCTTGATGAGTTTGTGGTTGGTCCGGATGAAGATGATGCCAAACATCACGGTCCAGCCAAAATGCAGGCTGGGCATGGCCGCGTAGGCGTTGTAGTAGTTGGTGAACTCCCGGTTGGCATATCCCGATGGGCCAAAGATATTGATGGTGTCCACGAAATGTTCGGCGATCATCCGAGGCGGGGCCAGCGGGAACAGCATGAATCCCACCAGTGCGATTAGGAAGCTGAGCAGGACGACGTTCCGGTAATACCTGTAGCGCTCACGGTTGGTGAAGTACAGCACCACGGAAGCGGCCAAGACGATGGGAAAAAATGTGACGATATATGCCCAGTTAAAGAATATGACCAATGACGTGGCGCTTTCTATCGCCCAGGACTGCCATCCCGGCTCCCAGAAGAAACCAGCGCTCTTTTCAAACTCGATCACGCGCCGGGCATTGGCCAAGGCCGTGATTTGGAAGTCTGAGAAGACCAGCGCGCGGGAATACATGTAGGCGAAATACGCGCCTACAACGATCCCTATCTCGATCACGTGCGGGAGGCAGATTCTGGATAGGGGAAATTGAGGAATATGTTGTCTGATCATAGCCATCGTCAGGCTCTATTGATGACCCCTTGTATTCAGGTACGGTGGAGCTTCCACGCCGCCCAACACTCGTGATTCATCTGAATTTGATGCGCCGGTTTTCGAAGGGGTTGCCTTCGTCCGGAACAGTCTTCACTAAAATTCTGACAGAGTTAGACCAAAAATTCCAGACCTTGGCGGGCTGGAATTTAGGCTGGTTCCTCGGTTTTCGCCTCCGTCATCTCTTCATTCTGGCCATTTTGAGACCCACGAATCGCCTCTGATCCAGGCATTTCTGCTCCGCCGGCTCTTCTGTTTCCATTAATCGTTTTATTGCCGTTTACCTGAAGCACAACAGGCTCAAGATGAAGGTCAACCGGTCCACGGTGTTTGGCGGTGCTGCTTCCCAAGTAAACGCTACAGTCTAAACACCCGACCCACTCCTCCGGAATGAAGTCGTTTTTGAACAACCCTCGGGCGGTGGTGTATTTGGAGTTGTTCCAGACCTTTTTCACTGAAGAATCATTCAAATCGCCGAAATCTTGGGTCTTGTCCGTAAGGTAACAACACGGGGCGAATCCGCCGTCCCAATTGACCACTGCGGACCGCCAGAGCCGCCAGCAGACCTGGCCGTCTTCTTGATAAGGCTTGTAGAAGGGATCTTCTCTCAGATACTCGGGATACTGGCGAGGCAGCCACCGTTCTGCCTCCGCCGGGTCGTCTTCACCATGGGGGAAGTCGACCTTCTTGAACACCAGGGAATCGACACTCAATTCACCGGCCAAAGCCTTGGCCTCTTCGAGCTGGTGTTCATTCTGACGCATGACTATGAACTGCCATTCGATATACGGTGTTTTGGAGCCTAACTCACGCTTTTTTTGATTCAGGAGTCGCAGGTTTTCCAGTACCCGGTCCAGATGGCCGTTCACACGGTAAACCTCGTAAACATCTTGGGTGATCCCATCCAAGGAAACGATCATCACGTCGAGTCCTGACCTGATCACTTGTTCCGCCATCAATGGAGTCAAGGGCTTGTTCAGGTTGGAGCTGATTATCGTGGCGATCTTCTGCTTGTGAGCGTACTCGATATATTCGTGGACCCGCTGGTTCAAGAACGGCTCGCCCCAGCTATACAGAGTGAGCCATAGACAGGAATGCTTGATCTGGTCGACGACTTTCGTGAACAGGTCAAAGTCCATCACGCCTTGGTCGCGGTGGATGGTGCCTTTGCCAGTGTGGCATAGGGGGCATTTCAACTGGCAGATATTGGTGGTGTCGATCTCCCATTCGTAAGGAGAGCCCCAGATGATCCGCTTGGCGAAACGCAGTTGGGTCTCAACGCGAATCACATTCCAGAACTTACGCCAACTGAAATACCGGGTAGCCAACCAGAACCTGTTGTCGCGACGGCCATCGGCCACGGATTCGATCACGCCGCCGTTGACCTGTATCCGGCGGTCGACGAAATATATCAACGCCTTAAGAATCCAGAAGAATGGGTTGTAACGGATCATTGCTTATCTGGTCAAAGAACGAGCCGGAAATGAACCTGGGCAAGCCCAGTTTTCTCTATGATTCCGGTTGTCTCGTGAAACATACCCGCCCCACTCATTGGCCCATGATACTCCCGACGCCTGCCGTCCATCAATAAGCGTCAAATATGATCCGAGGCTGAAATAGGCGTGAATTCTTGCGGGCCGAAATTGACTCGATTCGAACGGGCAGAGTATCCTTGTCAGACTCCCGCCACTCCCACCGAAGTAGACATCAACCAGCGGTCCGCCCGGCGTCCAACCGTACAGGAGCCAGATTTGAGCGACACCAAGCAGATATTTTCTCCGGCACAGCGGTCTTTATTGGCCGATGTGCTCAACCGAATCATTCCCCCTAACGACAAGCTGCCGGGAGCCGGAAATCTGGGAGTAACGGATTTCGTCGAGGCTGCGGCCGCGGCCAATCCCAGCCTTACCCGGTTATTCAACGAGGGCTTGACCCAGATTTCAATCACAGCCGTCGGCACCGCCGGCCAGGACTCTTCCCAGGCGTTCGGGGGACTTTCCAGCACAGCCAAAGACGAACTGTTGAGAGAGATCGAAACCGCCCATCCGCTGTTCTTCGAACAACTGATCCTGCAGACTTACAATGGCTATTACACCAACCCAGCGGTTTTTGAGCTGATCGGCTATCAGCTCCCCAAACCGGCCCCGCCCGGCACGCATCCGGAACTGCTGGATGTGTCACTGCTGGACCAGCAGCGTGAACGGGCGCCCTTCTGGAAGAAGGTCTAAAATAACCCCAGCAATCTCCGCATTTCCCATCTAGGTTAAATGGGAGGCAAATTATGCCCAGAGAAGATTTCGACCTAAAATTGAACCAGCTTCAATCAGAGGTGGAAACCCTGGCCCAAATCGTGGGCAAGTCCATCAACCGGGCGGTTGACGCCTTGAAACGGCGGGACTTGGTCGCTTCTCAGGAAGTCATCAACGACGACGACTATATCGACCACAAACGCTTCGAGATTGAAGAGCGTTGCGCCGACATGATCGCCACCCAGCAACCGATGGCCGGCGACCTTCGGGCGATCATAGCTTTGCTGCACATAGTCGTGGAATTGGAGCGGATGGGCGACTACGCTGAGGGAATCGCCAAGATCAGCATATCCATGGGCGAAGACCCGCCCCTGAAGCCCCTGATCGACATCCCACGCATGGCCGAAAAGGCCACCACCATGTTGAACGATAGCATCGATTCCCTTCTGAACCGGGACATGGTGAAAGCAAATGCCGTCTGTTTTGCAGATGATGAAGTAGACGAACTCTACAATCAGGTGTACCGGGAGCTGATCCTATTCATGGTGCAGGACCCGGAGACGATCCAGAAGGCCACCTATCTGCTGTGGGTCGCCCACGACCTAGAACGCATCGCCGACCGGGCCACAAACATCGCCGAGCGGGTGATCTTCTTGGTGACCGGCAAGTTGGTGGAGATCAACGTCTCCAAATACTAGGCCCGTGGTTATGCCGTAAAGGCCAATTGCAACTGACCTTTGGGTGCCATGTTTTCTTGTACCTTCGCCCGGTCCGGCAGATTCCACTGCCGCCGCACCCGGTCCACAGTATCCATCACAGTCTTGGTGTAATCCCTCGGCGCGTAGGTCTTGTTGTTGTACAGCCGGTTGTACCCCGGATTTAGGTGGGGATACGCCTCTCGCAGCATGGGCATGAACCATTCTTTTGATCCCGGCTTTAGGAACAAGACGTTGGCCCCTAAATACTGGGCGCCATGCTCTTGAGCTGCTTCCACCACTGCCTGGATATTTGCTTCGTCGTCGGTGATACCCGGCAGCAACGGGGCCATCATCACCCCGGCAGAGACGCCGTTCTCCACCAGATACTGCATGGCTTCCATACGGGCCATCGGGTTCGGCGTTCCGGGTTCCATCATCTTCCAAACCTTCTCATCGATGGTCCCAATGCTGAAGTTGACGTGCACATCGGCCACCTGCGTCAGTTCCGCCAAGATGTCTGCGTCGCGGCGGACCAGGATACCCTTGGTGGTGATGGATGCGGGGTTCTGGAAGTCTCGGAGCACATGCAGGATGCGGCGAGTGAGCTCGTATTCGGCTTCGGCGGGTTCGTAGGGGTCGGAGGCAGTTCCGATGGCGATGGATTCCCGGCGCCAACTGGGCCGTTTCAGTTCCTGCCGCAGCACCTCGGGAGCGTTCACTTTGGCGAATACCCTGGTCTCAAAGTCGCGCCCAGAATCCAACCCCCAAAACTCATGTGTCGGCCGGGCATAGCAGTAGGTGCAAGCGTGGCGGCAGCCCCGGTAAGGATTCAGTGTCCAACGGAACGGAAACTTCGGAACATCGATCTTATTGAGCAGGGTCTTGCAGTGAATCTCTTGAACGTCGGCTCCGGCCATTGCCCCTCCCTATACACCCAGCGAGTAATTAGACCTTATTAGAACATTCATTCTAATTATACGCGCGGGCTGTATATTAAGGCAAGCCGGGGCAGTCACGAGGGTGGGCCGAGTGCGCCGTCACCTACCGCTTGTAGACCGCAGCTTCGCCGGAGCGGTCGCAATTCAGCTTGCGGCTGAGGTGCAGACCCTCCAGGATGAACTCCACGGCCGACGCAATGACCTCAGGCCGCTTGTCCTTGGTCAATTTCTTGACCGCTTTGTCCAAGCCGTCGATGTTCTTCACCAGGTCCGGATAACCAGCCGCCGCCAGGTCGCTACCTGTCTCGGCACGGTTTCCCAGGTCGAATGAGTCTACTATCGCTTCCAAGTCGTCCACTTCGAAGTAACTGCCGAACGTCCGCAGCACCGCGCGGCGGGTCAGGTCGTCGGTCAGCCGGGACTCGCGGCCTTCTTCAAATGTCTCAAGCTCGATCTTTCCAGCGAATGACGCCACGATGAATGACAGGTCGCTGACCCTGGGGCAGGCCCATTCTTCCTTATTACGAATGCCCCTGCGCACGGCGTTGCCCAGCATGGTCTCAAAATTGGAGATGGAGACCCGGACGCTCACCCCGGAGCGTTGGTTGATCTCGCTGCTCAGGCGGGCCTGGGTGGTGATCTCCGCCAAAATCTCTTTCATATAGTCGGGGATGACCAGCTTGTCCTCTTCGGGGAACTTGGTCCGCTCCTCGTCCATGATGGCGATCTCATCCTTGGGATCCAAGGGGTAATGGGTGTGGATCTGGGAACCGTACCGGTCCTTGAGTGGGGTGACGATACGTCCCCGGTTGGTGTAGTCTTCCGGGTTTGCCGTCGAGACCACGAACACGTCCAGAGGCAGCCGGACCCGGTAGCCCTTGATCTGTACGTCCCGCTCTTCCATCAGGTTGAACAACCCCACCTGAATCCTTTCCGCCAAATCTGGCAGCTCGTTGATGCAGAAGATGCCGCGGTTGGTGCGGGGAACCATTCCGTAGTGGATCACCAACTCGTCGGACAGGTAATGCCCCTCGGCTACCTTGATGGGGTCGATCTCACCGATGAGATCCGCAATGGATATATCAGGAGTCGCCAGTTTCTCCGCGTAACGGTCCTCTCTCGGGATCCATTCCAAAGGGGTTTTTTCGCCCATCTCCGCAACCTTGTCGCGGCAGACCCGGCAGATGGGGTCGTAGGGGTTGTCGTTGATCTCGCAACCGGCGATCTTGGGAATGGATTCGTCGAGCAGATTAGTCATGCTGCGAATGATACGGGACTTGGCTTGCCCGCGTTCGCCCAGCAGTATGATGTCCTGGCCGGCAAGGATGGCATTCTCGATCTGTGGGATGACCGTCCGATCGAACCCAACGATTCCGGGGAACACGACCTCTTCGGCTCGTATCTTGGCGATCAGGTTCTTCCGCAGCTCCTCACGGACGGGAAGGACTTCATAGTTGCTCTTGCGGAGCGCTCCGACGGTCTGGGGACGTTTCGCCTTGGGCATGCTCACCCCTCCATCTTCTTCAACGGACTTCTACGCCAGGCCAACGGCATGATGCCCAACATAAGACCAAATGTGCCGCAGACACGTATTAGTCGTAGTGAAACGTTTATGTGAACCGGTCGGTTTCAAGTTATCACACCTTGGCTTATAATTTAACGGGAGAGAATACTCGCTTAGAGTTTGATCATGTTTTACAGACTGGCGTTTCCCCTCTTATATTTCCTGGCCCCACGATTGCTGCCCAAAGCGATGAAGTTTGCCCGCTTGGTCTGGCGGCTGACCTTCGACAAACGGGTATCGATCTTTCTTCGGGCCTTGGTTCCACTTGCCCTGCTCTACGTCATTTCCCCCTACGATATTCTTAGGGACCGGATCCCAATTCTTGGCAGGTTCGACGATCTGATCATCTTGGGGCTGGCGTTGTTGCTTTTGACCAAGCTGGCGCCGCAAAATGTCGTGGATGAGCACATGGACCGTGTGCCGGAGTCCAACCGCCCGGAAGACAAAGACCCCGAAAAGGTGGTCGACGGCTCGAGCCGGTTGATTGACGACGAGTAGAGCTTCCATCATCGTTCCCGCCTCCGGAATGGGACTCTACGTCCACGTGCCGTTCTGTAAGACCAAGTGCCCTTACTGCGATTTCAATACCTATCAGGGCATCGAGAACCTGATGGAGCCATTTCTTCCTTCCCTAAAGGCAGAGATTCAAAGTTGGGGCGGGACTCTGGCCCATCCAGCAGTTACGTCGATCTTCTTCGGCGGCGGCACCCCATCCTACCTGCCTCCCGGCTACATAGAACAGATACTTGCTTCTATCCAGTCGTCTTACCAGGTGGATTCGGCCGCGGAGATCACCATCGAAGCCAACCCCGGAGACCTGGACGCCGCGGCATGTGCCGGTATCCTGGCCCAGGGCGTCAACCGCCTGAGCATTGGAGTGCAGAGCCTGGATAATGATCTGCTGAACCTGCTGGGCCGCCGTCATCAGGCGTCTGAAGCGGTCGACGCATTCCAGGCCGCACGCCAGGCCGGTTTCGACAATGTGAACCTGGACCTGATGTACGGGCTGCCCAACCAGTCCATCGACCAGTGGCGAAAGACATTGGACTCGCTGACCAGCCTGGAGCCGGAGCACATCTCTCTCTACGCCCTGACTCTTGAGGAGGGCACGCCCATGTACCGCTGGGCCGAAGAAGGGAAGATTCCTGAACCCGACCCGGACCTTGCCGCAGACATGTACCAGTACGCCCGCGAGTCATTGGCCGCTGCGGGCTACCACCACTATGAGATATCCAACTGGTCCCTGCCTGATCGGGCTTGCGGCCACAACCTGGTCTACTGGGAGAACGGCCCGTATCTGGGTGTCGGGCCCGGGGCCCATTCCCGCCTGGGAGACTGGCGATTTTGGACTGTCCTCTCGCCGCGGGACTACAACACCAAAGCCACTGCCTGGGCCCAGTCCGGGATACAACCGGCTGATGACTTTGTTGAAGCGGTGCTAGAAAGCGTCCAAACCCTGGGCGGCTGGGAACACCTGGGCCTGGAGACCATCTGCTCGGAGACCATGTTCCTCGGACTGCGGCTGTTGGACGGCCTGAACCTATCGGATGCCTCTGCCAGAACGGGGGTCGACATGGCCGACAAATTCCAGGCCCCGATCCAAGAGTGCATAGACCTAGGCCTGCTGGTCCGGGATGGCGACTGCCTCAAGTTAACGGAGTCGGCCTACCTGATCGCCAACCAAGCGTTCACACGGTTCTTGGAGTAGGCCGCGTTTCCAATTAGCCGGTCCGCCGCCGGCCGGCAAGCGATCTACCTCTTGTTCCCCAAAAACCCCTGATTTTCGGCCCTGATTCCCTGGAAAGCGTTCTTTTAAGATTCCGCTGGAGTTCCTTGTTGTCTGGCAAATGCCGCTATGCGGTGGCCACCTCACGCCTAGCGCCGGACCCCTATAGGGAGGACTCCCTATATCCCTAGGCCGCTACTGAAATTACCCGTTTTTAAAGATGCGGAGTCCTCCCGATGTTCAGGCCCCGGGCAGGTCATACGATGTCCTCACAACAAATTTCGAGGTGAGGCAACCATGAAAACAGCGATGAACATCCAGATGGCAGCACTGAAAAAAACGGGGCAGAACGAAAACAACAACAAGATGGAAGCAGCGATCATGACAGTACAATCCAACATCCAAAGCATCATCAAGAATAAGGCTCAGATTTTGGCCAGACTCTTCGCCGGCGGCACGATGGCAGTAACCTTCATGCTCCCGGGCAATGCGTCAGCAGATAACCCCACGCGGCCGGTGGGTCAGGTCGAGTCCTCGGTATTGATACCGACATCTAATTTGGCCAACGTAACCGACATGGACTTCCTGGACCCCGGCTTCTACGATGCCAAATTCGTCCGCACCAGCACCGGTCACGGGTTCGACCTGGATCTTCTTGACCCCGGTGTCTATGACGCTAAGTTGGCCCGCGTGTCCTCGGTCTGGGAGAGCGGCGGCGTCGACCCTTACGAGAACGTAGCATCCAAGGTCATCCGCACCAACAGCGGCATGGACATGGACCTGCTTGACCCTGGTTTCTACAACACCACTACGCGGTCCTGGGAAAGCGACGGCGTCGACCTTTACGAGAACGTAGCCAAGGTCATCCGCACCAACAGCGGAATGGACATGGGCCTGCTTGACCCTGGTTTCTGCAACGCCAAGTTGGTCAACTCTTCCCGCAGCATCGAGGGGCTCCAGGAAGACAACATCATCTAAGTCCAAGATCATCATGCGGAGGTTACTGCCTCGACCCTCCGCCTTTCAGCACCGAGCGAGCGGGTCTTGCCTCGACCCCGCTAGCATCTGCCCCGTCCTTCCTCAACAGGAAGGGCGGGGCCTTTTTTCGGGTAGACCATGTAGAAGTCCGTTCGCCGAAGATTCTGGAGTATGATGATAGCCAATCTGGAAATCCACGAATCAACTGTTTTGCGATTACTGAGATATGTACGTAATAGGCACCGCCGGACATGTGGACCACGGCAAATCCACCCTGGTTAAAGCGCTGACCGGCATCGATCCTGACCGCTTCCCCGAAGAGAAAGCCCGGGAAATGACCATTGACCTCGGTTTCGCCTGGATGGAATTGCCCAGCGGCCGGGAAGTCAGCATCGTCGACGTTCCCGGCCACGAGAGATTTATCAAAAACATGCTGGCCGGCGTGGGCGCCATCGACCTCGCACTGCTGATCGTGGCCGCCGACGAAAGCGTCATGCCTCAGACCAGGGAGCATCTGGCTATCCTCGATATCTTGCAGATCACCCGCGGCCTGGTGGTGGTCACCAAGACTGATCTGGTCGATGAAGAATTGGTGGAATTGGTCAAAGCCGAGGTTGAGGACACCCTGCAGGGCACATCCTTCGAGGGCTGCCCCATGGTCGGCGTCTCCGCCTACACCGGCGATGGCTTGGACGAACTGAAAGAAACCATGGACCGCATCCTGGATGAGACCGATGCCAGGCAGGACCTGGGCCGTCCCCGCCTCCCCATCGACCGCTGCTTCACCATCTCCGGCTTCGGCACCGTGGTCACCGGAACCCTCATTGACGGCACTTTGACCGTGGGCCAGGAGATCGAGCTCGCAGGATCCGGACAACGGGCCAGGGTCCGGGGCCTCCAGAGCCATAAGACCAAAATAGACTCAACCGACCCCGGCGTGAGGCTGGCGGTGAACCTCTCCGGTCTGTCCAAGGACGAGGTCGAACGCGGCGAGATATTGACCATCCCAGGCTGGCTCAAGCCCACCTACCGCCTGGATGCCCGCCTGCGCATGGTCAAGAACGCCCCCAACCCGCTGAAACACAACCAGGGTGTTACCTTCCACCTGTTCACCAGCGAGTCCTCGGCGCGGGTCAGGCTTCTGGACGCGGACCGGCTGACCGCCGGCCAGGAAGGCTGGGTCCAACTGCTGTTGAACGACCCGCTGCCAGTGGTTAAGGGTGACTTCTTCGTGATCCGCTCATCGGAAGACACGCTTGGCGGCGGCCAAATCGTGGACCCAAATCCCAGGCGTCGTTACCGCCGGTTCGACGACGACGTTGTGGAACGGCTTTTTACCCTGGACCAAGGCACCGGCGGAGACATCATCATCAGCGTCGCCGAACAATGGGGCCCTTGCGACCTGACGACTCTCTCCCAGCGCACCAACCTGTCCCGGGAGGAAGTGGCTGAACGGGTGGCCCAATTGACTGAGGAAGGCGATCTGGTGAGCCTGGGTGACTTCGGTGGCGATGCGGATGCCGTGGTCTATTCGGCCCAGGGCTGGGCCATCTTAAAGAGCAAGGTCGCCTCTGCTTTGCAGCTTTACCACACCCAGTATCCGCTGCGTCACGGCGTCCCCGCCCAGGAGATTCGCAGCCGGTTGGACCTGTCTCAGCCGGTCTACCAGCGGGCATTGGTCAAGCTAGTTGAAGAACAGGTCGTCGTGGATGAAAGGCAGTCGCTGCGCCTGCCCGACCACGAAATCACCCTGACTCCAAAGATGGAAGAAGAGGCGTCCGCCTACTTGAAATCCCTGCAAAAAGACCCTTATTCTCCGTCCAGTGACTTGAAGGTCAGCTCGGAGTTGCTGAGCGTCCTCATTGACGAGGGCAAGGTGGTCCGAGTCACCGACG
>Ga0066860_10000991_pt1 | contig 12816 bp, 12 predicted proteins | sample ETN07SmetaG_FD_65601 | JGI IMG/M metagenome (GOLD analysis project Ga0066860, IMG submission 65601) | Marine microbial and viral communities from oxygen minimum zone, Eastern Pacific Ocean - ETNP2014F14-07SV275 | ecosystem: Environmental > Aquatic > Marine > Oceanic ... | reverse complement strand
GGCCGTAGCCGTTGGAGATCATGGTCGGCACGACGGCGCGGGTGCAGAAGAAAGGGCCGTCGTAGTTGACCGCGGCCGCCGCTCGCCACTCGTCCGTGCTCATCTCAGCAATAGAGCTGGACCCTCGGAAGCCGGCGTTGTTGATCAGAATGTCGATGCGTCCGAAAGTCCCCAGCGCCTCGGCCACCATCTGATTCACTTGCTGCTCATTTCCGACGTCGGCCAGCAGCGCGATCGCCCTCACTCCGAGCGCCTCGGCCTCACCTGCGACGGCTTCGGCCTCCTCCCGATTGGAGCGCGCGTTCACCACGACGTCCGCACCGCGCCTGGCCAACTCGAGCACCGCCGCGCGGCCGAGATTGCGGCCGGACCCGGTGACCAGAGCGACTTTCCCCTCCACCGGCTTTGCGGTGGGAGAGATGGTGGGGCCCACGAGCGGAAGCGCCATTGCCGCCCCCATGCCGCCTATGGCGCTGCGCCGTGAAAGCGATGTCGGTTTGTTGGTCTCCATGACGCTAGTCCTTTTGGCTGAGTGGCTGCCGATTAGCTGATCGGGCGTCGACGGATCGGCTGGCCAGGCATGACTCCCTCGACCAGCTCACCCTCGCGGACTACGAACTGCCCGTTGACCAGGACATGAGGGATGCCTGCCGAAGCCTGCGCCGGCTCGGAAAACGTCGCGCGATCGATCACCGTAGCGGGGTTGAAGATGGTGAGGTCTGCGTCCGCTCCGACCGACACTCGCCCCTTTCTGCTCATGAGAGGCACCACCGACTCGAGCCGCACGGCCGGCATGAGCGTCATCTTCCGCAGCGCGTCCATGAGCGTGAGCACGCCTTCTTCACGGACGTAATGGCCAAGCACGCGGGCGAACGAACCCGCTCCGCGAGGGTGCGCTCTACCGTCCACGAATCCGACGCCGTCGCTCGCGATCATCACTTCGGGATGTGCGATCGCGTACTCCATCTCGTCCTTGGGAATGATGTGCGCGATGATCATCCCTCCTTCCTCCCGGTACGCGTGGAAGGACGCCGAGTCCAGTCGCTCGCCCGTGGCCACCCACTCGATGTCGGAGTAGTCACCGCCCAGCCGCTCGCGCCAACCCGGATCGAGGATCGCCGCCCGGATGTTGGTGGATGCCGCGGTGTACGGATAAACCTCGGTGGTGACGTCGAGCCCGCCGTCGTGCGCGGCCTCGATCATGTCGAGTAGGGTGGGGATCTGTTGCAGCCCGCTCGACCCGATGTGCACGATGTGCACGGAGCCTCCGGAGCCCGCGGCGTCCGCGATCATCTCCTGGACCGCGGCGATGCTGGTCTCCGGCTCCAAGACGCCGGCGTACCGGATGTGCACGTACACGGTCAAGCCGTGTTGCGCAGTGGTTTGGAACGCGCGAAAGATCTCCGCGCGGCTAGCCCCGGGGATGTATTGTAGCCCGATGCCGAGCCCGAGCGAGCCCTGAGCGAGGCCGCGTGCGATGGTTTGCTGGATCTCATCGATTTGCTCGGGCGTCGCGGGCTCGTAGATGGCGGCGCGTCCACCATCTGGGAAGGCAGCTCTTCGCGCAGCTCCGTAGCTCGTCGTCGCACCGAAGTTGATTCGCCAATCGCCCTCGCGCTCAGCGTACCATTCGTCGACGCGTCCGACGCCGCTTTCCAACTCGAGCGCGGTGGTTACGCCGTCGCGCACCTGAAGGTCACGGCTGAACGGATCCTGGCCATGTGCATGCAGGTCGATGAATCCCGGCGCGACCACGTGCCCGCTTACGTCGACGATTTCGCGGCCGTCCAGTGGATCGCTCGAGATGGCCGCGATGCTTCCTCCGATGATCCCGACATTCATCACCGCGTCCAACCCCGACTCGGGATCCATGACCCGGCCACCCTCCAGAACGAGATCGTATGTCTGAGCGTCGGCTGTGGCGGCGGCAGCGAGCGCGAGAAGTACCGATATCGCCAGTAGGCTCGACCTCCTCACCGCACCGGCTCCCTCTCTTCATTCACGCATGCCGCGTTGCTATAGCCGGACCTGAAAGCCTCTACAGTCCCCGCCTCGGGCTCGAACTTGTGCCGCCAAACGCACGCGGTGTCGTTGGCCAGCAAGTGGATGGAGACGGAGGCCCCCTCGGAGACGGTCGTTACGTAATGGATGTCGTCGGCGGGAGGCAGAAGCGTGTAGAACTCGCCCTCGCGCACGCGCAACTCCTTGGAGACTTCCAGGTCCGCGCGGTTCTCGTCGTGGCCGTCATCCATGCGCTGGTAGATGGTCTCCGCCTGCTCACCGCGGTAGACACCGATCAAGCCCCACGCCAAATGGTCGTGGATGGGGGTCGATGCCCCAGCCGGAATGACCAACGAGAAGAGGCAGAGTGACCCGTCTTCGGCGCGGTAGAGCGCGTATTGACCAATGCCGCCGCCCATGCCGCTTTCCAGGTCGGGGGAGCCGTATTGCTCGGGCAGCCAACCATCGGCTCCGAGAAGCTTGGCGAACGCGGGCTGTAGTGCCTCGACGCGTTCGGCGTCGTCGGTGATCTCGCGCATCAGCCTCTGCGTCTCGTCGATCAGCCCGCGGATCTCAGGGGTGTCGACGATGTAACCGAAGCGATCTTCGTCGTTGGAGAAGTTGCACATGCGCGGCCTCCTCGAGTGGTCCGACTGGTTCTTGCGCATGATAGGGGGAGGTCATGCTTCGAGCCATCTGGGATGCTGGCTGCGGAGAGGCGCGTGATGCCGCGAGCCGCCTAGTTCGCCGGGTACCAGTCGCGCACTCGGACGTCGATGGGCCCGCCGCGCAGCGCGTCGACGAACACATCGATCGGCTGCTCCCGGTAGTGGTAGGGGTACACCACTTTCGGATCGAGGCCCTTCACGCATTCGGCCGCCGCCGCGGGCGGCATCCTGCCGTTCGGTAGGTTCATTGGCATGAAGGCGATGTCCACGTCGCGGATGGCTTGCACTTCAGGCGTGCACTCGGTCACGCCCGAGAGGTAGATGCGCACACCGCCCAGCGTCACGATATAGCCATTGCCCTCACCGCGAGCGTGGAAGGGCGCTCCCGGAATGAGATCGTACATCGCGACGGCTTCGATCGTGATATCGAAGGTGCCGTCTGGTTGCACGTCGAGCTCGACGCTTTCGCCGTTGTTCATGACGTCGGCGCCTACCACCTGGCGAAGGCGCTCAGCGCCGCCCTCGTCCCTGGCATCCTCAGGGTTGGCAGGCACGATCACAGTCGTGCCGCTGGTCCGCAGTTTGCTAATCAGCTCCGGATCGAGGTGATCGGCCGGCGTGTCGGTGATCAAGATGACGTCCGCCGACTTTGCATCGGCGTAGTCACCGCGGCCCCATGGGTCGACGTGGATCACCAGGTCCAGGTATTCAAGCTGCACGCTTGCGCCGACGAAGTGTGTGATCAGGATCTCACCGTCAGCGGCGGGGAAACTGTCGGCCTGCGCTGGCAGAGTCGGTGGCTGCGCGCAGGCTGCGACGAGCAGGGCGCATAAGAGCGGTTTCGGTGGGAGTGTCACGTTGCTTGGTCCGGTCCGGGTCGGGGAGCGCCAGGTGCGAGCCAATGTACGCGGCCGCGGGGGCGATGCGGTAGGATACGAGTCATGGCTAGGCTCCCACGACTCATCCCCCGCGGCGCCGACGCGGCCGTCTATAGACCGACGCACGCTATTCGGCGCCCTGATCATCTTGCGAACCAGCCGGGGGGCGTGGGATGTTGAGCCAGCACCCATCCACAGGCTACGAGGAGCGCGAGATGAAGCGAACGAACCTGGCTATCGTGCCGATTCTGGTGGGCATGGCGCTCGCCGGTCCCATTCATGCGCAGACGACCGAGGCCCAAAGGGCTGCGGTGGTCATGGCGGCCTCGTACCGCGTCGTGCCCAACGTCGTCTACCAGGTCGCCAGCGGCTACGAGGCCAAGCTCGACCTGTACCTCCCGAGAGGCCAGCAGGGGCCCGTGCCCGCGCTCATCCAGATCCACGGCGGTGGGTGGGTCGGTGGATCGAAGGAACGTAACTCATTGACGTTTCTGCCCTACCTGGAGATGGGTTGGGCCGTGATCAACATCGAGTATCGGCTGGGCCGCGTCGCGCTCGCGCCCGCCGCCGTCGAAGACTGTCTATGCGCTCTGCGCTGGATAATCCGCAACGCGGATCAGTACAACATCGATGCGAGCAGATTGGTCGTGACGGGCTACTCGGCCGGCGGGCACTTGGCTCTGACCACGGGCCTCGTGCCCTCGTCAGCGGGGCTCGACCTTCAGTGCCCGGGCAACGAGCCGCTCGAGGTTGCGGCGATCGTGAACTGGTACGGAATCACCGACGTGGGGGACTTGCTCGACGGAAAGAACATGAAGAGTTATGCCGTGCAGTGGATGGCCAGCATGCCCGACCGCTACGCAATCGCCGAGCGGGTGTCTCCGCTTACGTATGTACGAGGGGGGCTGCCACCCATTCTGACGATTCACGGGGATGCCGATCCGACCGTTCCCTACAGCCATGCCGAACGACTGCGGGACGCGTTGGATGACGCGGGTGTGGCGAATCAGCTGCACACCGTTGCAGGTGGCGGCCACGGCAACTTTACGCTGGACGAGTATCAGGCCGTCTACGAGGTAATCCGAGCGTTCTTGAAACAGCACGGACTGTTCTAGCTGGGCCGCTCAAGAGGACGAGATGAAGCACCGGAAGTGCCGCACGTGGCGGTGCAGCTTCAAGCTATCGGCGGACAGGGACCGCTGCCCCAACTGCGGGATACCTACGGCCTGGTCGGGACGATTTCTCACGTTCCTGAGGCTGGCATCCAAGCGCCCAAACTTGCGCCAAGCGGAGCGGGAAGCCTGGTCCACCATCGACAGCGCTCGCCAGGAGTTGGACGAGCTCACCGCTCTGGAAGGCGACCTCACCGGTTTTCACAAGCCCAAAATGAGCCCTGCTCAGAAGGAGGCTCTGCAAAAGGGGAGGGCGCACATCACGCGCAAGGCGAAGCCGGGACTCAAGAAACTGAAGGCTATCGAGGCGGCGCGGTGGCAGAATGGTTGGGTTCCGGTGGTCATGCGGCTTGCGGACGAAGGCCTGGACGACCCCCAGTTGGCGGACATCGATCAACAGTTCTACCGCTACACGCGCCTCGGCTCAGCGCTGAATAAGCGTTGGAAGAAAGGAATTCCGCAGTACGAGGGGCTGTTCGACAGGAGCGTGCGGTCGCTGGAGCCGTCGATCTTCCGGCTCGCGGTGACGATTATCTGGATCCGTGAGTGGGTGAGCGTCCGGCGCACGTTGCTGGGCGTCGCGGGCATCTCCCCGTCCGCCGCCGAAGGCCAGCCGGATGTGCACGACATGCCCCCGAATGATATCTCGGAATGGTTGGAGACGATTTACGATCGGGACGATGAACTGGAGCGGCTCACCCACGAAACGCTCCGCTTCGAGGCTGAAGACGACGTCGACCGGCTGATCGGGTAGGGCCGAGCCGCGAGCGACGACGCAGGAGACGATGGGAGAGTCGACATGAAGAAAGACTTTGATGACCGCCCCACACCTGGCCTGAAACGCCGAGAGTTCTTGGCGGTAGGCACGCTCCCGCTGGTGGCTGCACTGGGACCAGCGAATCTGGTCGGGCGGCGTGAAGCGGACGCCAGTCGCTCGCCCCAGCAGCCGATTCGCGTCGGGCTGATCGGCGCAGGCGCCAACGCGCGCGCGGTCCATATCCCCGGATTTCAGCGAATTCCCGAGTGCCAGATCGCGGCGGTGGCGAATCGAAGCATGGAGTCCAGTCGGAGGGTCACGGACGAATTCAATATCCCCCGGGCGTATGCCGGTTGGAGGGACTTGCTGGACGACGACAGCATCGATGCGGTGTGCATCGGAACCTGGCCCTACATGCACCGCACGCTGACCGTGGCGGCGTTGGAGAGCGGCAAACATGTGCTCTGCCAGGCGCGCATGGCGAACACCGCGCAAGAGGCCAGGGACATGCTGGACGCATCACTCCGCCACCCGGAATTGATCTCCCAGTTGGTGCCCACGTCCCAGACCTACCGAATCGACAACGTTCTGAAGCGGATGATCAACGATGGGTTCCTGGGCGAGATCCTATCGGTCGAGCTTCAGCGGTTGCAGACGCGTTTCCCCACGGTCGACGGTGACTTGGACTGGCGCCACGATGTGGCATTCAGCGGATACAACACTCTGAACATCGGGGCTTCCTATGAGGCGATGATGCGTTGGCTGGGCCGGAGCAACCGCGTCATGGCCATGTCCAAGGTCCACGTGCCGTACCGCCGCAACGGCAGCGGCGATCTCACCTCGGTCGGCGTCGCTGACCACGTGGACATTCTCTTCGAGCTGGCGGGCGGAGCCCAGGTCCACATGAGGGCGAGCGAGACCACCGGGCTTTCGACCGGCAATCATACGTGGATCTATGGGAGCGAAGGCACGATCCATGTAGACCGACGCCAGAACGTCTTCGCTGGCCGGCGCGGCGATTCTGAACTCGCTCAAGTGCCGAACCCGCGGGAGGCACAGGCCTACTACCGTGTGGAGGAGGAGTTCATCAACGCGATTCGCGGTATCGAGCGGATCACTATGGCGCCGTTCGAAACAGGGGTGCACTACATGGAGTGGACCGAGGCCGTGTACCGCAGTTCCCAGACCGGGCAAGCCATGTATCTCCCGTTGTAGAGGCGCGAGATCACGAGATGCAGTGCTGAGGGTCGCGTTCCATTTCGTAGGAATGTCGGAGGTGAGGCGACATGACTCCGTTCTGGAAGAAAAAAGACGGCCACCAGGGACTCGCGAAACTCGGTCGTTGGGAGGCGTGGCAGGAGGTGGCGCGCCGGGTGGGCGGGACCTTCGAGCAGGGCCGACGGAAGGGCCACGACCAGGTGATCCTGGAGCATGGCCCATGGACGATCCGGCTGGACACTTACACCGTCAACACGGGCCAAGTGAGCATCACGTTTACCCGCGCGCGCGCGTTTTTCCTGGCAGGCGCCGAGCTGACGCTCATGGTCCGCAAGCGGGGTTTCCTCGACACGATGCTCGACAATCTGGGCTTCGGCGGTTTCGCGCCCGCGGACCGCGAATTGGCCAGGCGCTTTGTCGTGAAAGGGAAGCCTGAGTCCAGGCTGCGCGGCTTGCTAACTCCAGGGCTGGCGGCTGCGATCCTGGCCCACCGGTCTCTCAAGCTCGAAGTGAAGAAGGCGTCACGGCGGCGTCGCAAGACGATGGCCCCGCACGCCTGCACGGCCGCTGTCTATGCCACCGGGGTCACGTGCGATCCTGCCCAACTGGAGGGAATGTTCACCGTGGTTCGCGAGACGTTGGAGGCATTAGAGCGCACCGGCGTGGCCGACCGGGAGGCCGTCGCCAGTCGCGTCTAAGCCACTACTGCAGGTTGGCCAGCACCTCTCGCAGGAGTCCCCGTGACTCCTCGATGAACTCACCGAGCGCCTTCGTCATCACTTCCAGTTGGCTTTGCTTCCGCTTGAGCTCGGTGATCATGAGATCCGCGAGTTTCGTGCGTGCCGGCATGCTCCTCTCGAGCGCCGCAGCAGCGCTTGCCGCCTCTGATGCCTCAGTCACCTCGACGGTCTCGGTCTTGGTGACGAGCTCCGAAAAGGCATCGCGGACCGTATAGGAGAATACGATCTCGGTGGGGAACGCGGTTTCCGGCCCCTCGGCCAGCTTGGTCGCAGCGGCGAGCGTGGTGCCGAGCTGCTTCACTTCGACCTTTTTCGACGCCAGTTCCTTTGCCAGGTCGCGGCCCATGGCCCTCGAGCCGCCCTTGGCCATCGTCATGAAGTCCTTACTCACGTCAGCGATCGAATCGTCACTGTGCGCGGCGGTGGCCGTCCAGCCGAGGGCGTCCCCGGCCGTCGTGAGGGCTCTGCGCAGTTGTTCCGTCTGGCGGACGCCGAGAGGGCTCTCCTGCTCCAACTGCGCCAGCGCAAGCGCCGCCAACTGACGACAGACCCCGTCGAGCTCGGGTTCCAAGGTCATCATGGCCTTAAGCGTCAACGGCCGCGGCTTTGTCTTCCTACGGGCCATGCCCGTCCCTCCCTGATCAGAAACGTTGTCTTGCTCGGCCCAGGCCCACTGCACGGACGCTGATAGCCCGACTAGTCGTTGTCGTCGCGCCCTGCCAAGGCTGCGCCTCAGAACCCCCGGTGCGCCGAACTTCTGGGACAGAACACTAGAAGAGTATAAACGGCAGCGCTGTGGAGAAGAGGTGGGGGTATTTAGAGCGCACGAGGGCGCCAACCCTCTCGGCGTCTGCGAGCCTCCGGTGCTTCCGCGGGGCACTTCGGTTCTCAGGGGCGTGCGTCGAGGCGTTGCGTCGGGCCGCTCGATTCTCAAGGAATGATGCGGACTTTCGGGCCTCGTGATGGTCCCGGGGATTGTCGCGTTCGGTGTCGAGCTGAGCCTCGCGTTCCGCATTCGATCGATTTCTGCGAAAACTGGCATCATGACCGGCGATGGGGTGTCTGCCAGTGGTGTGCGCCAGTCTAGGGCGGGTGACGCGAGCAGCTCCGCTTCGTTCTCGGGCGTGGCAGCACGGGTGAGTGCCCTCACCTTGCTGAACGACAACTGACCTCGGGCCATAGCATCGGAGATGAGTGGCAGATGCTCGAGTGCACGAGCGGCCCTGACCTTCTCCTTCGCCGTGTTGCGTGTGATACCGATCTGCCATGCGAGCCACTCCCCGCACGAAGAGAAGCCTTCGCCCTCCCAGTCCCGGTGTCGATCCGAATGGAGCCGCGCGCGGGCGACCTAGAGGCGGCCTTGCAGAACGTATCCGAGATGGAAGCCGTGCTCGACGCTGGCGGTATCGACCGACCTCGACTGCTGCACGGCTTTCGGGCCACTGCATGGCCTTTGATCGAAGAGGCCGCTCGCCTGGGTACGACACGCGCGCTGGACTGGAGGACACGTTCGAGATGCCGGACGGCTCGACGGCGAGTGACAACGGGGAGATCGTGGCAGAGGCAGCCCGCCGGATCGCGGTCCTCACGGCGAACGCCTGGGGGAGAGCCGGTAGAAGGTGAGGGAGAGCCGGAAGAACGTGAAGGAGGGCCGGTAGAACGTGAAGGAGAGCCGGTAGAAGAGGAGCCCGAGCCGAGAACGGGTCGCGGAGAACGCCCCTCTCGTCATTCCCCATCCCCGGCCGTACAATGGTCGCTCGAACCCCACGGAATCGTTCTCGTCCACATCGACGAGAGGCATCACGGAGGAGAGGCACATGGGTCGCAAGAGTGGATCGTTGGTGGCCGTAGCAGTGGGTGCGTTTCTAGCCGGGATGTTCGTCAATCCGTACCGGACGGCTGACGCACAAGCGATGAACCACGTCTATGAGCTACGCACCTACACGACGGAGGAAGGCCAATTGCCGACGCTGTTGGCCCGATTCGGCGGGGGCGAGACTGCTTTGTTCGAGAAACACGGCATGACGGGTGTGGGCTACTGGGTGCCGGTCGACGAGCCCGAGTCGGCAAACACGCTGGTCTACCTGCTGGCCCACGAAAGTCGGGAAGCCGCGGCGGCCTCGTGGCGGGCGTTCGGAGGCGATCCGGAGTGGCGAACCATGCGGACGGCCCAGCCCGTCACCCTGACCAACCTCGTGTCGGTCTTCATGTCACCCACGGACTTTTCGCCGGCGAACTGACAAGCAGGCGACGAGCACGCTCCTCTTCACATGTGACGAGGTGGTGAGGAGAGATGGAGATCCAGGACAAGGTTATCGTGGTCACCGGCGCCGCCAGCGGCATCGGGAAAGCGTTGGCGTTGCGCTTCAAGGCCGAGGGGGCGAGAGAGATCGTCTCGGTGGACCTCGACGAGGCTGGTGCCGAGGCCACGGCGGCTGAAGTCGGTGGGATCGCCATGCGCGCAGACGTCGGCGTGGAGGCTGACGTTGCCAAAGTGATCGAAGAGACGGAAGCGGATGTCGGCCCGATCGACCTCTTCTGCTCCAACGCGGGGGTCGCCCTCGGTGCCGACCTCGACGCCCCGAATTCCGAATGGGGCACGAGTTGGGCCGTCAACGTGATGTCGCACGTATATGCTGCGCGCCACGTCGTGCCTCGCATGATCGCGCGCGGCGGCGGCTACTTCCTCATCACCGCCTCCGCGGCGGGGCTGCTGAATCAGATCGGGCTGGCAGCCTACGGTGTCACGAAGCACGCCGCGGTTGGGTTCGGCGAGTGGCTAGCGATCACGCACGGACACGAGGGCATCGGGGTGTCGCTCCTGTGCCCACAAGCTGTACGCACCGCGATGACCGCCAACACGAGCCCGGCCACATCGGCTGCCGCTGGCGATGGCATGATGGAGCCGGAAGTCCTGGCGGATTTCGTCATGGAAGGGCTGCGGGAGGAGAAGTTCCTGATCCTTCCGCACGCCGAGGTACTAGAGTACATGCGGCGCAAGACCGGCGACTACGATCGCTGGATCAGCGGCATGAACCGCCTGATGCAGCGCCTGACCGGCGTCGAGCAGGGGCAGTGACTCAACCGCAACACCACCGGAGACCCAAGATGCGCCGGACCAAAGCCCTCCTTCTCATCGCCGCCATCATCGGCTGCGCCCTCCCGCTGCAGGCTCAGCAGAACAGCGGCACGTTCCGAGCGGGTGAACCGCTCGACATCATGCCCAATACGAGAGTGTTCGGGAGCTTCCACTTTGCCGAGAGCTGTTCGTACGATCCCGTGCGCGACCTGTACGTTGCACCCAACGCGGGCGAACGCGGCGATGGCACGGAGAATGACGGCTACGTATCGCTCATCAACCCAGACGGGACGGTCCACACGTTGAAGTGGATCGGCGTCACCCGAGACGGCCTTACGCTCAATCATCCGCTGGGAAGCGACATCATCAATGGGCTGCTCTATCTGGCGGACCGGAACGTCGTGCGCTGGTTCGACATGACCACCGGGGAGCCGCGGGGAAGCCATGTGGTCGAGAACGCGATCAGCTTCAACGATCTCGAGGTGGCGGAAGACGGAACCATCTACATGAGCCAGACGGGTACGCCGGAGCGCATCTACCGGATCACGCCGGACGGCACCAGCTCCATTTTTATTGATGGCCCCCCGCTTGATCGGCCAAACGGCGTCGCGTTCGACCCGAACGGCAACATCGTGGTCGTCAACGCGGGCAACGCGGACATTCTGACCTTCAGCCCTGCCGGGGAGCTACTCGCGACCGAACAGTCGCTCGATCCGCGCAACGACGGTCTGGTGATTCTCGAGGACGGTACCAAGTACGTGAGCAGCGTCGGCGTTGGCACCGTTGCCCGGATTCGTCCGGGTCGGGCGCCCGAACTCATCGCTTCCGGCATCCCCAGTGCCGCATCGATGTGCTACGACCCTACCCGCGAGCGCCTGATCATACCTATGAACAGTTGGTATGCGCTCGCTTTTGTTGATCTGCGAGGCGGGCTATAGCCTAGCGGCGGCTCAACACATACGTTCCGTCATGTGTCTTGCCACCAGAAGAGGAAGAGAGAGTCTGGCCGTAGTTCGTCACGTCGATGCGTAGTTCACTGCTGGCACAGGGGAGATGATCATGATGCGAGGGATCGGAGCAGCAACCGTCGCACTCGTTGCGACTTTGGCATTCCAGAGTTCCGCAGAAGCTCAGGTCACATTCGCTTCGGCGGCCGGGATCGACGTGGACGTGACGTACTCCGCTGATGTGGCGCCGATCATCCAGAAGAACTGCACGGTTTGTCACCGGCCAGGTGGGATCGGACCCATCAATCTGGTCGACTACGACGATGCCAAGCGCTATGCGCGCCGCATCCGCCGTCAGGTCTCCAATCGTCTGATGCCGCCGTACTACTACGACAACGACATCGGCATCCAGGAGCTCAAGCACGACTGGCGCCTCTCCGACGAAGACATCAACACCATCGTCGAGTGGGTCGACCAGGGTGCGCAGATGGGCGATCCGGATCTGATTCCGGGGCTAGACCTCATCGACACCGAAGAGTGGTCGTTCGCACCGACACTCGGTCAGCCGGACCTCATTGCCCCTTCGACCCCGATCGACGTGCCGGCCTCCGGGCTCGACATGTGGCATAGGCCCTTCGTTCCCACGGGCCACACGGGTGGGGAGCGCTGTATCAAGGCGTTGCAGGTGAAACCAAAGGGCGCCGCCAAGGCCGTGGTCCACCACGCGAACACTACGTTCCAGTTCCTGCAAGAAGACGGCAGCTTCGAAGCATCTGGTGACCGGGCGTCCGAGTATGCGATGGGCAAGTTGGGTGAGCTCATTCCGGACGGCGTCTGCCGGGTCATCCCCGAGGGTGCATATATCCGCTGGGACATCCACATGTATCCCGGTGGGCTCGGAGCGGCTGCCCCGAATACGATTATCGAGGACAACGTCGTGGAGTTGGGCATTTGGCTCCACCCGGAGGACTACGAGTACGAGTACAAGCAGGACCTCTCTCTCTATGGTCTGCGCGATGGCGAGCTGCTCATGCGCCCCAATGGCACGACGATGACCCAGGGCTTCAAGTCGTTCGACCACCCTGTCCGCATCGACAGCTTCCAGCCGCACGGGCACCTACGGCTGACGTCCGCGTCTTTTGAAATCTTCTATCCAAAGACGGGGCGCACGGAAGTGATCAGCATGATCTCGAACTGGAGCGCCACTTGGCACCAGAGCCACCTCTATGAGGACGATGTGGCGCCTCTGGTACCAGGCGGGGCGGTCCTCGTAATGAAGCAGTGGTACGACAACACGGCGGGGAACCCCAACAACCCTGATTCGGATCAGTGGGTCGATGGTGGCAGCCGGACCGC
>Ga0066860_10000987_pt1 | contig 12830 bp, 9 predicted proteins | sample ETN07SmetaG_FD_65601 | JGI IMG/M metagenome (GOLD analysis project Ga0066860, IMG submission 65601) | Marine microbial and viral communities from oxygen minimum zone, Eastern Pacific Ocean - ETNP2014F14-07SV275 | ecosystem: Environmental > Aquatic > Marine > Oceanic ... | reverse complement strand
GCATGGCAAATACCTGTTGCAGTATTTGACGGTTAATATTGAAGGCGACTCTCGCTGCAGCTTTCTCCTCAATCCACTCAAGCTCGTTACTCACCAGTACATCATCCAGGTCGGCGCCCGTCTCGATGACGCTCAATATTTCATCACCGAGAGCCTGTACCGCATCTCGTTCCATCTGAGTACGCAACAGTACTGCGATCTCCGGCTCTACTTCGCTCAGCGGTCGAATGCTGGATTCATCAAATTGCTTAACCCTTAGTACCACACTCTTGCTGGAGTCCAGTTCCACCACTTCACTGTTATTGCCGTCCAGCAAAACGTCATCGGAAAATGCCGCTGCAATCACCGACTGATTGGAAAAAATACTGTTGCCGCCGCTTCGACCGAAAGCCTTACTTTCCAGGACTTCTAAATCCAAATCTGTTGCTATCGTCTGTAAATCACCCGTTTCAAATGCAAGATTGGACAGATCTTCTAGACGCTCTGCGTAGATTAGGGCTACCTGAGCACTCTTGAACTCCTGCTCTATTCTGGCGGAAACTTCATCGTAGGATACAAATTCATTTTCGGAATCCTCGGTGAGCTTGACTATGTGAACTCCAAACTCGGTAACAATCGGCACGGATATCTCATCGACTGCCATGCTGTTTAGTGCGGTTTCGATTTCGGCCGGGAACGCGCTACCGCCGGTGTAGCCGATATCACCACCCTCTTCTGCCGATACCACATCGCTGGAAAGTTCCAATGCTACAACCGCAAAATCCTCTCCGTCGATGATGCGCTGCCGGGCTTGTGCAGCCTGCTGCAGAGCTTGTTGCTGCGATCGTTCGCCACCTACTTCGAACAGGATATGTGAGGCTCGTCTCTCAGCCGACCCTTCGAAGGCCTCACGTTCCTGTTCGTACTGTGCTAATAGTTCGTCTTCGTCTACTTCGATCGCGGCGGCAATTGCTAGTTGATCCAGCAGCACGTAACTCACCACCACCGTCTCTTCTTTAGTAAAATTCGACTGATTGTCATTGTAATAGGATTGAATTTCGTCATCGCCAATCACCATCCCCAGCGTCCTGGCGCCCATGGGGATGGACAGATACCTAAAATCGCGAGTTTGTGCCGACAGCTCTGCCAGCCTCTTTAACTCGGATTCAGTGACAAAATTTGAACTCGAATATGCACTCGCCACCTGCGACAACAGCATCTGCTGGCGTAAGAGTTGGCGATAAGTTGGCACGCTGTAGCCCTGGCTGGCCATGGTTCGAACCGCCAGCTCTGAATCGAATTCGCCGTTTAGCTGAAATTGAGGAGTCTGAATAATCGCCCGGTCGATGTGGTCGCTGGAGATGCTCATGTCGGCATTTTCAGCCGACTGCCGTAACACCGTCTCCTCTATCAGCTGGCTCAATGCAATTTGTTGCAACAGGCCTTGATCCAGGGAATCGATCCCGGAGCCAATCGAATTAATCAGTGACTGGATACTAAACTGCAACTGGGCTTCATTAATTTCCTCACCGTTAACTTCTGCCACTGGCGGCGCGGTGGTAAATCCTCCAATGATGGAATCGACTCCGAACAGCGCAAATACGGCTATGATGAGTCCAATGATGATCTTGGCGATGACGCCCTGTGAATTGTCCCGAATATCTTGCAACATAATTGTCTAAAACCTTCCTCTGCCAGAAAATAATCGGCAGTAACATTACACTCTTTCGACAGCACCCAAACTAACTCTGCAAAATACTAGGTGAAACCAAAAAGGCGCACCAAATTAGATGCGCCCTCGAGTGTTGATGCTAGACTCGCCAAGGACGAGAGCATCCATTACCTATTGTTAGCTATTATTACGTTATGCTTATTGCCAGGCAAAGCTGCCACTCTTGTAACATAGCGTAAAGCAGCAGTTTCCAAACTGGTTTTAAAACAACTTAAGCCAGCGTATTAACTGCATCCTCGTAAGCGTAAGCCAGCGTATTAACTGCATCCTTAAGCGCTTTACCTGCCTTAAAGCTTGGCACTTTCGCCGCTTTAATTTGAATCGGCTCACCGGTTTGTGGATTACGACCAATACGCGCCGCTCTATGTTTCGTAGCGAAGGTACCAAACCCCACCAACACGACGGGTTCTTCTTTTTTTAACGAGTCTGTAATAGCATCGATCATCGCATCAATTGCTCGACCCGCAGCAGCCTTAGGAAGGTCCGCGCTGGTAGCTACTGCATCTACTAATTCTGATTTATTCACATTATCCCCTTTTTATTAATGTAAAAATTCTATCGATGAATGTCCAGTTTCTACACCGACACAATTTATCTTTCGACGAATTCAATGCAGAATCCCAGAGCATTGATTGGAACTAATTCGATCCCTAAAGTTTGTCCTATTCCTGCTGTATGACCGAGTCTTTATACCAATAGCAGGAAAGCCATGTCAACCGAAAACACTTAAATTTAGTGTGTATTTACATGTTTCTTGTCACTTGCTTTAGCAATATCTTCCCGCTTCGCTTTTTTTTCTTGTTTCTGGTTTTCATCACTACTTAATGGCGTCGGCTGATATTGCAGTGCGTGTTCTAAAACCTGATCGATCCAGCGCACCGGAACTATTTTCAAATCGGTTTTTATATTATCTGGAATCTCAATTAAGTCTCTTTCATTATCGGCCGGAATGATTACAGTTTTAATGTTTCCGCGATGGGCCGCCAGCAGTTTTTCCTTCAGTCCACCAATTTTTAACACCTGTCCACGCAATGTAATTTCTCCGGTCATCGCCACATCGGACTTCACTGGAATTGCAGTTAGTGCCGAAACCAATGCTGTACACATACCGACACCTGCACTGGGTCCATCTTTAGGCGTGGCTCCTTCCGGGACGTGAATATGCAAATCAAATTTTTCATGAAAGCTTGTTCGCAGGCCGAGGGACTGGGCCCGACTCCGCACTACGGTGAAGGCTGCCTGTATCGACTCCTGCATCACATCACCCAAGGAGCCGGTCATGATCGTCTTGCCCTTACCGGTCACAGCAATCGCTTCGATGGTCAATAATTCGCCACCGACCTGGGTCCAGGCCAGACCATTAACCTGGCCAATAATATTTTCCTCTTCCGCCTTGCCGAAGTCGTATTTGCGAACGCCGGAATACTTTTCCAGCAGTTCCGAGGAGAGGGTCATGGGCTTTGGTTGCTTGGTGTCGGTGTTCTTCTTGACAACTTTCCGACAAATCTTGGCGATTTCCCTTTCCAGACCCCGAACCCCAGCCTCCCGGGTATAATAACGGATCATATCCCGTATCGGCCCGTCTTCGATCTTCAGTTCATCATCTGCCAGGCCACTATTTTTCTTCTGTTTTGGCACCAGATAACGTTCCGCGATATTCAGTTTCTCATCTTCTGTATAGCCTGGCAGGCGAATCACTTCCATTCGGTCCAACAAGGCATCCGGGATGTTCATACTATTGGAGGTGCAGACAAACATCACTTCCGAGAGGTCGTAGTCGATTTCAAGATAGTGATCGTTGAAGCGATTGTTTTGTTCCGGATCTAACACTTCTAATAGGGCGGAAGCTGGGTCACCCCGGTTATCCATACCCATTTTATCAATTTCGTCTAACAGAAACAGTGGGTTTTTCACCCCTACCTTGGATAACTTTTGCAACAACTTACCCGGCAGTGACCCAATATAAGTGCGACGGTGGCCACGAATTTCCGCCTCATCTCTGACACCACCAAGCGCCATACGCACAAATTTGCGATTGGTAGCTCGGGCAATCGATTCACCCAGGGATGTCTTACCCACACCGGGAGGGCCGACGAGGCACAAGATCGGACCCTTGAGTTTCTTGACCCGCTTCTGCACCGCCAGATATTCCAGGATTCGCTCTTTTACTTCTTTTAAGCCATAGTGGTCAGCCTCAAGAATTTCTTCCGCCTTGGCCAGATCCAGCCTGACCTTGCTGCGTTTCTTCCAGGGAACACCAGTTAACCAATCGAGATAGGTTCTTACCACCGATGCTTCCGAGGACATGGGCGACATCAGTTTGAGTTTATTTAATTCAGATAAAGCTTTCGCTTTCGCATCCTTCGGCATACCGGCGGCATCGATGCGCTGCTTTAATTCCTCTGCTTCGTTGGGCACATCTTCCAGTTCACCCATTTCCTTCTGAATGGCCTTCATTTGTTCGTTCAAATAGTACTCGCGCTGGCTTTTTTCCATCTGTTTTTTTACCCGCCCGCGGATGCGTTTCTCGACCTGAAACAAATCGATCTCGGATTCGATAAGCGCCATAAGATGTTCTATCCGCGTCTTCAATCCCGCTAATTCCAGCAGATTTTGTTTCTCTTGCAGTTGCAAGGCCATGTGCGAGGCGATGGTATCCACCAGGCGCCCAGGCTCGTCGATGCTGGCGATAGAGGTCATCACCTCCGGTGGGATTTTTTTACTTAACTGCACGTATTGGTCGAACTGGGACAACAGGGATCTTATTAACACAGCCGATTCCTTGTCCGGAATCGCTTCGAGTGTTAACGAGGTAGCTTCAGCCTTGAAGTAATCCTCATCGAAGGAGATATTCCTGATGCTGGCGCGATCCAAGCCTTCGACCAGCACCTTCACAGTACCATCGGGCAGTCTGATTAATTGCAAGATGGTAGATATTGTCCCGATCTTAAACAGATCGCGAAGCCCGGGTTCATCTTCCGATGCGCTTTTTTGCGCCACCAGCAAGACCTGTTTGTCGCTAGCCATGGCAATCTCCAGCGCCTTGATAGACTTCGGTCGGCCGACAAACAGAGGTTGCACAATTTGAGGGTAAACCACCACGTCCCGAAGTGGCAGGAGGGGCAGTGTGGTCTTAATGCTAAGATCCGTAGACACGCTCATAGACTACTCTTGGAAATTAATGACGCTCTTTGTAAATGTCGCTACTTACTGAGAAGCTGAGGAGCCTCTGAACAAGCATTCATTGTTTCTCAAGCCAAAGATGGAGCCAGGGACTTGGAATATCAAGGTCCGGGAACAGATTTATTCGTCGGAGGCCGACTTGCTCTGTTGCTCGATATTTTCGTACATGAGCAGGGGCTCGGAATCACCCTCTATCACGGCGGCGTCGATTATGACCTTGCTCACATTCTGCAGGGACGGAATTTTGTACATGGTATCCAGCAGCACTACTTCCATGATTGAGCGCAAACCCCTGGCCCCGGTTTTTCGTTCCTGTGCCCTGCGGGCGATAGCAGTCAGGGCGTCCTCCCTGAATTGAATATCCACACCTTCCATCTCGAAAAGCTTGATATATTGTTTAGTAAGAGAATTTTTCGGCTCCCGAATGATGCGAATCAGCGCATCCAGGTCTAATTCATCCAGGGTAGCTATCATCGGTAGACGACCCACAAACTCCGGAATCAATCCGTACTTGACCAGATCTTCCGGCTCCACGCGGCGCAGGGTTTCGCCGACCTGTTCCTCCGATTCCTTGCTCCGAACCTCTGCAGTAAACCCGATTCCGCTCTTGTCGGAACGGTCTCGAATAATTTTCTCCAGGCCAGCAAAAGCACCACCGCAAATAAACAATATATCCGAGGTGTCGACCTGCAGGAATTCTTGCTGGGGATGTTTACGCCCACCCTGTGGTGGCACCGACGCCACCGTACCTTCGATTAATTTGAGTAAAGCCTGTTGTACCCCCTCGCCGGAAACATCTCTGGTGATAGACGGGTTATCAGATTTGCGAGAAATCTTGTCAATCTCATCGATGTAGACGATACCGATCTGTGCTTTTTCGACGTCGTAATCACACTTCTGCAGCAACTTCTGGATGATATTTTCCACATCTTCACCGACATAGCCTGCTTCGGTAAGCGTGGTTGCATCTGCAATAGTAAAAGGGACGTCCAGCAGTCGTGCCAGTGTCTCAGCCAGCAGGGTCTTGCCGGTACCGGTTGGCCCCACCATGAGAATATTGCTCTTGCTGAGTTCAACCTCTGCGCTGGCCTTATCGTAATTCAATCGCTTGTAGTGATTATAGACGGCGACGGAGAGTACTTTCTTGGCGCTTTCCTGGCCTATTACGTACTCATCGAGGGTGCTCTTGATCTCCGCGGGAATGGGTAATTTGCGGCTCCCTGGGTCGGTATCTTTTTCCTGTACTTCTTCGCGGATAATGTCATTGCAGAGATCTACACATTCATCGCAGACAAAAACCGATGGGCCGGCGATGAGTTTTTGCACCTCATGCTGACTCTTGCCGCAAAAAGAGCAATACAGCAGTTTGCCGGTATCATCCCCCTTGTTATAGCGATCATCTGACATATCTAGCCTTAGTTATAGCCTTACTCAATCAAAATTTAGTTTACTGATTATGCAGCAAAGCCAATCTTCATATCACTGCAGCGGCATAAAAACCGGTTCGCGCGCTGGCTTCTATCTCAATTTCAAGCTGGCCCCAGGCTACATCAGCGAATAGGCCCACGCGCCCAAAGTGCAGGCAATACCTTTCAATTGCACGCCTGAGAACGTTGATTGTAGCCGAATTCATTCTTTTTCCTTCCTTTTATTATCTACTCTTGCTTCAATTACTTTATCCACCAGACCATATTTCAGCGCTTGTGCCGCGCTCATGTAATTATCACGCTCGGTATCACGGGCTATTGTCGCCACTTCCTGACCGGTATGTTTCGAAAGTAAGACATTAAGTTTATCTCTCATCTTAATGATTTCATTAGCTTGTATTTCAATATCTGATGCCTGTCCCTGAGCCCCGCCGCTAGGTTGGTGGATCATCAAGCGGGAATGGGGCAGCGCATAACGCTTACCCTTGGCGCCACCCGCCAGCAACATCGCCCCCATACTCGCGGCCTGACCGATACACATCGTGCTGACATGGGGTTGAATGAACTGCATGGTGTCATAAATAGACAAGCCGGCCGTCACCGAGCCACCCGGCGAATTTATATAGAGATGGATGTCCTTATCGGGGTTCTCCGACTCCAGAAATAGCAGCTGGGCCACGATCAGATTCGCCATATGATCTTCCACCTGACCGGTCATGAAGATGACACGATCTTTGAGCAGGCGGGAATAGATGTCGTAGGAGCGTTCCCCCCGTGCCGTCTGCTCCACCACCATGGGAACCAGGGCAGCACGGGTAACAACTTGCGTTTTTGGCATGAATTGGATTCTCTCTGCTTGGGTGACTCTTGCCTTCGCTGGCGGTGGTCACTTCTGTGTTAATAACGACCCAGGCTCACAAAACCTAAACTGCCAGTGTTGGTGCTGATTCGGAATCAGACCCGCCTGGTCGCTGCTCAGTCTCTGGAGTATTCGCCGCCGCCGCGGGACTCGGCTCGGGCTTGATTACTTCCTGGTAGCTCAACTTGGTCTCGCGGACATTGGCTGCTTCTATTATGTGGTCAAATACCTGATCTTCAATGACTGTGGACTCGACCGTGGCGAGCTGTTCCTTGTTACCATAATACCAGTTGATTACCTCGTCGGGAGATTCATAGGTAGAAGCCAGTTCCTCGACAGCTTCTCGCACCCTGGCCGTATCCGCTGTCATTTGCCGCTGCTGCACCACTTCACCTAGGACCAGCCCCAACACTACCCGGCGCCTGGCCTGGTCTTCGAATAAGTCATCAGGCAACATGGCTGGGTCAATATTTTTGCCAGCGCCCATCTGTTGCAAAGTCTGCTCGCGTAGTTGCTGGATTTCTCCCCTAATCAATATCGCTGGCACCGAGACATCGACGGCATCTATCAATGCATCCGTTACCTTGTTCTTCAACTTGCTGCGGCTGGATACTTTCAGTTCGCGCCGCATATTATTGCTTACTTCTTCCCTGAATGCCTGTTCGCCACCTTCGTCGATACCGAAGCTCTTGAAAAATTCTTCATCTATCTCCGGTAAAACCTGGGTGCTGACTGAATTCAATGTGATTTCAAACTCCACCTGTTTGCCAGCTAATTCCGCATTGTGATATTCCCCGGGAAATTCCAGGGCCAGCACAAAAACCTCGCCGCTACTGTTGCCGACGATGCCGGTTTCAAAACCAGGAATCATGCGCTCCGATCCCAGCACCAGTTTGGTTCCGCTGCCCTTGCCGCCTTCGAATTCTTCACCCTCGAGGGTGCCAACATAGTCGATATTAACCAGATCTTCGATAGCCGCCGGGCGCTCAACTAGTTCCCAGGTCTGTCGTTGCTGGCGCAGGGTCTTAATCATTTCGTCTACATCAGCCTCTTCAACTTCGGCGCTGAGCTTTTCCACTTCCAACTTCGAAAAATCAGGCAAGGTAATCTCCGGATACACCTCGAATATCGCGGTGAACTCCAGATCTTCACCTTCGGTTATATTCGTGGCCTCAATTTTCGGTTGTCCAGCCGGCTTCAGACTTTCCTGACTAATCGCCTCATAGTAGGTTTGGCTCATTAACTCACCCACCACTTCCTGGCGTACACTTTTACCAAACTTTCCCTTGATTACCTTGAAGGGAACTTTGCCTTTCCTGAAGCCCTTCAAATTCACATTTTTCGCCGCTTCATGTAAACGGGTATTCACTGCCGTATCTACCTGTTCAGCAGGCACGCCAATGGTCATTTTCCTTTCTAAATCTTCTGTAGTTTCTACTGAAACTCGCATGGTTGAACCTCTTTTGTTCCGGGGTAAAGCTAACTTCGACGTGATTTAACTGGTCATCGCGTACCTACTCCGATACCAGCAAGTCGCGACAACTAGGTAAACGAATAAAGCCCGGCCTTCGATTGCTATAAATTTCAATAAGTTAGCGACTTTATGGCCGGGGAGCCCGGAAACAAGATTGTAGGGTTCCCTGGATCGCAAGGTGCGCGATTTTCCCATATCAAAATTGACTATTCAATCTTTGCTTGGAGGATGCGGCAGAGGATGAAAAACCACGCGCGAGACTTTGCTTTGAGGTAATCTGTGCTGCCTTAAGCAATCAACAATGCAGCAGCTAAGGCGGCATGGCAGATGATAGACCGATCCGAGATAGCAGCCGTTATTCTCGCCGGAGGCAAGGCCACTCGGCTGCAACAGGTGGACAAGGCCCTGCTGCCACTCGACGGCAAGGCACTAATCGAACATGTCGTGGCCCATGCCAGAACGGAGTCCGCCGAAATACTCATCAGCGTTAATCGTAACAGGGAGAAATATGAATACCTTGGCTTAACCCTGATAGCTGACTATCGAGATCCTTTTGCCGGCCCATTAATCGGAATAGCCAGTGCTATGCGAGCACTGCAAGGTGGCAATCATGTTGCCGGGCTAAAATACCTGGCTTGCTTCGCCGCCGATGTGCCTTGCTTTCCCAGCAGGCTGGTTTCAAAACTAAGCTGCGCACTGAGCCACGCCAACGCCGAGGTCGCCTGGTCGATCTGCAACGATCAGCTGCAGCCTTTGTTTTCGCTGTGGGCGTTAAGCACCTTGCCGGAGATTGAAACGGCGATAGAAAATGGAATCTATGGCCCGAAACTTTTAATTCCGAAACTAAAGAATGTGCTGGTCAATTTTCCCTCTGACGACCCAGCCCAGTTCCTGAATATCAATACACAGGAATCATACGATCGTGCTAAATCATTAATCGAGCCTTGAGTAATGTTTTTTTAAGAAATTAAAATTCACAAAATATTTTTTGTTTCTTAGGAAACTGTTCTATCTCTTTGTTTCTAATCACATAAAAAGTCGCGCGTATTTTCAAAACAACTCGTATGCTGTTGTTATTAGAGAATATTATAAAAGCGGCTTCGAGCCATATTTAGGCTTGATAAAAATCACATGGCATATATTTTGCGTTCTTCTAATAACTGGCAACAGGGTTTAATCTTCGCTTACTCGCTAGCTTAGGGTTACCTGCTGACTTATTCTTGGTCAGAGCTAATTTTTTATTAGTAGTGACCTTAAGCTAGCGGAGACCAAACCCCTACGGCTGTTGATTTTACTAATGCCACTCACGCGCCAGCAAGATTCCACTTCCACAACGAATACCCAGTCCCGCAGTGAGCGCATGTTTAGTGAAAAGAATCTGTGGTATTTCAAAGTTCGCGAGGGCGGAGAAGTTGGCCCATTCCGATATCGTTGCGAGGCTGAAAGCAACCTCGATCACTTCATGCAACGGCTCAATCAAAAACTGAAGTAAACCCCGCCCCCATTTATAACCCTGATCCAACCGCGCTTATAGGCCAGCGATCGATATCCTGCAGGGGAAATCCGCCAGGGGGGATCTCGATGTGGGCCTGGCAGAGGTGTTCGTTGTTGCCAAGGTTTCCCATGTTATAGACAAGCGTGAGTACGTTACGGCCACAGAATTCAGTAGCTACAGGCTTATTCCGCCTCGATGTCAGCAGCGAAATCATTAACGACACCGATATCATTTTTTTCCAGGGCGCACAACAACTCGGAGGCGCCAATGACAGCACGATTTCCTCAATAAAAAGATTTGCTTTTGATATTAACCTCGATACTGGAAGCCTGAGCAATGGCGGCCTTGTGGTAACCACAGCTAGTGGCGCCATCTGGGACACGCAGTTTTCCGGATTCATTAATGGCAATTTGCTGGATATGACCGTCACTGGCGGCACCATCACCGGAATAGACAGCACAACTATCGACCCGGCGAGTTCTGTCAGGGGCGATATAGCTGGATTCTTTTTCACCTCCACTGCCTTCCCTGCCTTCGAAGATTCCATTCCCGAACCTGGCAGACTACCGGATATCGAGGTACCACCGGATTTCGTCGGTGGACTGGTGGGTGGCTTCAGCCTCCGCGATGAGAATTCCAGTTACACCCTCTCGGGTAGTGTACTGATTAGTGGTAAACGCCCGGAGCCCGAACCTACACCGACTACGGGAACGCATCCGCCTCATGGACCCCTACAGCCACAGCCGCCGGCTGTGGAAACGCGTCCGCCATTCATTAGCTGGGGCCCCTGGGCAAATCAAGTCACGCAAAATTTTGTGGTAGTTACACCTATCGATGCCGACAACGCCACCATCAGCTCGGGGGATTTCCTGGCTAATGTTAATCCGGCTCCGATTTCCAGCATGACAGGTACTTTTCACTCCTACCAAAATGGTGACCACGCCAGTTACGTCGGTAGTGCAAGTGCAGGCAGTATACTCGGCGTATTTGCACACCTGCATGTTGATTTCGACTCTGGCGCGATTACCGACGGTAGACTGGATGTGGACGTCGGCGTTACCGGCATGCATACCATTCAAACCTGGTCACTTGGTTTTACCGGCTCGGTGAGCGGCGGCGTCGCCAGCTTGAATTCTAGTGGGGGTTCGCTATCGGACCTGGGCGGTCTCGTCAGCTCCTCTATCGGCGCCACTCTTGGCGGTTTGTTTACCGGTGATTCCGCGACCTGGTTTGTGGGCGGTTTCAACCTGATAGACAAGCTCAATGATTCCAATTCGGTTCAAGGTCTCTATGTTATCGAACGCTGAACCTGCGCACTACACCTTGTCCGTAAATTACGAAGGCCTGTATCTGAAACAGATACAGCCCTCTTTGCTTGCCCGCGGCAACCGAAGTCGATCTGCCTAATGCCGGGGAACTACTGGTTTCAGCCCTAATCCTCTTCGTTATCAAAGCCTAACGATGCCGAATTGATACAATAGCGTAAACCGGTTTCCGGCGGTCCATCGGGAAACACGTGCCCCAGATGAGTATCACAATTGCTGCAAACGACCTCCGTTCGCATCATGCCCTGTGAATTATCCACTTGTTCGGATACACACTCCGAATTCGACGGCGCATAAAAACTGGGCCAGCCACAACCAGAATCGTACTTGGTTTGTGAGGAAAACAAGGGCTCGCCACATCCGGCACAGCGATACATACCCTCCTCCTTTGAGTCCCAGTACTCGCCGCTAAAGGCCTGCTCGGTACCTTTTTCGCGACAGACACGATACTGCTCATCAGAAAGTTTCTGTCGCCACTGGGCTTCCGTTTTCGGAATTTTATTTTCAGTCTCACTCATAAAACACTCTCACTCGGAAGCTGGGGCTACTCCCTGCAGGTCCGACACTATGCCAAGAAGCCCGTGACTGAAACTGGCCCTTGCGCTCGCTCCACAGCTCGCATTTCCGGATCCCAACATGCCCCGCACAGCATTGATGTTACAATAAAACGGCGAATCACCTGGCACTGGAACATCAATGGATAATATCACGCAATCAGACAAGCTCAATAATGTCTGTTACGACATTCGCGGCCCAGTGCTGGATCATGCCAGGCGTATGGAAGAAGACGGTCATCAGATATTGCGATTGAATATCGGCAATCCGGCACCCTTTGGCTTCCATGCTCCCGACGAAATTCTCCATGACGTCATCCATAACCTGTCCGACGCGCAGGGGTATTGCGATTCCAAGGGTTTATATTCTGCCCGTAAGGCCATCATGCAGGAGTGTCAGAAGCTCGGTATCAATGGCGTCGATATCGATGATATTTATCTGGGCAATGGTGTCAGCGAACTGATTACGATGGCCATGCAAGCGCTGCTCAACAATGGTGACGAAGTCTTGATTCCGGCTCCGGATTATCCGCTGTGGACAGCCGCTGTCAGTCTCAGCGGTGGCAAACCGGTACATTATGTGTGCGACGAAGCCGCCGACTGGTTTCCGGACATAGGGGATATCGAAGCCAGAATAAGTCCTAACACCCGGGCGCTGGTAATTATAAATCCCAATAATCCCACCGGTGCGGTTTACAGCAAGGAAATTTTACTGGAGCTGATCGAGCTTGCACGGCGGCACCAGCTCATCCTCTTCAGCGACGAAATTTATAGCAAGATTGTCTACGATGATGCGAAATTT
>Ga0066860_10000984_pt1 | contig 12834 bp, 10 predicted proteins | sample ETN07SmetaG_FD_65601 | JGI IMG/M metagenome (GOLD analysis project Ga0066860, IMG submission 65601) | Marine microbial and viral communities from oxygen minimum zone, Eastern Pacific Ocean - ETNP2014F14-07SV275 | ecosystem: Environmental > Aquatic > Marine > Oceanic ... | reverse complement strand
CATCCGCCCTTGCTCTCAAGAATCATTCGGTTGATCTCGCCCTTGCTCTCGATGCCCAGGCCGCCGCCATTGGCGAGGGCGCGCTTTCGGAACGCTTCGTGGTGGCGTCCGGCGTCGAACATATTGGAGGCAAGGAACAGCTTGACCTCATGGTAACCGTAGGACATATGCTGGAGCCAGTAACCGATGGTCTCGAACTCGACGTTGGCAGCCTGGCTCAACTCGGTGCAGAGTTGGCACATAGCCGCTTCCACATCGTCGGGCAGGGGTTCCAGGGTGTTCCAGGGGATGTCCGAGGCTGGAATCCAACGACGCTGGATGGCTTCTTCGTACAGGTCAGCGGCGTTGTCGGCCCACACCTCGCGTTTCTCTCGCAGGGCGAAACCAATGGGAGGAATACCAGCCATCGGATAAGCGCCGCGAGGCATACGGGTCTGCTCGTCCCAGCGGTCGGGAATCTCGCCGTAGATTCCGACGTTCAGGCCCTGCATCGTCATGCCTTTGGCTCCAGGTTTCACGCGAACGCCCCACTCCAGGGTTCGGGGCATCCAGGCGTAGCCAGGCTCCGGCACTTCGACGTCGTGATCGATTTTGAGGTTCCGCCTTCGTCGAGGAGGCGGTGTGGTTTTTGTGGGTTGCTTTTCTTCGGATTCAGCCATTAGTCATCACGCCTTGGCGTATTCCATCAGTTCGGGGTTGGCGCGACCGTTCTCGAACCGCTCACCGAACCCGGCGGACTTGATGCGCTGGATGTACTCTCTGGACTGCCGCTTGCGGATGGCGAGGAGTTTTTTGTAGCCCTCGTCATAGTGCTTCTGGCCGCCTCCAAGGAGCACTGCCAGAGCCTCGCTCTGGGCCGTGTCACGGGCGGCGGGATTCTGGTTGCCCGCGACCAGGGCGCGTTCACCCTCGTCGAGATAGGCGTGGACTTCTGCCTTGCGTTCCGGCTCAGTTTCAGCGAGGTAACGCATGTGCATAACGCCGAATGCGACGTGGCGAGACTCGTCCTGTCCGCAAAGACGGTACATGTACTTCTCGGCCTCGTTATAGGCCATAAGCTCGCCCATGCGGAATATGGTCAGCACCGCGCCCTCACCGGAAATATGGAGCCGGGAGGACATCTCAGTGAAGTCTTTGGAGAGGTCAATGCTTCCAACAACTCCGCTTGTTGTAACGTCGGGCCTCTGCATCAGGCCGCCGCCGTTAGCGAACGCCCGCTTTCGGAACACGTCCAGGTGTCGAGACTCGTCCATTATCTGGGTGATGAGGAACATCCGAGGCTCGAAATAGTCGGGGCTGGTCGCGGCCACCCACTTGCCAGGCACGTCCGCCGCCACGAACTCGACCTCTGTCAGGAACGTCGCCAACTGACATTGCGCTCGCTCAACGTCGTCGGGCAGGGGCTTGATGGTGTCCCAGGGGATGTCGGTGGCTGAACTCCACTGGCGCTGAAGGGCCTCTTCATAGAGCATGGCCGCGTTGGTCAGCCAGATATCGGACTTGGTGCGCACGGTGTAGCCCCCCGTGCGGTAGGCTCCCTCCCGTTGCGCCGCGCCGCGAAGTCGGCCCGTCATGTTGTCGGTGTGGTCGGGCACTTCGCCGTAGCTGCCGGTCTGGATGTCCTCAAGCGTGAGACCCTTGCGAGCGTCGGGCGTCGCCTTGATGCCCCACTCCCCCCGGGTGTCGAGCCAGTCCAGTTTGAGATCGTAACCGTCGGCGTAGTCCTTCACGGCCTCCAGGGATTGTTGTTGTGTGCTCATGATCGGGCCTCCTGTGATGTCATCGGGCTAAAACCAGGGCAAGTGATACCAGGATTCGATTTCGTGATTCTGTTGATTCATTGCACAGATGCTATCGTCCACTATAAAGGTTATACCTCTTGTAATCAACAACTGAAAGACGCTTCTGTAGTCGCGAATTGGACGTTATTTCGCGATTACGAAATATCCAGAGGTCTCGCAGCCAGCTTCAACTGCGCCAAATTTCCCAGTCGAACCAGAATTCGCCTTTGTCTGTTGTTATCGACACGACAATCACCAAAAGCTAAGTTGTCATGCTGAATTGAGTGAAGCATCTGGTCGCTGGTCGAGAGACTGTCGTCCAATCGGCGACTGGATTCTTGTGGCGCCAGCTTAGTCCAGCCTATAATGACGTCACCAAACGCTCGTTTTCTTAAGGACTCAAGAATGCCAAAATTCGCCGCCAACCTGACTATGATGTTCAACGAGGTCGAATTCCTCGACCGATTTGAAGCCGCCGCCAGCGCGGGTTTCAAAGGCGTGGAATACCTTTTCCCATACGACTATGATAAGGGCCAGTTGGTCGACCTACTGTCAAAGCATGGACTGGCTCAAGTCCTTCACAACCTGCCTGCTGGTGATTGGGACGCCGGCGAGCGCGGCATCGCGTGCCATCCTGACAGGGTAGGGGAGTTCCAGGATGGCGTTGGCAAGGCGGTAGAGTATGCCACCATGTTGAACTGTCCGATGGTTAACTGTCTTGCGGGCATTGCCCCCAAGTCCGTGGCCTCAGACAGGATTCACGCGACCCTACTGGACAACCTGAAATTCGCAGCCTCGAAGTTGGGTGAGGCAGGTGTCCAACTGCTCATCGAGCCAATCAACACAATCGACATTCCCGGCTTTTACATCACCGGAACCCAGCAAGGCAGGTCCATAATTAACGACACCGGTTCGTCAAATTTGTTTCTCCAGCAAGATATTTACCATATGCAGATTATGGAAGGCGACCTGGCCCGCACCATCGAGTCCAACCTGGACGTGATTCGACATATGCAATTGGCAGATAACCCTGGACGAAACGAACCAGGAACTGGCGAGATCAATTATCCTTTCCTGTTCGGTTTCATCGACAACATCGATTATGAGGGATGGATAGGCTGCGAGTATCGGCCTGCCGGAGACACCATCGAAGGCTTAGGTTGGATTGAACCGTACCTCGAATAGCGTCTCGAAACACCGAAAGGTCGGAGGGCATCATGGCTACTGAACCCACCTCGGAGCCTGACATTTTTATCGACAGAGACGACGTTCTGGAGGAGATTCAGGACCGGGTTCTGTGGATCGCAATGCAGTTGGTCCACCACGCAAACAACGTGCGCCAGAACCCCGATGGCTCGAAGGTTGGCGGGCATCAGTCCTCCAGCGCTTCAGTTGTCACAATGATGACTTCCCTGTACTTCGATTACATGAACGCAGGCGACAGGGTAGCCGTCAAACCCCACGCCTCGCCGGTGTATCATGCCATCCAGTATCTTTTGGGAAACCTGGATCCCAAGTATCTGACCGAAATGCGGGCCTTCCACGGCCTTCAGGCATACCCCAGCAGGACCAAAGACCCGGACAATGTCGACTTCTCCACAGGCTCCGTTGGACTGGGGCCTGTGGCTCCGAACTTCGCGGCCCTGGTGGACGAATACAACAGGACGCACCGGTTTTCGACTACTCCGCCGGGACGCCGTTATATATCAATAGTCGGGGACGCCGAGTTGGACGAAGGATCGGTCTGGGAGGCCATCGCAGAGCCGGTCATGCACGACCTCTCCAAAATCCTCTGGGTCGTTGATATGAACCGACAAAGCCTGGATCGTATCATCCCCGGAATCCGGGTTCGCGCATGGCGGGAGATGTTCGACGCCAACGGCTGGAATGTCATCGACGCCAAATACGGCAAGAAGCTTCAGGCAAGATTCGCCGAGCCAAATGGCGAGCTTCTTCGCATGGCCATCGACGAGATGTCCAACGAGGTCTATCAACGGCTGCTCAGGGTCACCCCTACGCGGCTTCGGGAATGGCTCCCCAACACCAGCAATTATCCGCGGGACATGGCTCGCCTCATCGGCAGGTGGGACGATGACGAGCTTACAGAGGCGTTCCACAACCTCGGCGGCCACGACTTCGCAATGCTCAGGGAGGCGTTCCAAAGGGCTGACGCTCACGACGGCCCCAACGTCGTGTTTGCATACACGCTAAAAGGCTGGAGACTCCCCAGCGTCGGCGACCCTCAGAATCATTCGGTCACGCTGTCCGAGCGGCAAATGGATCAGTTGAGCGTCGAGCTTGGCAGGGACGGCGAAGACGTTTGGTCGCGATTCGCCGAGGACTCCGAGGCTGGCAAGCTGTGCATCAAGACCAACGAACATCTCGGTTTCGGAAACAGGCCTGAATACGTTATCCCGGAGATGAAGATTCCGAAGGATTTCGGCCAGGTGTACCAGGGATATATGGCTACTCAGCAGATTTTCGGGCTGGTTCTGACGGCCATCTCTCGCAACATTCCCGATGTCTCAGAGCGTGTCGTCTCGGTCAGCCCGGACGTCGCCAGCTCAACAAATCTCGGAGGGTGGATAAACAAGGTCGGCGTTTGGCACACTGAGGACGACAAGGAGCCAATGCCCAACGAGGAGATCATCCGCGCCCTGCGGTGGGAGGAGCATACACAGGGCCAGCACATCGAGCTTGGAATATCCGAAAACAACCTGTTCATGATGCTGGGTCAGTTGGGCCTGTCCTATGAGACCAGCGGCGAGATGCTGTTCCCGATCGGCACATTGTATGACCCCTTCGTCCGGCGAGGGTTGGACGCATTCGTTTACAGTGTATATTCGGGGGCCAAGTTCATCGTCGTTGGAACGCCGTCGGGCGTGTCGCTGTCTCCGGAGGGCGGAGCGCATCAGTCTCAGATTACGACGTCAATCGGCATGGAGATGGCCGACCTGGATTTCTACGAGCCGTGTTTCGGACACGAACTAGAGTGGATTCTGCTGGCTGCGATGGAGCAGCTTCGGGTTCGAGGCAGGTCGACGTATCTGCGCCTGACCAGCAAGCGGGTCGACCAGTCGCTGTTCAAACTGCCAGCTGATCTAACCGAGCGAGAAAGGCTGCGCCAGCAGGCTCTGAACGGCGCCTATATGCTCATCGACCGCAGTGCCCATTCCGATTATCAGCCCGGAGTGAATGTGGTCCACATCATGGCTAGCGGAGCAATGCTTCCAGAGGCTGTGGCCGCTTCTAATGCGTTGCTGGACGAGGGAGTGATAACCAACGTGGTCAACATAACTGGCCCCGGGCCCCTGTATCGAAGCTACCAACAGTGGGTGGCCGATGCCATGTCTGCCAGAGGCGTGGAGGAGAGATTCATGGCCGACACGATCCCCTCAGATTCCCGGTCCGCTCCTGTGGTGACGGTGATCGACGGCCATCCCCACTCGTTGGCGTGGATAGGCAGCGCCCTCAAGACGGCGACTTTGCCTTTGGGCGTCTCCGAGTTCGGCCAATCGGGAACCAGGGCCGAGCTTTATAAGGAATACAAGATCGACACAGACAGCATTATCGCCGCGTGCCTCGCCGCGCTGGAAATCTAGGCTGCCGAACACGACTGTGCCATTCTGAAACCGCAGTTGAAGAATCTGGCTTTGCGGCACAACTGTGGAATTGCTGCAACCACATACTTAGCGCCGTCCAGCATAACAGCCGAATTTTTGCCACACACATTTATGGAAGGATGCGAAATAATGACCAAGATTCTCATACTGCACGGCGCAGGCATGAACATGCGGGGCAAGTCCCAGATTTCGACATTCGGGACTCAGACGCTCGAAGACTACGACAAGCAGATCACCGAGTACGCCAACCAGCTTGGTGTTGAGATCGAGTTGTTCCACTCCAACATAGAAGGCGAAGTCGTCAACAAGCTCTACGAAGGCCACGAAGGCGACGTGGACGCCGCGCTGATAAACCCGGCGGGGTATAGCAATGGCTACCCGGTGCTGTTGGCCGCGATCGCTCAGGTGGAGTATCCGGTTTTCGAGATACACATATCCAACCCGGCGTCACGAGGCGGGACTTCTCAAGTCTCCGGGCCGTGCAAGGGCGTCATCGCTGGATTTGGTCTCTACGGATATTATCTGGGGATGTCCGGGGCGCTGGAGGCGCTGTGAGAAGCAACCTTCGTTTCTTAATTTTCGACGAGGGCCTCTGCAATTTGAATTGATTCCAACCGCCGTTGCCGAATCCAAAGCGCCCCGACGTGCGCTCGGACTATGAGGGAATCAGAAAACCGGCCCGTTTACGCATCGATTCGACTGGGGAATAAATATTGCCTAAGCGATTAATCAATGCGGCATGTCGAGATAGCGACGTGGTTTCTTACTGCGCTTCTTGTCAGCGTGCGCCCACGCTGGACGTGATTGCGAGTTGATCAATGAAGTCGTTGATTGACGCGGCGTTTTTGCCCTTTGATGCCATTTCTATTGCCATGGCAGCCACTTATCCTGCCTGCCGGCTCACTCCTCAGGGTCTCACGGAGTCGATCAAAAACTGGGCCCGTTCCTCCACTTTTTGATCTTTCCCCCGGGTCAATCTTTCGATGATATCAACGCAGCCTTATGCATCGTGGTCGATCTCTAATACATCAGCTTCCAGTAGGTGACGGAAATGCGCCGCCTCCATCTGGCTTTTGTAACGCTCGGCGATCACAGTTACCCAAGGCTTGTTGTTGATGAGCTCATCCACCTGCCTGCGGTGTTCATCGCTCAACGGTTGGGCGCGCCTGTGCTGGCGGTGTAAGGCTCAGCGGCGCTGGCGACATTGGGGCACAACTTCTCGCCATTTCTCGGGTTCCGAGGAGGCAAAGGAGCCGCCACGGTCCTCGGTATTTACGCTCTGATGCTGTGGCAATTCACCGCCATAACGGTGGTGTTTGGAGGGGCGCTTTATGTCTCAACTCGACGCGCTGTCTGGTCCATGACGGGCGTGCCCGTGCCGTTGAACAGGCTGACTGTCGTGACCTTCCACCCACTGGGCCAGATACTGCGTTGCCTAGGGCTTTCCTTCGTGGTAGCTGGCACCCACTCCTGGAGGCAATACCCGCAGATCGCTCTGGCGGTGCGACAGAGACAGTGGCGAAAATTCATGACAATCGAGTGAACCGGATTGGCCCGGACTGTCCGAACAAGACAGGTGTGGCGCGAGAGCAATAAAGACAGTAGAATATCTCCAGCCTGAAACATGGCTCTGAGGCGACACGGCACAGCCGACGCCGCAAAAACAAAATATTCAGGAAGGCGAAAAGCTCAGATGACACGTTGGAATATACGCTACGCCCTGGCCGCCGTGCTGATGACCCTCACAGTGGCCGCCCTCGCATGCGACTCGGACGAAGAATCCGAACCCGCTCCCGCTCCAGCCGCGCCCGCATCGGCGCCAGCGGCTGCTCCGGCGCCTGCCCCATCTTCTGGACCGAAGCAGTACGATGCCCCCCCGGCGTTGACTATTGACACCAGCAAGACCTACACGGCGTTCATCGAACTCGAGAAAGGCGGAGAGATCGAGATCGAGCTTCATGCCGATAAGGTTCCGAACACAGTCAATAACTTCGTGTTTTTGGCGAGAGAGGGATTTTACGATGGCGTGACTTTCCATCGGGTGCTCGAAAATTTCATGGCCCAGACCGGAGACCCGACGGGAACCGGCTCCGGCGGCCCCGGCTATCGCTTCGGCAACGAGTTCCATCCCGATCTTCGGCATACAGGCCCCGGCATCCTCTCGATGGCGAACGCCGGAATGAGGAACGGAGTGGGCACGAACGGGAGTCAGTTCTTTATTACGTTCATTCCAACTCCTCCTCTGGATGGACTGCTGCCCGACGGATCGCCAAAACCTTGCAGCGATCGAGGCGTGTCCTGCCACTCCGTGTTTGGGCAGGTCACCAACGGCATGGATGTGGTGAACAACATCAGCCTCAGGGACCCTGGTAGCGCCAGAACACAGGGTGACGTCATAAAGACAATTCGCATCGAAGAGAGTTAAGCAACACTCTGCCGGAGCATATCCGAACGATGCAAGTGGAAACCCCAATATGATGTGTCCACTTTTTATAGGGACGGTTGGCGGTTAAAATGCGGACCGAGGGCGCACTCAGAATGTCAGTCCTCGGTCCGTGGCGCAGGTTTGGTCGAGAATTTGTAGAGCCTGCCGGACGTGCCGATCCATGTGCTGTCGTCGATGGCGCGTTCCTCAATTAGCGGTTGGTTGTTGACCCTGACTGTGGCCGGAGCGACTTGCATGCTGGACATGAACACGCCGGAGCCTCGGAATGTGAACGTCACGCCCTCTAGCCCAGGGATTCCGACCTCAACTCCTCGAACGACATTGCGGGAGATAAGGTTCGACATGGGAGAACGCACCAGGCCGGCAAAGTCCACCACCACCTCGCCCTGATCGTTGTATAGGAAACCGTGCGGCGTCGGGCGGGACAGCCGGAATATCACCAGAATCACGATTATTCCGCCTACTACCGCTAACACGACGATCAGGATGATCGGCGGTTCGTCGTCTGTTATCACAGGGGCAGGAACGGGAATTGGAAGCGGCGCCTGTGTCGGAACAGGCACGGCGGTCAGCAGGAATGGAGTTGGAAGAGGCGCAGGCACAGGCGTGGGCAGGTACGAAGACAGGATCAGCGTGTCGGTGGCGAAAGAATGTTGTCGCCCTGCGTACTCAAGGTTAAGGCGCATGATCACTGTGGTAAACGCCTCTGCCCCCGGAGTGTAGAAAAGATCGTACATAAAGGCTCGGCCCTGGGTGATGACGCTCTGTGGGACCAGCTCGAGGTTGCCCGCTTCGCCCGTGTTGGCCGCCAGTTCCAAAGTGATGTCCTCGACAAGCACGGAGAAAGGCTGGCCGTTGACGTTGGCGAATACCGTCGCGATCTTGGCCCGGTCTCCGGGAATCAGCAGTTCCGTTCGCTCCAGAGTGACAGAGAGGGCAGGGAACGTCTGAGCCTGGAAGGAGCCGCGGGAGTTTATCGTGTGTTCAAAACCGGGCCACGAAAGCTCCAGGTCCACACGATATTCGCCCTCAGCGGTCAGCGGTGGAATCGTCACCGCATAGTGACTGTCCTGGGCGACGGCGTCTCCATCGACACCGTCGTCATTGAGCTCATGGATAATCGACAACCCGTCCGGCGCGGTCACCTTCACCGACAGCCTGGCGCCTTCAACCGTAGTTCGTGTTCCGTCTTCAGTGATAAACGCGGTGATGGTCGTCGGCTCCCCGACTGGGACGGCTCCGAAATCCTGAAGGCCCAGCGTGTACTTGTTAGTGGAGATCACCCAGACTGAAATCTGACCCTGGTTGCCTCGGACCTCGATCTGCCACTTCCCTGCCATGGGGCCGACAAGCTCCCACATCACAAGATGGGGAAGCTCGACAAAGGATGAAGACGTTCGATCGCCGGTCGACGCCTCGAAGCCGTAGGGGTTCTTCAACCGAAAGTCTGTGACTTCGTTATCTTTGAAGAACATTAGCGTGGTCTTATCGGTGCCGGGGGCGATGTTCAGGCTAATCTCGATTACCGTGTCCGGGTCTAACACGGCGCTGTCCACCTCGGTCAATGATCCCTTGCTTTCCAAGCGAAGAGTCCTATCTGTAAAATCTCTGAAACCGTCTGGGGTGTCAAGAAAATAAGACTCGCCGCCTGTTTTGTCCGAAACATCCTGCAGGACTCTCCCGAACCCAGGGTTCGTTCCTGGAAGCACGACGGTGAAAACGGGCCATCCAGCCTCAATATGAAGATTCAAAATAGGCTCAAGCCTGTCGAATCTGGCGTCTGGATTTGTGCCTGAATCTGACGCGGTGACGAAATATATGACGGATTCGGCGCCGGCGCTGAGACCGTTGAGCAGGTTGTACACTTCCGCAAGCGTGCCGGCCAGCCCGACGCTCGGCGTGCTGGTCGCCAACAACGCCTCGTCAAGTTGCGCGCGGACGCCGCTGAAGTCTTCGCGGTCAGTCTCTACCGGACCGAGGGGAATAGTCGGATCATCCAACTGGATGAACACAAAGGGCTGTCCCTCTTTGAGTTTGAAAAATAGGCCCAGAAATGAGTTAATTAGGTCGATGTTTTCCTGGCTACCCTGAATCGACGCTCTGTCGATTATCAGCACAGTGAGCCGATCCGAAGGCGTTTGGGCCTGGACGGCAGGAACCGCGGAGGTGACGCTCCAGAGGGCGAATCCAACCATGAACAAAACTGATAAAAGTATAAAACGCATAGCAAAAATATCCTCGACACAACACTACGAAAATCCTCTCTGGACAGTCAATTTGTTTTATGTCCAGGTTTCTTCGGATAACCGATGATGGGCAAATTGGAGATGCTGATTTTGATGGTCATGATCGCGTTGTCGCTAGGCTGTGGAGGAGGGGGCACGGAGTCACCGTCGGCTGACGAACGCACCGTGCGTGGACGTTTGACTGACGTGAAGGCGGCCTCACTGTTGGAGGTCGAGTCCATCACAGTGGAGACCGAAACGGGAGAGTCCTTCCTTCTGGAAGCGGACAACCGGATTTTCTCAGGATTTACGCCCAGCCATCTGCGCGAGCATATGCTCCAGGGAAATCTTGTGACAGTGACGTTCCATCAGGAGGGCGAACGATTGGTGTTGAACGACGTTCTAGACTAGGCTATCGTCGCTCGTCGCCGCTGTGCCTTCTTGGCGCTGAATCCAACGTATACTGTGCCGCCTATGATCGCCACAGTCACCAACAAGAAAATCCATGTCCCCAACGGATTTTCTATGGGCGTGCCAGACCTCACGGTGAAAGGCGCCCTGAAGCTTGTCGATCCGAGGGTTGGGCTATCCAGGTCAACCCTCAGCGTATAGCGAGCCGGAAGCTCGAAGGTGAGGTTGCCCTCGTAGAAGTCCGGCGTAAGGGGAGTGTTCAACACTAGCGTTTGAATCGTGGGCGCGTCCTCTTCGTCGAAAACAACGATCAGAATACGGGCGTCGGTTACGATATTCGCCGTTGCCGCGTCCGACACCTTTACCGTGAAGTGGACCGGCCCGACGACAGGCGTTCTAGGGGAAACGTCAATCGTTACCTCGAAGGCATCAGATTGGCCCCGGAATATCTCGAAGCTGTCTCCGCCAACATGGGCCGAGACAGCCGCCGCTCGAAATCCGCCGCCGAATCCCAGGAATACCAAAGCAAGTAGCGTGAACACCGCTATTTTTGCGATCGTCATTTTTCCCGTCATCCACCTACGTTCGTTTCTTGTTTCAAATTATGGAGCCAATGAACTGTATCAATTCTTGCTGTTGGAGGCGTCTGGCGTCAATGTCATTTTTCGGATGGCCTGTGATATCGACAGACAAAAGCGAACATCTGGTCGCGCGCATAAACAGATTTGGACTACTGGCAAACAAGCCGTCCGTCTACGGGCTCAAGTTGGCTTGAATGGTTTCCAGGAAGCAGGCGACGCGCGGTGATCGCAAGCAGAAGTGAACAAGCCAAGGAGTGGGCCCGACAGGGTTCGAACCTGTGACCAATCGGTTATGAGCCGACCGCTCTACCACTGAGCTACAGGCCCACTTGGGGTGGCTGTTTAAGCGTAGCTAAAGCCTTTTGAGGTGTCAAGGCAGTGTTGACAGCCGTGAAGCCACGGGTTACATTCGCGGAGCCTCGCGCCGCGAGCGCGGGAGAGAAAAACCATCCGAGAGGGCGTCATGGCAGTATCCAACAAGGTCAAAGGCTCCATGGAGCAGGGGTCGTGGATTCGCAAGATGTTTGAGGAAGGGATATCCCTCAAACAGCAGTTCGGCGAGGAGAACGTGTTCGATCTCTCGCTGGGAAACCCGATCATGGAGCCTCCGCAGGAGTTCTTTGACGAGCTTCGGCGGGTTGCCGAGAATCCAATTGCAGGGCTTCATCGCTACATGCCCAACGCCGGATTCGTCGAGACTCGGGATGCGGTGGCGGCCCAGCTTAGAGAGGAAACCGGCCAGGATTTCACGGCTAACGAGATCATCATGTGTTGTGGAGCCGGCGGGGCGCTGAACGTTATCCTCAAAACCCTTCTTGATCCCGGAAACGAGGTGGTGATCTTCGCTCCATACTTCGTAGAATACTTTTTCTATGCGGACAACCACGGCGGGGCCTGCAAGGTCGTGCCGCCGAACGATGATTTCCTGCCAGACCTGGACGCTTTTGAGAACGCCATCGTGGAGAACACGAAAATTGTCCTGTTGAACTCGCCGAACAACCCTTCCGGCGTTCTATACAGCGCGGAGCTTCTTGCTCAGTTGGGCGAGATCATACAGCGTAAAGAGAAGGAGTTCGGCAGCGAAATATTCCTGGTCAGCGACGAGCCGTACCGCAAGATTCTGTTCGATGGCCTGGAGTATCCTCATATCTTCGATCATCATGTGCGGAGCATCGTCGCGACTTCGCACTCGAAGGACCTGGCTCTGCCGGGGGAGCGCATAGGATTCGTCGCGGTTCACCCTGATTACGATGACAAGACGGAGTTGATGGACGGACTGGTCTTCTGCAACCGCACGCTGGGATTCGTGAACGCTCCGGCGCTGATCCAGCACATCGTCAAGAACCTGCAATCCGTGACCATTGACGTACAGCAGTACCAGGACAAGCGGGATTTCATGTACCAGAATCTGACGGAGATTGGCTACGAGATGCCGATGCCTCAGGGCGCGTTTTACATGTTCCCTAAATCGCCCATTGAAGACGACGTGGAGTTCACCGCCGAACTTCAAAAGAGCAACGTGCTGGTCGTGCCAGGCAGGGGATTTGGCTCGCCGGGCCACTTCCGACTGTCTTACTGCGTGACTGACGAAACGCTAGCAGGTTCGTTGGAAGGATTCCGCTTAGCATTTGAAGCCGTCGGCTAGTTCATAACCGAGAAACTGGAAAATGGAAATATCGCAGGACGACTTCATGCTGTTTGTTGACCGAGCCCTCGACGGGATGCTGGGCATTGTTGAGGGGCTTGGAGATGATCTGGCAAACCGAA
>Ga0066860_10000977_pt1 | contig 12877 bp, 14 predicted proteins | sample ETN07SmetaG_FD_65601 | JGI IMG/M metagenome (GOLD analysis project Ga0066860, IMG submission 65601) | Marine microbial and viral communities from oxygen minimum zone, Eastern Pacific Ocean - ETNP2014F14-07SV275 | ecosystem: Environmental > Aquatic > Marine > Oceanic ... | reverse complement strand
CTCCTTCAACGTGGGCGGCTTTTCCTGCCAGGTGGGCACCAGGCTATCCATGACATGCCACCCTTTTTCTTTTGGCGACCGGGTCATTACCGTGCCCCCGGCTTCCATGACCGCCAGGGCGCCCGCAGCCATGTCCCACATACGGGGAGCGCCGAAAACGGCGTACTGCATGACACCGCAGGCGGTCATCGCCAGCTCGTAGGCGATGCTGCCGGTGGTGCGGGGTTCCCCCGACTTACCCCGCAGCCCTTTGCCATACTTGGTCAAATAGCTGAAGTGGCCGGGAAGACCGGCCAACCGGTTATTAACCGGTTCGTCTGACTTATAGACTTCCACCGGGTCTTCCCCGGCGAAGCATCCTCCGCCTTGCCGGCAGTGCAGTACAAAGCCGCCTCCCGGTTTTGGCCACGGTATGAACAGAGCCCCGGCCAGGAGTCGGCCCCGGTGCAAAACCCCAACAGACACGGCGTACACCGGGAGGCCGTTAAGAAAGTTGGTGGTCCCGTCCAGAGGGTCCAGCACCCACAGGAAATCCCCACATGGCGTTTCAGTCGCGCCGGTGTCCTTCTTAGATTCTTCAGACTCTTCCTCACCCAAGATTGAATGGTCCGGGAAAAGTCCGCTTATCTCGCCGACCAAATATTCCTGACAGGCCTTGTCCACCTCGGTGACCGGATCCCGTTCTTCTTTGTCCTTATACTCTATCGATATTTTTTTTCCAAAATGGGCCGCCAAAATGTCACCGGCGCCCTGAGCCATTTGAACCGCCGCGGCTTCAATCTCACGGGCCAATACGTCGTCTTCAAACAATTTAGATGGTTGGTTCACGGGACCTCGCTGCATCTGGAAGAGGGTGGGAAAGAGCCTGACCTGGCTTCAGGCCGACTCAGTATAACATCGGGATATATCCCGCTATCTCAAGCTCTTGAATGCGCATTATTGGCCCTATAGAGAGCGCCTGATATAATCGAATGCCGAGCCGGGCCTCAGAACTTTGATCCATTCCAGATTCCCGGCTCAAATCAACCCAGAAAAGTTGAGGCGAAAGGATAGATGGACCTGGAACTGACGGGCAAAGTAGCGATAATTGGTGGCGCCAGCAAAGGCTTGGGAAAGGCTTGCGCAGACGTGCTGGCTCAAGAAGGCGCTAAATTAACCATGTGCAGCCGCACGGAGGCCGACCTGCATCAAGCGGCTGAAGAGATACGCCGGGACACCAACGCCGATATCCTAGAATTCCCTGGTGACCTGGACAGCCCCAAAACGATTACCGCGTTGGTAGCAGCCACCGTGGAGCGGTTTGGGCGTTTGGATGTGATGATCAATAACTCCGGTGGGCCGCCACTGGCCAGGGCCGCCACGGCCACAGAGGAACAGTGGGAGGTCGCGGTGCAGCGCTCACTCCTTTTCTTCGCCCGCATGTGCCGGGAAGCAATCCCTCACCTGAAACAGCAGGGCGGCGGACGGATCATCAACATCCTGGCCAGCACCGTCTACCAGCCCATCGATAACCTGGCTTTGTCCGGCGCGACCCGTATGGGAGTTGTTGCCTACGCCAAGAGCCTGGCCGACGAGGTGGGCCGGGACAATATCACGGTGAACAATGTGTGTCCCGGCTCTATCCTCAGTGACCGCATGCTCTCCAACGTTACCTCTCGGGCCAACGACATAGGTATTTCCGTGGAAGAAGCTCTGGAGGAAAGAGCCAAAGAAACCGCTTTGGGCCGCGTGGGTGAACCGGCGGAATTGGCCCACCTAGTTGCCTTCTTGGCATCTGGCAAGGCCACCTACATCACCGGGACCACTATCCTGGTGGACGGCGGCCTGGTACGTTCGGTGCTATGACCGGTGACCGGTCGCTATTACGCTGGAGACCTTGCTCTCGAAGCTGCCCCGTTGATTCACGATACTTACCACCTTCAAAAGAGCACCCAACTCCTTGGACCGCGCTCCTCTGTTTCCGCCAAAGGTCACGTCTGTGACCGGTTGGTGACCGCATTACTTTATGGTTTCTCGAACCCTCCTTTTGGCGTGGCTCGAATCAGAGGTTTCTTAGGAAATCTCTTCAAATTTGAGATAGCAAATATACTGGACAATGGGTAACATAGCTTTATAGTCGTAGGCATACCACAGGGTCACAAGCTTGGGGAAACGAATTTGACTCGAGAAATCTTGGAGTATATTACCACCGCTGAGGCGCTGGCCCCTTCGGCGGACCAACCTCGTTTGACCCACTAGACATTCGAGGCCGTGATGATGGCCATGGCACAATTTCCCACAAATAACTATCTCATCTATGTAGTTGATGACGACAAAGCAATCGCCAGACTTCTGTCGATTAATCTGGAGGCTCGAGGATACCAGGTCAAGGAGTTCGGCAGCGGATTGCAAGCTGTCTCCAGTCTGGGAACCGACGATCCCCATCTGGTCATTCTGGATATTATGATGCCAGGACCAGACGGGCTGGAGATCACCAGGCGGATCCGTCAGATTTCCCAGGTGCCGATCCTGATTCTCAGCGTTCTGGATGAGACCGCGTCCAAGCTAACCGCCCTGGACTTGGGAGCTGACGACTACCTCACAAAACCTTTCCGCATAGAGGAGTTGTTGGCCAGGACGCGGGCTTTCTACGCCGAACCGCTCAAGCTACAAAAGATGAATCGGTTCCGAGCACCTGGGATTACCGATCGGGTGAATTGTATGTCGATCTGAACGGTTTACGAGTTGTCAGCCACGGCCGCAGTAAACAATTAACACCACGCGAGTGGGCCCTGCTACGAGTGTTCATTAAATATGCCGGGCAGGTAGTCACCCCGCGAACGTTGTTGAAGGAAGCTTGGGGGCCAGACTATGGCGACGAGGGAGACTACGTTCGGACCTACGTGAACCGCCTACGGCGAAAGATAGAGCCTGAGCCAAACCAACCTCGATATCTGCTACTTGAGCGCGGCCTCGGCTATAGGCTGGTCGAACCTGCCTGATTCCCAGGTTGCCAGACATTAGAAGGTTAGAACAGGTTCGGGCGGCTTATCTTGCCAGGATCACCTAGGCGGCAGGCTTGAAATACGGCACGGAAATTTGGTCGGTGGCCCGGACAAACGTGACCTCCACCGGCATCCCAATGCTCACACTCCTGGGGTCGCAATCAACAATGTTGGTAAACATACGGACCCCTTCTTCAAGTTCCACCAGGGCCAGCACGTAAGGCACCTCTTCGGCAAATCCCGGCGTTCCGTTCTGGTAGGTCACGGTAAAAGTCCAGACTCTCCCCTTGCCGCTGGCAGTGACCCACTGGATATCGTTGGACCAACAGTTGGCGCAGATTCCTCGTGGATAGAACTGGTACTCTTCGCAACTGTCGCACTTCTGAATCAATAATTCACCACGCCGGCAGTGGTCCCAGTACGGCTTGGTCTCACCGGAAATAGTCGGCAACGGTTTGTTCCACTCCGGCATCGTCTAATCCCTCCCCAAGATCACGGTCCCACCGCTGTGGCGGCTGCCCAATGCGCCTCCGGTGCCGTGACATAGAGCGATGTTGCAATCGGCTACTTGTCTGGGAGTCCCGTAGAATTCGTGTCTGAGTTGGCGGGTGGCCTCCAACAGAAGGAAGATTCCCCTCATGCCAGGGTGGTTGGAAGAGAGACCACCGCCGTCTGTATTGATGGGTAGCTCGCCGCCGATGCGCAAGCGGCCGCCGGATACGAAATCACCACCATCACCCTTCTTGCAAAACCCTAGGTCCTCCAGGGTTTCCAGAACGGTGATGGTGAAGGAGTCGTAAATCATCGCCATGTCGATGTCTTGGTGGGTGACCCCGGCCATACCGAAGGCCGGCTCATGACTTTGGTGAGCGGCGATGTACATCAGGTCCCGCTTCCCCGCTCCCTGGTGGGCCACCGCCTCTCCGGCGCCCAGCACCCAAACCGGTTGATGCCGGCAGTTGCGGGCGACTTCCGCCGACGCCACCACGACGGCCCCGCCGCCATCGGTGATCACACAGCAGTCGGGCAGATGCAGAGGAGAGGAGATCACCCGGGAGTTGACCACGTCTTCCACGGTGATGGGGTTTCGGAACAGTGCCTCGGGATTCATGGAAGCATGATACCGCGTTGCCACGGCAATCTCCGCCAGTTGCTCCGAAGTGGTGCCGTAAAGGTGCATGTGGCGCTGAGCGATCATGGCATACAGACCCACGGTGGTCAGTCCGTACAACTCCTCAAAACTGTCCGGTGAGGGCTCCAATCGGGGATGGCCGAACCGTGCCACGCCGCCCGTTCCCACCGAGACGCTGCTTGAGCGGGCCAAGCTGCTGTATGTGATAACGGCGCAGTTAAGCCGCCCGGCCACGATGGCGTTGAGGGCGTGGGAAAGATGGAACTCGAACGACCCTCCGCCCACGGTGGTGTTATCCACGAACCTGGGGTACATGTTCAGGTAGTCAGCCAGGTTCAGAGCGGTGTTCCGGGCAGAACTGGAGGCGGTGAGCAACCCGTCCACGTCCTGCTTGGTCAAACCGGCGTCCTCCAAAGCCTTGATAACACTCTCGCCTTGGATCTGCAGTTCGCTCTTGTCCGGAGCGTAACGGGTTACGTGCTCATGGATGCCAACGATGGCCGCGGCATGCTTGAGGTCAACCATCGATGCTTGTACCTCCTGTCCCGCTTGGTGGGAAACCGCTTGGGCATGTCCGTAGCCGCCAGCGCTCTTCGGGGCAATCATATCCTTCCGGTCTTAGCCGGTCAATTAGACATTTTGAGCCTCTTTCTAATCCGCGGTCCACCCGATATAGTAGGTCGCAGTACATTACGATCTATGCGGCAAAGGAGTGGGTATGCTGGCTTTCCTAGGGGGTACCGGACCCGAAGGCAAGGGCTTGGCGCTGCGGCTGGCGGCGGCGGGGGAGCCCGTCATCATCGGCTCCCGGGACGCCGGACGGGCCGCCACCGCGGCGGAAGAGTTATTGCAACTTGCTCCCGGAACCAATATCAGTGGCGCCGAAAACGCCCAGGCCGCCGCACAAGCCGACGTGGTCTTCTTGGCATTCCCTTACGAGGGTCAACGCTCCACCCTGGAACAGCTCAAAGATACCCTGGCAGGGAAAGTAGTGGTGGACGTCATCGCCCCCATGAGTTTCCAGCGAGGGCGGGGCGCCAGCGCCGTCGAGGTCGAAGCCGGGTCGGCCGCCCAGGAAGCCCAGGAGCTGCTGCCTGATTCTCTAGTGGTTTCGGCGTTCCAGAACATCAGCGCGGAGGAATTGCAGCAACCGGACACCGTCATGGACGGGGACGTTATCGTTTGCTCCGACCATGCCGAAGCCAAAAGCCTGGTCATGGATTTGGTCAGCAAGATTCACAGTCTGCGACCCGTGGACGGCGGCGGCTTGGCCAACTCCAAGTACGTGGAACAGATAACGCCCATGTTGGTCAACATCAACCGCATCTACAAGATTCACGCCGGCATCAAGATCGTAGGGATCTAACCCGAAAACCAATCTGACGGAACCCAATCTGAATAAAAGAGGAGCGTTCGCATGCCAAGAGCAACGATAGACCTGATGGACCCGGCTGGTCTGAGCATCGTTAAGGCCCAATGGCGGTTCGCCCCCGGACTGGTCCCCGGTGAGCCCAACGAGGGTCTGGTCTCTCAGCTAACCGGCAGCCCAGCCCGGTTATCCGACTACGACGATTCGGGCTGGGAGGCGACCAACGACCTGGCCCGGTGGCATTCCAAAGGCCTGACCTTCGCCTGGTACCGCATCAAGATAACTCTGCCGGAGACCGTAGGAGGACAGGATATTCGGGAGAGCCGGTGCCTGTTCGAGACCTGCATCGACGACTATGGGGAGCTCTGGGTGGATGGGGAGTGCAACCGGGACCGGGGAACAGTGCAGGGCTTCAACGTACCGCAACGAGTGGTGATCAGCGCCGAGCCGCAACCGGGCGCTCAGCATACCATTGCCCTGCTGGCGATGAATGGCCCGATCGCGGCGCCGGGCGGAGCGGTCTTTGTCCGGTGGGCTCAGCTAGGCTTCGAGTGGCGAACGCCGGGGTACTAGAACCTTTCAGGCCACGGAACCCCGTAGGCAGTAGGGGCAGGTTTTAAACCCGCCCCTACATTGCAAATCTCACTATCACTTTTATAACCCACGCATCAGCTGCGGCAAACGGTTCGGAGTCCTACCGCTTTACTCCTCGTCATCTTCATCGTCCAGGTCCTTCGACTCGTAGCCCATCCCCTCAAGCTCAGCTAGAAGAAGCTTGGCAAATTCTTCCACGGTACCGGTTTCCGGTATCGTGATTTCTATCTTGCCGCCGTCGGCCCGATTTATCGAACCGGGGTCCTCTTTGGTCAGTTCCACACTGACGGACTCCCGGTGGATGCCCATCGCGTCGGTGACCGAGAATATGATTCCCATATCCGTCATGTTGATGATTCCGTCGGGCATGTCAAACACCTTGAGAACGAGAGTTAACGTTCACCACAGAGAGCACAGAGGACACGGAGATTATTTAGCTTTTCCTCCAATAGCTCCGTTCCCTCTGTGGCTAGAATAGAGTTTAGTCTTCCGGGGGCCACTTGGTGCCGCCCACAGCGGGGCGTTCGGAACCTGAGGACTGCAACCCTTCCGCCACGGTGCGGCCGAAGGAGTCTAGTATAACCTCGCCCCATTCCTGGGCGTGGGCAACTCGAAAACTCATTCGCTTGCCCCGTCCTGCGGCCCGCTTGTTCTCCTCGCTTTCTCCGGCGATCTCCTGAGCGATGGCTTCGTCCATGGCGTCAAGAGCGGGAACCAGTTCGCCGGCTGTTTCGATAAAGCGGGCGATCTCGTTCATGGACTCGTCCATGACGATGAATACCGGCACCGTGCCGGCACGGTTCTCCGGCAGGAAGCTGTTGGTCAGTTCCAACTCGTCGTCCCGGTTGAAGATCTGGATGGCAAGCCCTGGCGTGCTCTCGGCCAAACGCATGATCACCGGGGTGGTGCTGACCGCGTCGCCGCACCAATCGGCGGTGAACACTGCCAGCCGAAGGGGCTCGGACCGGCCATCGAACTGGGCCTTGGCTTTGTCGGGTATCTTTATAGTGTTGTAAATATCCAAAATCGTCTGCTTATTAACCTTGATCTGGTCGATGTACTCCTGAGGTGTCATTCCCTGATTAAACTTGTCTTCGGTTAACGCCATGGCGGCCTGCCTCCTAAGAACAATTTGCGAGCGGCTTACCCCGGGCATTTTCACCGCCTAGTGTCTCAATTGTTGCTCCATTTGACAATGGGGCGCCACATGGTGCTGAGGAAGCCTTCCCCGGCTCGACTAATAGAACCGGCATGTTAGAATTGGAATCCATCGCAGTACCGTCCTGGGAAAGGAGCATCCCATTTGGCAACCGATCAAAGCGATCCTTATTTAAAATACGCCCTGTTCTGCAAAGACACCGAGGAAGGAGACGACGGCGATCTGATCCTGAAGGGAATAATCGACCTGATCGACCTTCCAGCGCCCACCGAGGGTGCCACTCAAGACAAGCCGGTCCTGGCCGAAGTAGACGTACAGTTGGCTTTCTGTATCGGCGGCGTCTCCGCCGGACCCCATTTTCTTCTGGTCGCCATCAAGGCGCCCGGCGCCCCTCTAGACCCGCCGCCTCCCCAACGGATAGATTGGGAGGAAGGAATCATTTTCCAACGCTGGATCAAGCTGTTCCGGATCCCCGTCCAAGAGGCCGGGGAGCACAAGGCTGCGATCCTTTTCGACGGCCAGCCCTTGGGCGAGGCCAGCTTTCTGGTCCGGTTCAAATCCGGAATGCCTCCGGTTGAATCAGCCTGAATATTCAAAGAAGTTCACTAACACGGTACTAGTATTGAGACTCTTGTGTTGAACGTGGGAATCGTCTTGGCTATAATATAGGCACGATTGAAGCTTAGTAACCAAAGGGGGCTGAACCGGTGGCCAACCAAACAGGAAAACGCTATTTCTGCGAAAAGTGCGGATCGGAGTTCATTGTGACCAAGGGCGGTGACGGCGCGGTGAACTGCTGCAGCCAACCGATGGCACAGAAGTAAGTTCCAGCGCCCAACCGCGGATCGCCGGATGGATCCGCCACCTGATTCAAAGGAGTATCTATCAATGGCCAACGAGCTAGGGAAACGTTACAACTGCGCAACGTGCGGCAGCAGCGTGCTGTGCACCAAGGGCGGCGAGGGAGTCATTCTCTGCTGCGAAGCTGATATGGAGCTACAGGAAGCCCGCAAGCTTCCCTCTTCCGACTAAGCTTCTCAGTTAGGCTATTTCTGGCTTATACCAGGCGTGCGCACACTGCCGGACTTTATGGCTGATGTGCTGCGGGCCTGGTTTCTTTTGGGCGTGCTTCGGCCTTACGCCTTCAGTATCTCCCGCCGCGCCAGCACCCGTTCCATCAAACGCCTCATGCCCAACTCGCCGGAGATAACCAGGGATTCGATTAATTAGGAATTGGCTTTGGCCCGGCGCGTCTCGCGGCTCAGCAATGGCCCACCAAGATTATCCATCATCGGTGGCGACCCTTGGCGTTCGATAAAACATGTTTGTGCACACCGTGCAGGCGTGGACTTGCCACATTCCCGATGCGCCGGCACCGGCGAGATCCGGCCGGTACTCCAAGCCGCCGGCATAGGACAGCCTCCCGCAGGCCGGACAGTCCACGGACGATGGCATCCATTCTGACTGGCACCGTGGACAGCGCCGTTGACCATCGCTCTCATGCAGACGGAACATCGAACAGTTGCATATTGGGCACGTGGCTTTCACCGCTTGGGGTGGGCTTTCTTCTGCCTGTGTTGGAATCGGGTGATCGGGCGGAGGTTCGAGCGCGGCGAGTCCTTGTTCCATCGCGCGGGCATCGGCGGTGAAGCGGTAGCCCGAGCCCATTGAAAATTCCAAGCAGTCCGAATCCACCAGGCCACTGAAAAAGCTCAGAGCTGCCTCAAAGGCTTCACGGTCTGTCTCCAGAATCATGCGGCCCATAGTCAAACGAAACAAGATAGGCACATCGAAGCCGTTTGGGCTAAGAGTCTGGCCGTCCGTCTGGTTCTTTGCCATCTGGTGGGCGAGTTGCCTAAGCATCAAAAGGCTGGGTTCCACGGACTCCGCGATATCGGGGTGAGCCCACAAGAGGTTCTCAAACGATCAAATCTGTTTTGGCTCGTCCATAGTTCACGCTCTTCCCGATAACCCCTAGCTGATCTAGTTGCACAGAGTAGCACAATAGAGGCCAGCCTAATTATCGGACAACGGCGAGGGATAATTACCCTCCAATACGCGGTTCGGATGATTCACACGCCACTCACACCCAGAGTTCAACCGTCAGACCCTTTGACACCCCTTTTATCCCCTTGCTACACTCCCCTCGAAACTAGCTTGAGTTAAATGCCACTCGACCCGGCAGAGGATGTGTCATGCCAGCTAAGACAGGCGCGCAATACATTTCCAGGCTAAGCGAAATGTCCACGGAGGTGTGGATCCGGGGCGAGCGGATAGAAGACGTCACCACTCACCCGGCCCTGCGCAACGGCGTCCGCTCCGTGGCCGATCTGTACGACATGCAACTCGATCCGGGGTTGCAGGAGGAGATGACCTATGCATCTCCCACCGACGGTGAGCCGGTCGGATTATCATTCCTGATCCCTCGCACGGTGGAAGACTTGGAGCGGCGGCGGGCCATGATGACCCGGTGGGCCTGGTCAAGCTGCGGCATGATGGCACGCACCCCCGATTTCCTCAACGTGGCCATCACCGCTTGGGCGGGCGGGGCGGAATATTTCGGCCAGAACCGGCCCGAGTTCAAGAAGAACGTGTTGGACTATTACGAGTTCATCCGCGAGAACGACATCACCCTGACCCACACGTTGGTGAATCTACAGAAAAGCCGCATTCCGGGGATGGCCGATAACCTGGACGAACAGGTGGCGCTGACGGTGATGCGGGAGACCGACGCGGGCATCATCGTCAAGGGCAGCCGCATGCTGGCGACCCTGGGACCTATCACCGACGAGATCGCCGTATATCCCACCCGGAGCCACCTTCTGGGAGACAACGCCTGGCGTCAGGCTTTCTCCTTCTCTATCCCTTGCGACACGCCGGGAGTCAAATTCATGTGCCGGGAAAGCCTGGACCAGGGCCGGTCCCACTTCGACCACCCCTTGGGCTCACGCTTCGAAGAGATGGACGCGGTGGTCTTCTTCGACGACGTGCTGGTGCCTTGGGAACGGGTTTTCCTGCTGGGAGACGTGGACATGTGCAATAACCACGGCAATGCCACCCAGATGAACACCCACACCGGACATCAAGTTACCACCCGATGCGTGGTAAAAGCCGAGTTCATCTTGGGACTGGCCGGACAGATGGTCGAAACTCTGGGCTCGGAACAGTTGGACCATGTTCAGGAGAGGATGGGAGAACTCGTGTGTTACCTGGAGATTCTGAAAGCTTGCGTCCGGGCATCGGAGGCCGACGCCAAGCTGAACGAGTGGGGAGTGATGTGCCCGTCGGCGGCGCCCCTGGTGGCGGGCCGGAACCTGTTCCCCCGGATGATGTATCCTCGCATGGCTGAGATTATTCAGATACTGGGATCCAGCAGCCTGATGGCGCTGCCCTCTGAAGCCGATTTCGATACGGCGCTGACTCCCGAGGTGGAACGGTACCTGGCCACCGACAACTCCTCGGCCCGGGATCGCGCCAGGCTGTTTCATCTGGCTTGGGACGTGACCTGTAGCTCATTTGGCGGGCGGCAGGTCCTATACGAGCGGTTCTTCGGCGGCGACCCGGTGCGCAATTCCATCTCGTTGTCCCACAACTACGACCGAGGTCCCGCCATGGCGAGGGTTCGGGAGTTCCTGGAGCGCCCGGATTAACTAGCCACAGAGACACAGAGACACAGAGATCACAGAGTTTTTATATTAGTGTTTTCGTAAATTCTCCGTGCCCTCTATGTCTCTCTGGCAAAACCGGCCCTGGCACAGGCTTACTTGGCTTGTTTACGCAAATGGCGTATAATTGGCTTCAATTTCTACCACTATGGGTATCTTGTCTAGACGACAACACAAGAAGATTGGGAGGATAGACTATGCCAAGCGTTAAGCGAGTAGGCCACCTGGTAATCAACGTCAGAGACCAAGAAGTGTCCACCAAGTTTTACACCGAAGTTCTGGGTTTTGAAATCTCGTTGAATCGCGAAGGTTTCGGAACCTTCCTGACCTGCGGCAAGATCCACCACGACCTGGCCCTGTTCCAGGCCGCTCCGGACGCCGCTCCCGTCACCCCCGGCGGACTTGGCCTGAACCACATGGCTCTTCAGGTTGAAGACTTCGACACTCTGACCGAGTTTTACCACCGTCTGAACGACCACGGGATCGAGCTTCGCACCACCGACCACAGCATGACCAAGAGCATCTACATCTCCGACCCCGACGGCAACGGCATCGAGCTGTTCTGCAACAGCCAGGAAGACGCCGCGGACGGTCTGGCCGAGATGAAGAGCCCCGGCCGGAAGAACAAGGAGCTAGTCTTCTCCTAAGCCTCCTGTCGCAGTCAAAGCGTATTGGATTGAAGGGGCCGGCGTACGCCGGCCCCTTTTCCATTGGTCTGTACCAACATTGGGCTAAGCTCTCGAGCACGTTCGCCAGAGGGATTTTCCTGTAGAATACGTCTGGAAAATCAACCCGACGAAAACCGGAGGACGCTATGGCACGCCTAGAGTTTGCTCTATGGGACGGATTCGGGAAACACGAGATGGCGCTGTCTCCCACCGCCGCCGACATCTACGACCAACATTTGAAAGAGGCCGTGATGGCCGAAGAGTTGGGTTACGAATCCTATTACATCATTGAGCATCAGAACTCCCACGTAGGGCAGATAACCGCCCCCAGCGTTTACCTTTGCGCCGTGGCCCAGCAAACCAGCAAGCTCCGCATCGGTGTCATGATCTACCAGTTGCCCTTCTACAATCCCATCCGGCTGGCGGAGGAGGTGGCTACCCTGGATCATCTTTCCCATGGCCGGGTTGAGTTCGGCACCGGCATCGGCGTGGCCGAGCACGAATTCATGCGCTGGAACCTGCCCTTCTTCGAGCGCCAGAAGATGTCGTCGGAGGCTTTGGAGATAATCGTCAAGGCTTGGACTCAGGACGAAGTAACCTATGACGGCCAGTTCTGGCAGTTCGACGAGGCCCTGCCCGTGCCCAAGCCCTACCAGCAGCCCCATCCCCCCATCTGGGTAGGCGCCCACAGCCCGGCGTCCCTGGAGTACGCCGCCAAGAATAACTACCACGTTTCTCAGAACATCGACGTGGACACGGTGATCGCCGAGAAGTTCGACTATTTCCGCAAAGTGTGGACGGAGTGCAATCATCCCGGTCCGATGCCCCGCACCTTCCTGATGCGCGCGGTCCACGTGGCGGAGACCGACGAGATCGCCCGCCAGGAGGCGGAGCAACCCCTGCTGACTTCCCGGGCCCTGGGCAGAGAAGACATCGCCAACACGCGCATCGGTTTCAAGGGGAACTCGGAAAGCCCCACCAACACGGAACTGGGCCGGGTTTTCCAGGGAATGACCACGTCCTACGATTTCTGGATAGACAACGGTCTGGCCCTAGTGGGCAGCCCGGAAACGGTGATCAAACAGCTCCGGAAGCAGTCCGAACTGTGCGGGTATGACATCTTTTGCGCCAACCACCGGTTCGGGACATTGCCCTTGGAGCAGTCGCTGAAGTCGATGAAGCTGTTCGGTGAAGAGGTCATCCCGGCCTTCCGATGATCCGGGCGTTGGTGGTAGACCTGGACGGCACCCTTATCAACCGGAGTGAGACAATCTCCGGCCGGGTAAAGCAGGCGGTGGAACAAGTC
>Ga0066860_10000976_pt1 | contig 12898 bp, 10 predicted proteins | sample ETN07SmetaG_FD_65601 | JGI IMG/M metagenome (GOLD analysis project Ga0066860, IMG submission 65601) | Marine microbial and viral communities from oxygen minimum zone, Eastern Pacific Ocean - ETNP2014F14-07SV275 | ecosystem: Environmental > Aquatic > Marine > Oceanic ... | reverse complement strand
CTTCGTCCGTAACGCCAATCCGCTCGCCCAAGGCTGCCTCCAAAAGCCAGCCTTGAATCAAGGTCCGAGTCCACAGTCAAGCTTTGTCCACGAAACCTAAGAGATATATCCGTAAAGCCCTTGAGGCTGGTGAAATCGCCGATTGTCGTCATTTCTCCGTAAGGGAACGGAAAGTCGATGCCAGTTTCCTCCGCGAGTTGATACTTAGCGGATTGCCTGCGGGCATGCGGGTCGTTGGCCTTACAATCAATGGGGTGCTCGACTTGTGCGATTGCGGGTCCGTCAGCAATCCGCTGCCTGCCTTGCGCCTTGAGCAATGCAACATCATCACTCCCTTAACTGACGGCGCCTCACACTCAGTATCTCTGAATTTATCACGGTCCCATGTTGCCTCATTGTCCTTGCAGGGATCGCGCTTCACCAGCTTCTGCGGCAGGGGCATGGTCTGCCGAGCCGAAGTCGATCTTTCCAATGTCGGTGGAGTGGAAGACAACGGGATGTGCTGGGTCGACATGTCAAACGCTGTCGTCGGCGGCAATCTCGTAGCAATCGGTGCGCGGTTTCAATCAGCGCCGATTGAGCCCGTTGACAAAGGTGAGCGGGCGACATGCACGGGGCTGGTGCTGCAAGAGGCGAGGATCGCTGGAACAGTCAACCTCTACAAGAGCGAAGTGATCGGCGGATTGTCATTGTATCTTGCGCAGGTGAAAGGCGATCTCTGGCTCGGACAATGTCGCCTTATTGCAAATGGCGGTTGCTCGCTTGACGCAAGCGATGCTGAAATCGGGGCGATCTATGCTACCCGTGAACCGTTGGTCGCGGACGCGAGCCTAGTTTTGAACGGGGCGCGTATCCGTTCGAGGATCAATCTCGAAAAGGCGCAGGTCGATGCGATGAAGAACATCGCCGTGTCGTTGAGAGCGGCTCAGATCGGCGAAAGCCTGAGCCTCAACAATGCCGATTTGCGAGGATACCTGAGTATCGAAGGTATGCGCTGCGGGGACGACGTCAAACTACTCGGAACAAGCATTACGAGCACCGTTCGCGACGCGATCCGCGCAAACGAGGCAGAAATCCTCGGTAGTCTTCACCTCTCGGCCCATCCTGATTCGAAGCGGCGTTTTCACGCGGAAGGGTGGATCACCCTGAATGGCTGCCACATTCACAATGACCTCATTGTCTGCGGGGCAGACCTTCACGGTAAGTTTCAAGATGTCGATCAACGGGATGACAAGCGATATCATTCAGCACTGGTCGCCGACGATCTTCGGGTTGGCGGTTGCATCAAGCTAGGCCAAAAATCGAAACTCGAAAAGGATGAGCGTAGCCTCGTTTCCAAAGGCGCTCTGCGAATGGAGCGGGTGGAGATCGGCAAAGATATCCAGCTCAATAATGCCGAGGTTGTGGGAATTCCTGTCAGAATAAATCGCCCCGATGGTGAGGAAACGAGTTTATCTGCATCGCCGCTCGACAATATTGCGTTTGATCTCAGTTTTTCGAAGGTCGGCGGTATCCTTATCATTGGCGACAACGATCTCACTGGGACCGTGAATTTTTTCTGTACCAGCGCAGACTTCTTCTGGGACACGAAATGCGGGTATCCATTGGCCAGAGAGGACATAGATGGAGACGTCCAGCTCGTTGGCTTCACTTACAGGATGCTGATGTTGCCGGACATGGAGGACAAAGTCGATCCTGCCGACCTGCGCAAAACAGTCAGGGAGCGAAAGGACTGGCTCGAGCGCAGCAAGTATGACGCGCAGGATTACGCCACGCTTGCCCGTGCGCTGAGGCGAAGCGCGCTGACTGATGAAGCGCGCGAGATCATGATCGCGCGCTTCCGCCGCGAACTGACCATTCTGGCGAAAGAAATCCGGGACAGGAAAATTGTCCCTGACGATAGCGACAAGGAGAAGGATCGGCCGCACAGGCAGAAGGCGAAAAAGGCTGAGGACGCTCCGCTTCGGTCGCGCGCAGCGGCAATCGCAATGAACCTGCCTGGTTATCTGCTTGCGCAGGTTTCTGACCTTTCGAGATATCTGCTTATGCAGATATATCGCGCCACCTTTGGGTTCGGCCTCGATCCGCGTCGCGCCTTTTTGACGCTGGCTGGTTTTTTCTTCCTCGGTTGGGGCGTGTTTGCTCTGGCAAACAGTCGCGATCTGATGATCGTCGATCAGCAGCCGGTGGCAACGCTGTCCGATCGGTCGGCTATTGGTGCCGGGTTGACCGATGTCGTTGCCAGTGATGTCCCATGCAGAGACATGATCAATCCAAGTCTGTTTGCGCTTGATGTGTTCATTCCGCTCGTCGATTTGCGCCAGGAGTCGAAATGCGAGATCGGCGTGGCAGAGGATTCTTCAGCTACCCCGCAGCAAGCGGCGTGGCTAAAGGTTTTCAAGGTCATCTACGCCATCTTCGGCTGGATCGTGATCTCGCTCTCGATCCTCACCTTCTCCGGCTTTCTCCAGCGCCGTAACGAATTGCACGGGGGTGACGCTTGACCCGCCAGGATCCGAATGCAGCCGGTCGGTTGCTGATCGACGCGGCAGTCGCAAAGGACATGAGCGATGACTCGATTTGCGAAGCCCTGCTGCCCCTAATCCGAAGCAACATTTACCGTGTCGATCCTTGCAAACGCGCCATCCTGATCGAGGGGCCGGATGTTTCCCATCAGACGATCGATCCCGATCTGAAAGAAGGTCTGCGATGGTTTGGCGTCGGATCGGACGCTCAATCACGCCTCAACTTTCATCAGGAGCGGGAGCACCTTTCGCTTGCGCTGGAGGACAGCTGGTGCGGTGTTTTCCTTGCCCGCCATCTGGCCGCGCTACGAAATGATGAGCCGCTTACGATCATTCATCTCGACGATCACAGCGACATGATGTCGACGTTGCTCATCGTCGATACCGATGGAGACAAGGCGCTCGCTCTGCGCGACCCCCTCACCGGCGCGGCGTTCGATCCCGCATCTCCGACCGACTGGCACAGCGCGATAGCCAGCGGAGCTATCACGATTGGCTCGTTCCTCACACCATTTTTTGCACTCGAACGCAGGGCCGAAGTGTTTCATTTGAAGGCCGACTTGGAGGAGGCGGAAACCTTCGCGGTCGTTCCCGCGGTGACAAGTCATGATCTGCTGACAGGATATCAGTTTTACGCTATTGAACTTACCGACGGCGAAGCCGGAGAAAGCGGGGCAGGTCGATACCACCGGTCCAATGACCCACATGCGCTGTTTGCCCGTATTCCGCAGGTCCGCCGTGCTGCGGTTCACATTGATCTGGACTATTTCCTCAACGATTATAACGGCAATTCATGGCAAGTGGCCGAGCTGGACATGCCCGCCATGCGCCAGCAAGCACTTGAGCGGCTGGACCAATTCTTCTCTGCCCTGCAGCGATCAGGTGTTGCGATCTTGTGCTGGATGATCGGTGTATCGCCCGGCTTTTGCAGCGCGCGCCACTGGCAATTCCTTGTCGAAGAAATAGAGCGGCGCATTGCCGATCTTGAGGGCATTTGAACAGGCCACTACGCTTGTGACTTATCGTCTGTGCTCGCCGACGTGAAACATGCGGTCAGCATCCAGATATGTTCACCCACCTGCAATTGATGGCGTCGATGCCAAAACCGGCTGCCGTGCCCGAACATGATTGCCCCTTGTGGTGTTGCAATAGTTTTCAACAGCGCGCCGGGAGCATCGCTGTTATCAGCGTAGACGGAAAGGTTAAGTCCTGACGATTGCAAGTCTGGACGAAGCGGTGAGGCGCTCAGGTAAAAAAGGAGAGTGACTTCGCAATGAGATGCATCGTCGCGATGAGTGTCGAGATAGTCTCCCTCTTCGAAAAAGGTGTAGCAGCTGGCATCGGGGCAATAGCGAAAAGGACGCCCGAATACCGGTTCGAGCAACGATGAGGACGCCATGGTTTCGAGCACGTGGATACCCGCAGGACCGAGCGAGGCCACGCGGGAACTGTATGGCAGCCCTGGGCTGTCCGACACCGCCCGCTTTGCCTCTGAACGACGACTTCGCGCCTCTTGCGCAAGTGTTTCAAGCAATTCCGCGGGCATGGCATCGAGAAGACAGTGAAATCCATAATCTTCAATCGATCGCCGGATACCGCTCAATTGTGCGTAGCCCAATCGGGAAATCGCGGATACGGAGGCGGTCTGCGTCATGTTGATGGTTGATCCGATTGAGAAAATCGCAGAGCCTATGTAGCTTGGTTGCTCGTTTAGGCAAGGAGGAGCAGGCGTGAGATACGAAGTGCCGCGATGACAATTGAAGCCATGGACGAAGCTCCTGCGCACGACATTGCGGCGGATGTAGTCATCGTTGGCGGGGGGATGGCTGGCCTAACCCTAGCCCGCAAACTGGCCAGCTCTCGCCGCGTTGTCGTGATTGAGCGCGGCGACGGTTCGTCAGGGCCGGTCGATCCGGCATGCGCAGACGGCGAGGTTGGCGGACTACCGTATCCCTTGGGTGAGATTCGCGATTTCCGTCTTGGCGGATCCAGCTCGATCTGGGCAGGTTACACCGCGCCGCTCGACCCTTGCGACTTCACCGCCGGTGACGGAACGACGCTTGGCGGCTGGCCGATCAGCTTTGATGACCTTGACGCCTACGCGACTGAAGCCGCATGCTTGCTCAACCTTAAGAGCGCGGATTTCGCCTCCGATCTGATGGACATACCGGCAGACCTGCGGAACCAGCTCACCCCTCACCGAATCGACCTGCGATACTGGCGTTTTGGTGATCCGATCCTGCGGATGTCAGACCACTGGCACCAGGATCTTGCGCGAAGCACTGCTATCACTGTCCTCACTCACTCTCGCGCGGTGGAAATCCTGCAAAACCCAGCCGGGGACGCGGTCACATCAATAGCCTGTATGGCTGCTGACGGATCGCGCTTTGAAGTTCGAGGCGAAGTCTTTGTCTTGGCATCTGGGGGGCTGGAGACGCCGCGTTTGATGCTGGCCTCTCAAAGCCGGAATTCAGCCGGTGTCGGAAACGAGCATGGACTGGTTGGAGCCTGCTTTTGCGAGCATCCGCACCTCACAGTTCCAGGATTTGAACTGTCGGCAGATAGCCCTTTGAGCGAATACGCCACGACCGGAGCTCTGCGCGATGGATCGCCGGCAACCGTGAACCTCGTTCTTGAAGACGGTGCGGCGACCTTGAATGCGCGGGCCCATTTTTTTCGCACGCCAGCAATGGCTGAAGACGCTGTGCCAAAGCTCGGCATATTCTTCGAGCAGTCGCCCCACCTCGAGAGCAGGGTTTCGCTAGCAAAGAGCTTCGATCGCGAAGGCGTGCAACAGCTGGTTTTGGACTGGCGTATTGCAGATGATGACATCGAAGAGTTTGCAGCGATTGCAAATGCACTCTCGGGTGCGCTGGACCAGGCGGGCCACGGGCGTTTGATCCGCGAACTGCGTCCGGCTGATGTCAGTGCGGAGCTTATCCTGCATTCCAATCACCAGCTTGGGACAACGCGTATGGCGAAAACTGCCCGCCAAGGTGTGGTCGATGAGAACGCCCGGGTGTTTGGAGTCGAGAATCTCTACATTGCAGGTGGGGGCATCTTTCCCAGAGTTGGCTGGGCCAATCCGACTTTTACGCTTGTGCAGTGTACGCTACGTCTCGCCGATTATATTGCGGAGTCCACCTGAGAATGAACGCCCCGTCACCACAACATCGCGGAATGTCCCATGTCGGCGTTGCGACGCACGATATGGAGGCAACCATTGCCTTCTACACCCAAAGCCTCGGCTTCCCCGTCGTTGCCGATCACATTACCGAAATCGGCCAGGGTGGAAGAGTGCGGCAAGTGTATTTCGATATTGGTGCCGACACATATTTTGTCTTTATGGAATCGAAGGGCGTGCCTGACATTCCAGAGGACTTTCCAACCGGCATCAACGAAGCCCTTGGAACGCCTGCCGGGATGTTCCACTTCTCATTCAAGGTCGAAACACGCGAAGAACTGGCAGAGCGCCAAAGGCTGTTGAATGAGAAGGGGATAGACGTGTCGGATATCATCGATCTTGGCCACGCGGAATCGATCTTCTTCTTCGATCCCAATAATCTGCAGCTTGAATTCTGCTGGCATTCGCGACCATTCGACGCTTCAGACTTGGACAAGCGCAACAGCGCGGACTTGGCCTAGTGTCTGTCGTCAGAACATTTGGCACAACTCGCGGCGTAGGATTGCGGAGTGTGGGCCTCGTCTTGGATTGATGTTTAGGCGGCGAGCGTGCGGTGTTGCAAGCGCCGATGTTCGAGTGTCTTTCGCTTGATCCTTTCTCTTCGTTTGATGATGGCGGCAGCCCTGCCGAAGTAGGCATCGGCGGGTGTGACGTTGTCGAGGCTCTCGTGGTAGCGCTGGTGGTTGTAATGCTCGACGAAGGCCTCGATCTGCTGTTCGAGGTCACCGGGCAGGAAGTAGTTCTCCAGCAGCACACGGTTCTTCAGGGTCTGGTGCCAGCGTTCGATCTTGCCTTGGGTCTGTGGGTGGAAGGGTGCGCCGCGCACGTGGCTCATCTTGTTGGCGTCGATGTATTCGGCCAACTCGCTCGCGATGTAGCTGGGGCCATTGTCGCTGAGCAGGCGGGGCCTGTGCAGCACATTGGCGTGGTCGCAGCCTGAGGCTGCCAGTGCCATATCGAGCGTGTCAGTGACGTCCTCGGCTCGCATGGTGGTGCAGAGCTTCCATGCAATGATGTAGCGCGAGTAATCGTCGAGCACGGTCGAGAGATAGACCCAACCCCATCCTATGATCTTGAAGTAGGTAAAGTCGGTCTGCCACATCTCGTTGGGGCGGGAGCTTCCGCGCCTCGATGTCGAGATAAGGGCTGCTGCCCTGGCTCTCGGGCCGCTGATCGGCGGGTTGCCGGAACGAGAGATCGCGCTCGCGACCGAGGATCGGAACGAGGTCGCGCTGCTCGACGTGCCTGTCGGCCTGCGCGCCGATCTGCTCCGAAGGCGCCCCGATATCGCGCGCGCTGAACGCGAACTGGCGGCCGAGACCGCCGAGATTGGCGTCGCGAGGGCCGAGCTTTTCCCGCAGCTGCGCCTCAACGCGGCAGGGGGCTTCTCATCGATCGCGCTAGATACGCTCTTCGATGGCGACAGCACCAGCTATTCCATCGTGCCGTTTTTGTCGTGGCGCGTCTTCGAAGGCGGTCGAATCCGCGCGGAAATCGATCTCGCTCAGTTGGAAGCGCGCCGGGCTGCGCTTGCTTACGAGCAAAGCATTCTAACCGCGCTCGAGGAAACCGAGACGGCCATCGCCCGCTACGACCTGGGACGTGAGGCACTTGCACTGAGCGAGCGCGCCGCGACCCTTTCGGCAGAAAATTACCGCCTCGCCCGCATCCAGTTCCAGTACGGCGCGATCGACCAGCTTCGCTTGCAAGAGGCTGAGCGGGGTCTGCGGAATGCGGAACGCGGCCGAGCGATTGCCTATCGCCAGGCGAGTCTTGCCATGGCGGGGCTGTACGCCGCACTCGGCGGCGGCTGGCAGGCCGCACCATCGGGAGACCCATCGTGAAACATACCCTCGCCCTTTTTGGGTCAGCCTTCTTGCTGGCTGGCTGTTCCGAAACGGAAAAACCGCCCGAGCCCAGACCTGTCGCCTGGGTCGAAGTCGGCGCTTCGGAAACCACATCCGACGATCAAGTGACCTTCCCGGCGCGCGTACGCGCCGAACAGCGCGCGTCACTCAGCTTCGAAGTCGGTGGGACCCTCACCTCCGTACGCGCCGAGATCGGCGATCGGGTCGGACGCGGCGCGGTGGTCGCGACACTCGATTCCGCGACCTATCGCTTCAATGCCGCGTCTGCCGACGCGCAGGTCGTCGAAACCCGCGCGCGGCTTGCGCGCGCCCGACAGGAAGCGGAGCGACAGCGCGCGCTCTTTGCCGAGGGTGCAACCTCCGAGACGCGGCTGGAGACCGCCGATGCCGAGGTAAACAGTCTCGAGGCCCTTCTAGATGCCGGGCAGGCGCAGGCTGGCTCGGCGCGCGAGACGCTTTCCGATACCCGATTGCGCGCCCCCTTTTCGGGTCGTGTGGCGCGCAGGATCGTCGAGCCGGGCACCCAGGTCTCCCCCGGCCAGCCGGTGCTCGAGCTCGACGGTTTCGGAACCGAAGTGGTCTTCAGCGTCCCCGGAACGCTGCGCGATCGGCTTGCCACCGGTCAATCGGTCGAGGTGCTCCGACCGGGACGCGACGTGCCAGCTCTTGCGGCGACCATCACCGAGATTTCCAGCCGCGGCAGCGGGCCGGGCGCCTTCGAAATCGTCGCACGGGTGATGGCCGGTGAAGGGACGATCGAGCCCGGCGAGGTGGCCGAGGTTCGCCTGTCTCGCGACGCCGGTAACGAAGAACCGCGGCCACAGTCCGCCACTTACGCGATACCGCTGACCGCCATCATGCCCACCGGTCCCGATCGCGGAGAGGTATGGGTCGTCGACACGCAAACCGATAAAGTTTCCGCGCGCACCATCCGGTTCGAAGCGGCGAGCGAGAACCGCGTTACGGTAACGAGCGGGCTGAAGAGCGGCGACGTCGTCGTCAGCAAGGGAGCAGCCTTTCTGCAAACCGGTGAGCGCGTCAGTCTGATCGGCGCCGGCGCGCGGCGGTTCGCATCGTGAGCAATCTTTCGGAACTCGGCTTCCGCTACCGCGCGGCGGTTTTACTCATCGTCGTGCTCGCGATGATCTACGGCGTCGCGAGCTATTTCACGCTTCCCGCGCGCGAGGACCCCACAATCACTATCCGCGAAGCCGTGGTCGTTACCGCGCATCCGGGGATGGACGCGACACGGGTCGAGACCCTCATCACCACCCCGCTCGCCGAAGCTATCAAGACGATGCCCGAGGTCGACGAAGTGCGTGCCACTTCAATGGAGGGACAATCGATTATCCATGCCGAAGTCGCCTTCGCCACCGACGATCTTGATCAGGCGTGGGACGAACTGGACGAAAAGGTCGAGGAGACTGTGGGCCAGTTCCCCGAAGGTACGATGGCGCCAATCATCAACGACGAGTTCGGCGATGTCGCGGTCATTACGCTGGCGTTGCAATCTGCCGATTTCCCGATGGACGAGCTGGGCGATCTTGCGGAGCATGTGCGCGACCAGCTCTACACCATTCCCGGCACCAAGCGCGTCGACATCCTGGGTCGACCGCAGGAGCGGGTCTATATCGAGATGAGCAATGCGGTGCTCGCCCAACTCGGCGTTCCGCTCGATGCGGTCGCTGCGGCGCTCGCACAGCAGAACGTCGTGGCGCCCGGTGGCGCAATCGAGACCGAAAGCCGCCGATTGTCGATCGAACCGTCGGGCGCCTTCGAAACACTTGAAGACGTCAGAAACCTTTATCTCGACCTCGGCCCGGCAGGGACTATCCGGCTCGGCGATTACGCGCAGGTGAGCAAACGATCTATCGATCCTCCGTTGCAGCGCGCCTATTTCAACGGCGATCCTGCCATCGTCTTCGCCATCTCGATGGACGAGGCGCAAAGCGTCATCAACTACGCCGATCGCGCGCAGGAAACGATCGACGACATTCGCCAGTCGCTGCCCGCGGGTGTAACGCTTGAAACCATGACCTGGCAGGCCGAGCAGGTGAAGAACGCTGTCTACGGCGTCAGCTTCAACGTCCTCCAGACGCTCGCCATCGTGCTTGCGACCATGATCCTCTTCCTTGGCCTTCGCACGGGGCTCGTAATCGGTGCAGTGGTACCTGCGGTCGTGCTGATCACACTGGCAATCATGGGCATGTACGGCATCAAGCTAGAGCGTATGAGCCTTGCAACCATCGTTATCGCACTCGGCCTGCTGGTCGATAACGGCATTGTGATCGCGGAGGATTTCGAACAGCGCCTCGCCGAAGGCATCGACCGGCGCAAGGCTATCGGTCAGACGGGCGGAGAACTCGCCGGGCCGCTCCTCGCGTCGACACTCACCATTATCCTTGTGTTCCTGCCTCTCATGCTCGCGCAGCAGGAATCGGGTGAATACACGCGCAACATTTCGCTCGTCATCCTGATCGCTCTGTCGAGCTCTTGGCTGATCGCGGTCACGGTGATCCCCACCCTGTGCTATTGGTTCGCCAGGCCACCCGAGGAGCAACAGAAGGGCAAGATCAGGGCAAAGGTTGACGAAACGTTCGCCTGGGGATCGGCGCGCTACGAGAAGCTTCTTCGCTGGGCGCTCGCGCATCGCAAGCTCTATCTCGGCGGCATGGCCGCGCTGTTCGCTATCGCCGCGGCATCGCTGCAGCTGGTTCCGCAACAATTCTTCCCCTCGTCCGACCGTGCGCAGATACTCGTCTATGCCGACATGCCCGTAGGCACCTCGAGCGTTGCGATGGACGAAAAGGTTCAGGCGATCTCCGAGTTCATTGACGATGACGAGCGCTATCCAGACTTCGACAGCGTGGCTTCCTATTCAGGGTTTGGGGGACCGCGCTTCGTGCTGTCGCTCGCACCATCGGACCCAGCCCCCAATAGGGGTTTCCTCGTCATCAACGCGAAGGACGCGGAGGCGCGCGATGCCGGTGTCGAGCAATTGCGGCAGGACATGGCCGTGGCCTTTCCCGACACTCGGATGCGGATCGCGGGGATGTTCCTCGGGCCGAGCGATCCCAACGTGATCCAGGTGCAGGTTCGCGGCCCGGACCCCGATGTCCTGCTTGAAACGGGCGACAGGCTCGCGGGCATCCTGCGCGAGGTCGAAGGGACGATCGACATCTTCTCCGATTGGGAGGAACCGTCCATGCAATACAGGGTCGAGGTCGACCAAGCGGCCGCGCGTGCGGCGGGCGTGACCTCGGCCGACGTCTCGCGTGCGCTCACGACCTATTTCTCGGGGCAATCCGTAGGCGTCTATCGCGACGGCGATGATCTCGCGCCGATCGTCATTCGTGCTCCCGAAATCGAGCGCACCGATCCGGCCCGACTGGAAGCGGTGACGCTTGTCGGGGCGGAAGGAGCGGTCGTACAGTTGGGTGAAGTAGCGATGGCTTCGCTTGTCCCGCAACGGGGACGCATCCAGAGCGAGAACCTGATCAAGACGCTCACGGTCGAAGCGCGTCCTACCTCGGTCACCCCGCAGGACATGGTTCCGATGGTGCAGGACCAGCTCGACGAGCTCGAAGCGATGCTGCCGCCGGGCCATCATATCGAATGGGACGGCATTATCGCCGAGAGCTCGGAAGGCACCGGCGCGCTGCTCGCCAATCTGCCCCTGATGATGGGGCTGATCGTCATCATGCTGGTGATCCAGTTCGGTGCGTTCCGACAGGCCGGTGTCGTTCTCCTAGTCGTTCCTCTGGGCGTGATCGGTGCGGCAGCCGGGCTTCATATCATGCAGGCCGATTTCGGCTTCATGGTGATCCTCGGCCTGTTCGCTCTGTTTGGCATTATCATCAACAATGCCATCGTTCTCGTCGACCGCTGCGAGATCGAGCGCAGTGAAGCGGAGAAACGTGCACACGATGAAGGCAAAACGCGCGACGATGCTGACGTTGAGCAAGTAGCCGAAGCGGTGGTCCAGGCCGGCATGCGCCGGTTCCGACCAATCCTGATGACGACGATCACCACGATCCTCGGACTCCTACCGCTCATCATCGGACAGGACGTGCTTTTCTACGGCTTGGCCAGCGCTATCGCGTTTGGTTTGGTGTTTGCTCTGGCAATCACATTGGGCGCGGTGCCCGTTCTGTACGCGTGGTTCTTTGGCGCACAGTCCGCCAGCTCGAAATCAGGAAAGTGATGATTGTACCGTCAACATCCGGGGCTCGTAATTGGCATTCGACATTCGTCAACTAAGATATGCAATCGCTGCAGCGGATCACGGCAGCTTTTATCGCGCCGCCCGCGCCCTTGATGTTGAACAATCAACGCTCAGTCGCTCAGTTATGAAGCTCGAACGATCGGTCGGCGCTCAGCTATTCTTGAGGTCACACTCGGGTGTAGCTCCAACGACCGCCGGGTTGCGATTTCTGCGCAGCGCCCGACCTATGGTCGCCAATGCGGACCGGATGATCGCCAACACGCGCGCGGCGGGCAGTGGCCGTGCAGGAGGTTTCGTTGTCGGGTTCAACAACTCCGTCTCTGCTTGAAACCTTCGTGCTACGCTGGTCGCCGCGCAACGCGAGAACCCTGACCTTAAAATCAACGGCGTCGAATCGGACCGCAGTGCACTTTTCGCGGGTCTCGACAGCGGCGAGATCGATATAGCCATCTTGATGGGCGAGATCGCCCGCGATGATTGTCGGCACGCCTCGTTCTGGAGCGAGCACGTCGTCGCTGCGATGTCGAAGGGTCACGCACTCTATGAGCGTGACACTGTCAACTGGACTGATCTGCGTGGGCAGCGCTTTATGCTGCCGACCGCCGATCCCGGCCCGGACATCCGCGACATGCTGATCGGTATGTCCCCCGTCAGCACCTATGGCACAGATTTGAGGTTGTGATTCAAGGAGGATTTGGGCTTCGTCGTAGTGACGAAGGAACGAAGATGAAGCCCAAATCCTCAAGGTCCAAATTGCCTGCCGAGCAGGTGGTCAAGGACATCCGCCGCAAGACCCGTCGGCATTTTTCATCGGAAGACAAGATCAGGATCGTGCTGGAAGGCCTGCGCGGCGATGACTCGATAGCTGAGTTGTGCCGCAAGGAAGGCATTGCCCAGAGCCTGTACTACACCTGGTCCAAGGAGTTCATGGAGGCCGGCAAACGCCGCCTGGCTGGCGACACCGCCCGTGCAGCGACTACGGACGAAGTCAGGGATCTGCGCCGTGAGGCCCGCGATCTGAAGGAATGCGTGGCCGACCTCATCCTGGAGAACCGCTTGCTCAAAAAAAGCATGATCGCGGATGGGGGAGACGACG
>Ga0066860_10000972_pt1 | contig 12916 bp, 10 predicted proteins | sample ETN07SmetaG_FD_65601 | JGI IMG/M metagenome (GOLD analysis project Ga0066860, IMG submission 65601) | Marine microbial and viral communities from oxygen minimum zone, Eastern Pacific Ocean - ETNP2014F14-07SV275 | ecosystem: Environmental > Aquatic > Marine > Oceanic ... | reverse complement strand
GCTTCCGTAATAGAGCTGAAGCACCTCATACGGACCGGGCAGGCCTGGATCCGCCGCCTCGAGCACTTGATGCGCGAGCACGGTTGGCGCGTCACTCGGGGTCAGCTTGAGTGCCGGCGTGCATGCGCTCGCGAACATCGCGGCGCCCATGCAATAGCGGACCAGTCTCATCATTGCGCTTCGGTACCGGGAGAGGGGTTGGCAGCCGGAAACCTGGGACTTCCCGCTCGAGGGCGCCACGGTTAGCGTAGCGCTTCAACCCACCGCTCCGGAGACATGATGGCCAACCCCACGGTCACGTTTGAAACCAACCAAGGCAACTTCATTGCTGAGATGTTCGAGGACGTCGCGCCCAAGACGGCCGGCAACTTCCTCAAGCTCGCCAGGGAAGGTTATTACGACGGCATCATCTTTCATCGAGTGATCAGTGGATTCATGATCCAAGGCGGCGACCCGACCGGGACCGGCACCGGTGGTCCGGGCTACCAGATTCCCGATGAGTTCGCTGCGGAGCTAGCGCACACGCAGAAGGGCACCTTCTCGATGGCGAACTCCGGCCCCAACACCGGTGGCTCCCAGTTCTTCATCACTCTGGCCGCGACCCCGTGGCTGGACGGCAAGCACGCGATCTTCGGAAGGGTCACGACCGGACTCGATATCGTGGACAAGATCGGCGTGATCGATACGGGCCCCGGTGACCGGCCACGCGAAGATGTGGTGATGGAGAAGGTGACGGTCAACGAAGAGGCGCCTGCCGAGGAATCCTAGCCGTATCAGCTAGACGTCCTTGGAAGCACGACCGACGACGACGGTGATGTTGTCCGTGCCGCCGGCATCGAGCGCGTCCTGGAGCAACGCCTCGCACGCCTGCTGGGCGGATGTCATCGCCTGCAACCTCTCCTTGATCTGATCATTGGAGACGTGCTTGGTGAGGCCGTCGCTGCACAGCAAGTGCACGTACTTCCAATCGTTCTCGATCGAAGTCACCACCGGGGGCGACTCGACTCCACCGATCGCATTGGACAGCGTGTGCGACCACCAACCCCGGGACGCCTGCTCGGGCGTAAGCACGCCCTGATCCAGGAGGTCCTGCGCAACGGTCTGGTCCCGGGAGATCTGTACCAGGTCATCACCCTTCAGCACGTAGTACCGGCTGTCGCCCAACTGCACGAGATAGACCCTCGGCCAGACGCCGATCCAAAGCGTCAAAGTCGTGGCGGCCCTGCCCAGCGCCGGGTTCGCCTCTCGACGCTCCAGCACTCGCTCGTGCGCGCGTAGCGCAGCGGCCGCGAGCTTTTCGGCAAATACGCTGTCGTCGGTGGTGTCCACGGTGTAGTAGACGTGGACGCTCTCGGAGAGATACTGGGCCACCGCCTTGACCGCGACCCGGCTGGCTTCCTCGCCTCCGAAGTGTCCCCCGACCCCGTCCGCGACCATCATGAGCATCGCCAGGCGCTCCTGGTCCGCCGGGATCACCGAAACATTGGGAAGGCTCGTATGCAACACTTCCATCTGTTTCTTGAGCTGGCAGACCAGAAAGTGATCCTGGTTCTCGGTGCGCACCATGCCTTGGTGCGTGAGGGCGTAGATGTCGAGTTGGTCGTCGGTGGGCTTTGCCCTGACGCTCGTCGAGCCGGTGGTGATGTGCACGGGACTCTCAGCCGATCGGGGGCGGAAGCTGGCCGATCTCATACCCCTTGGGGGGTTCGGCGCCCAGCAGGTGGCGCACGAAATAGTCCCAGCGGCGTCGCATCATATACGGCTCGTTTCCGAAGCCGTGGCTGCGGTTCGGCATCAAGATCAGATCGAAATCCTTGTTGGCGTCGATGAGCGCGTCAACGACGAGCATCGTGTTCGAGGGCGGCACGTTCGAGTCCATCGTGCCGTGAGCGATGAGCAGCTTACCCTCCAGATTCTCCGCGAGCAACTGATTGGCTTGATTGTCGTAGTTGCTAGTCCCATCCGGGTTGACCTCCAGCAAGCCCTGCCACTTCTCACCCCAGTCATCCTCGTAGTTGCGGTTGTCGTGGTTGCCCGCCTGCGATACCGCCACGCTGTAGAAGTCCGGGTAGCGCATGATAGCGTCGGCAGCAGCAAAACCGCCTCCAGAATGGCCGAAGATCCCGACGTTGTCGACATCGATCCACGAATAGCGCTCAGCTAGTTGCCGGATCCCGGCGATCTGATCGGGCAGTCCGTTGTCACCCATGTTGCCGTAGTACGTCTCGTGAAATTCTTTCGAGCGCCCTGGCGTTCCCATCGCGTCGAGCTCGATGACTACGAAGCCAAGCTCGGCAATCGATTGCAGGTCGCGGTGCGACGCCCGAAAGCTGCGGCTTCCCACGCTGCCGCTCTGCGGACCCGGGTACAGATAGTTCACCACCGGATACTCGGCATCCTCGTCGAAGTCCTGCGGACGGAAGAGGAGGCCGTACAGGTCTGTCATGCCATCTCGAGCCTTCACGCTGAACGGCATAGGCGGCTGCCAACCCGAGTCTACCAATCCCGAAATGTCCGCCTGCTCGAGCGTCATGAGCGCGCGGCCACCGCGGTCGCGTAGCACCGTTACAGGGGGCACCACGGGTGTCGAGTAGGTGTCGACGAGGTAGTCGCCGTGCGGTGAGAACGAGGCGGTATGGTTCGCGCTGTCGGGCGTCAGCAGTGTGACCTCGCCATCGTCGAGGTCGATCTCATAGAAGTATTGGAAGTAGGGGTCACCGTGCTCGCGCTCGTTGCCGCGCACCGTGACGGTGCGTGATGGCTCGTCGACTTCGATGATGTCCAGCACGTTCCAGTCGCCCGTGGTGACCTGGCTCTCGAGGGCACCGGTGCGCACGTCGTAGAGGTAGAGGTGGCCCCAGTTGGCGCGCTGGCTGAACCAGAGGATCTCGTTCGACTGCGAGAGATACCGCCAGCCGTTCGACTCGAAGAAGGTCGACTCGACCTCCTCGAAGAGGTCCGTAACTCGACCCGTTGAGATGTTTGCGAGGCGTACGTGGGCACTCTTGTGGTCCCGCGAACTGGATACGAAGGCGAGTGTCTCGCTGTCCGCTGACCATTCGACGTCGCCAAAGCTACGGCCACACCTGATGTGATCGCTGCACGTCGAGCGGTGTTGGTCCGGGAGCATGTCGAAGCGAACGATGCGGTCGGCCTCGGGCCGGTCCAGGTCGATCACGATTCTCGAAATGCGGAAGATCACCGAGTCCTCGGGCAACGGATATTTCCACGCGCTCAGTTCGGGATGGCCAACCTGCGTATTCACCAAGTACATCATTCCGACGCCACGCGCGTCGTGCCGGAAGGTCGCAATCTTGCGCGAGTCGGGGGACCACTTCACGACTGCCGCGTCGCTCCTAGTCCATCCTGCGTTGTCGGTGGCATATCCGAAGTCCTCGTGGCCATCGGTCGTCAGGCGGGTCTCCTCACCCGTCGCTACGCTTCGCACCCACAGGTTGTGATCGCGACGGAACGCTTCCAGGCGGCCATCGGGCGAGGCCACCAGAAGGCGTGAAGCGCTTGGCATCGGCGGGGAACCCACCGAGCGGCAGCGGTACGGATCCGTCGTACAGCGATAGCGACCGGCACGCCTCAACTCGACGGTCAGCTCACCAGGTGCGAAGGCCAGGCCTTCGATCGGAAGTGTCGTCGGCGACATGCCGGAGCGGCCGGTCGCGGCGGTAAGCGCCGTGGCGAGTCTCGAGTGATCGAACGCCGGTTCACGGTTCCTCGAATCGGGATCGACGAGTATGAACTCGGTTCCTTCAGGCACACGACGCTCATACCAAAAGCGTCCGTCCGCGAGCCAGTGCGGCGTCACCGACGCGCCGAAGACGAGCGGATCGGTGTAACGGCTCAGAAGTCGTTCGGAGCGCGCATAGTCATCCGCGGTGAGCTGGCGCCTCGTGTCCTGAGCCGTGGCCGGTGCAGCCACGACGACGAGCGCAAAGAAAAGGGCGGCGGGAAACCGCATGGTCTTCCTCCACAAATACGACGTCAATCAGATGAGGGGGGGCTACCAAGATCGTGAGGGGACCTGCCGACGGGCAAATCGAGAACAGCGGGTGACGCGACTTGAGGTCGCGTCACCCCACCCCTCGCTTAGGCGTCAGCCGCCGCGCTTGCCGGTAAATGGCCGAGGACCACCGCCGCGACCGCCGCGACCGCCGCCAGCGATCTGACCCTCCATGGAGTCGCCGTCGAACGTGCCCGAGTACTCCTGGGTGAAGGAGTTGTCTCCGAAGCTCAGCGTCATGCTGAAGCTGAAGCTGTTCCCGTCGACCGCTCCGTCCTCGATGTCGAACTCTCTGGTGCCACCGCCACCGCCACCACCACCGCGTCGACCACCGAGCGTGAGCGTGAGCGTACCTGTGAGCGAGCCGCCGCTCTGCACTAGTGCGAGCGTCGAGGTCCGTTGGCCACGCTGTGTCTCCTGCGTGAGCTCCCACGTTCCCGTGAGACTCTGGGCCGCGACCGGGGCCGCGGAGAGAGCCGCTGCCGCGACGAACGCGGCCAAGACTGTACCATACTTCATGGAGGACTCCTGTCCCGTAGCGAAAACTGCCTTACCAGCATGAAAGACCCGGGAAAGGGATTGTTCGTTAGCACGCGTCCGCGCAAGGGTGCCCGCTTCGGAGGCTCCCTAGGCTCGACGCACCGCTTCTACGAAGGCGGACAGTGGGGCGCTCATGAGTTACCCCGCCGGGTCCCGTATTCCTGAGCACAGATCGACACCTGCCGGTCGCACCGTGCGAATGGCCTCCGCGACATTCTCGGGCCCGAGGCCACCGGCCAGGAAGACCGGAACGTCGAGGCGCGAGACGATTTGGGCGCTGACTGCCAGTCGTGCGTACGGCCGGTCCCACCGAGTTCTGGGACCAGGGCGGATGGTCGACCGGAGTCGAGCAGCACGAAATCCGAACCGACCGCCGCGGGCTGGGCCTGCTCGAGCGCCTCAGGCCCACCAACGTGCACGACTTGGAGGATGTCGATGGACCCGGCGGCGGCCTTGATCGAGAGGCGAACGTCGGCAGGCACCTCCCCGACGATCTGGACGGCCGTGACTCCGGTCGTTCGCGCATGTCCGATAATCGAGTCGGCGTCGGTGTGTGCCGTCAGTAGAACAGCGGTGACTCCCGTTGGCACCGCGCCGACAATCTCTGCGATGCGGTCGGCGGCGATGGGGCCGGGGCCGCTCGGCATGGCCGCCACCAGTCCCACGTGAGTCGCACCTGCTGCGGCTGCCATCTCGACCTCGGTGTCGTTTTGGATGCAGCAGATCTTGATGAGCACCGGGGGAGGCGCGCGATCCTAGAAGAGCTCGCCGGCGTCGTGCTAAAGCGGCTCGCCTGGGGGCCTCACCTGCCCTCTCGGATTCTTCGCCTTCTGCACGAGCTTTTCGATCTTGGTGACCAGGTTGTCGTCCTCCGGGTCGCTCACACCGAACAGCCCGTCCTCGGACTCGGCCTAGTCCATCCGCTCGATTACACCGTGCAGATTGATCCACTTGTCGAAGCGCTCACTCATGCGCACGACCGAATAAAAGAGTCGGGGGCGCTTGCCACGCCCGGCGATGAAATCGATGGCGATCGCGCCGATGGACACCCAAAAGGCGAACAAGTCTATCGCGCCGTCGAGCAGCAACTTGACCTGGAAGATCGCGAAATCTCGGAGCGTAGCGTTCCGCGTGGCGACCGTAAGTGGCTTCTTATGAGGCATGTCTACAAGGCATCATGTTTGCGCGCGTTGTGACAGGCCCTTACGTCACGATAGGGAAGGAGGTTCAGATCTGATCGTTCAGCGGCATCGTCGCGGGGTGTGTCGACTCGGAGCGGTCAGGAACCTTCCCCTTGAGGGGTCGTAGGAAAGAAACTCGCCGCGCCTGACAATCCAGAAAACACTGCCGATGAGGCTCACTTGCAAAGCCAGCTCAACGCTGGCCGTTTTCGCCGTCTCCCTGTCCGTCGGGGCGTGCGAGCCGCTCGCTGACGCGCTGGAAGAGCCCACGCAGTTCGTCTCACCGGGGTCAGAGCTCATGGCCCAGCAGGCGCCGCAGGTCCAGCGCCCAACCGCCTCAGGCGCGCGCGGGCCACGCATGGACCCTTCGGAGGCTTCGGGTCGCTGGCCATTCTATTGGACGCGGGCCGCGTACTCTGGCTACGGGCGTGGCGGTTGGGGCCGCGGCGGTAGTTGGGCCACCGACTTCCCGAAGGGCGATCGGCAGTTCCTATTCGTGCTCAAGCGACTCGTGCGCCTCGACGCGCACGACTGGGAGAACGCAGTCAGCCTGGCGGACCCGGTGCTCCGGCGCTTCCCGGTCATCTACATGGTCGAGCCCGGCTACATGGACATGACCGACTCCGAGGTCGCAGGGCTCCGCCGTTTTCTCGACGCGGGTGGCTTTCTGATCGTCGACGACTTCTGGGGCATGCGGGAATGGAACGTGTTCGAGTACAACATGCGCCGCGTCTACCCGGAAAGGCCCATCGTCGATATCAGGCTCGACCACAAGATCTACTCCGCGTACTACGATATCGAAGAGGTCAAGCAGGTGCCGGCCATCGGCTTCACTCGCCGCGGATCCACCGCTGAGTGCTGGGGCTGCGAGCCCGAGGTCAAGGGCATGTACGACGATGAAGGCCGACTCATGGTCATCATCAACTTCAACACGGATCTGGGAGATGCCTGGGAGTGGGCCGAGGATCCTTCATACCCTCTCCAGTATTCGACGTACGCCTACGAAATGGGCGCGAACATGATCGTCTACGCGATGAGCCACTAGAAACCTCGGGACGACCACGATGGACCGCATCTTCGAATTCTTTTTCAAGTACCGACCCCTCGTGTTCGAGCAGGGAGACTTCACGTTCGCTGCACCGGGCACCGTCCGCATGTGGCTGATCGCGGCGGGAGTGGTCGGGGCCGCCGCCGTGGCGAGCTACACCGTCGCCCGAGCCAAGAGCACGGTCTTCGATCGCGGGATCATGGCCGGGCTGCGCGTCGCGCTGTTCGCGCTGCTCGTCTTCTGTCTCCTGCAGCCGGCACTCATTCTTTCGACGGTGGTGCCGCAGCAGAACTTCGTCGGCGTGCTCATCGACGACTCCCAGAGCATGCTGCTGCTGGATGAGTCAGGCACCCCCCGCACGTCCTTCTTGCAGGATGCATTCACGCCGGACGAGAGCGCGCTGCTCACCGCTCTGTCCGATCGCTTCGTGCTTCGCTTCTTCCGCTTTTCCGATGTCGCGAGCCGCATCGACGGGCTCGGTGACCTGACGTTCGACGGCACACACACCGACCTCGGTGGCGCACTCGACGCCGCGCGCGAGGAGCTGTCGGGCGTGCCGCTGTCGGGCCTCATCCTGATCACCGACGGCGCGCACAACTCCGACCGGCCCCTGACCGAGTCCTTGGTCCCACTCCAGGCGGCCGGCGTCCCAGTTTTCACGGTGGGACTCGGCGAAGAAGTAGTTGCCCCCGACATCGAGATGGGGCGGGTCGAGATACCGCGATCCGTGCTCGAGGGCTCTGCACTCGTCGTGGACGTCGTCGTGACGCAGATCGGGCTGGGACGGAAGACCGTGCCGATCATCGTTGAAGACGACTTGAAGATCCTGGCTGAGGAAACAGTCGACCTGGGCCCGGACGGAGAGCCGGTCGTCGCACGCATCAGCCTGAAGCTGGAAGGCGAAGGTCCCAGGCGTATTCACTTCCGCATCCCGCCTCAATCGGGGGAGCGCGTCGAACGTAACAACGCTCGCACGGTCCAGATCGAAGTGCGCGGGGAACGGGAGAAGATCCTGTACCTGGAGGGTGAGCCCCGTTTCGAGCTGAAGTTCATGCGCCGGGCCGTAGCCGACGACGAGAATATCCAGCTCGTGATCTTGCAACGCACCGCAGAAGGCAAATTCCTGCGCCTGGAGATCAGCGACAGCACCGAGCTGCAGTTCGGCTTCCCCGCCAGCCGCGAAGAGTTGTACCACTATCGCTCGCTGATCATCGGAAGCGTGGAGGCTTCATTCTTCGCTCACGACCAGCTTCAGATGATCGCCGACTTCGTGTCCGAGCGGGGGGGCGGCCTGCTCATGCTCGGTGGCCGCAGCGCTTTCGCTGAAGGCGGCTGGGCAGGCACGCCGGTCGAGGAGGTGATGCCGGTGGTGCTGGGCGAGCCCGCCGGTGGCGAAGAGGGCTTCTTCGCGGAGATCGTTGTGAAACCGACGCCCGCGGGGCTGGCGCATGCCGCGGTTCAGCTCGGCGAGGACGGCGAAGGCGTGAGCGAACGCTGGGATTCGCTCCCCCCCGTCACGATCGTCAACCCGATCTCGGAAGTAAGGCTCGGAGCGACCGCGCTACTGACCGGAACCAGCCCCGACCTGCCCGATGATCAGGTGGTACTGGCCTTCCAGCGTTACGGGCGGGGCAAGTCCATAGCGATGACGGTGCAGGACTCCTGGCTGTGGCAGATGATACCTGCGCTCGAAGATCAGAGTCACGAGACCTTCTGGAAGCAGGTTCTGCGGTGGCTCATCGACGGCGTGCCAGAAAGCGTCGAAGTGGTCACGGACCAGGAGCAGGTGGAGCCTGAGGAGAGCGTGCGGCTCATCGCCACGGTCGGCGATTCCACGTACATCGAGGTGAACGATGCGTCTGTGACTGCGCGCATCACGAGCCCGAGTGGGCTCATCGAGGAGGTTCCGGTAGAGTGGACCGTCGAGCGTGACGGTGAATACGTGGTCGAGTTTCGGCCGAGCGAGCTCGGCGAGTACGAAGTCGAAATCACTGCTGAGCGAGATGGGAACACGCTGGGCTCCGACCGCACCTATCTGTACACCGCTGCCAGCGACGAAGAATACTTCGGTGCGAACCGGCACACGCAGACGCTACGCCGTATCGCCGATGAGACGGGCGGTCAGTTTTACACTCCCGAGGACGTCGCGTCGCTCCCCGACGACATCAGGATTACGGGCGCGGGCGTGACGCTCGTAGAGCAAATGGCGCTCTGGGATATGCCGTTCCTCTTCTTCCTGATGCTGACACTCATGGGCGCGGAGTGGGGCTTCCGCCGCTTGAGGGGCCTGGTGTGATCCAGGGTCGCGTGCCCATCGCCGGCGCGCGCGTTCTTCTCGCCACGCTGCTCACGGGCATCGTGTTTCCGCTGGGTTTGCAAGCCCAGGGCGAGACGCATGCGATCATCGTCGTGGGACTGGGTGGCAGCGCCCAGTACCGGGAGCGCTTTCACAACCAGGCAGCCGCCTTGAAGGCCGCGCTCACGGAGCGGCACGGCATCCCCGCAGAAAATGTGATCTATCTGGGCGAGCGACCGGAAGACGCGCCCGACGTCATCGCGGACAAGTCGACGCGCGCCAACCTTTTTAGGGTGTTGGGCGAGGTGGGTGCGCGCGCCCAGCCTATGGATCGCCTGCTCTTGGTTCTGATTGGGCACGGGACCTCGGATCGCAACGAAGCTCAGTTCAACATTTCAGGCCCCGACCTCACCCCTTCGGACCTGCAGACCGCCCTCATCCCCTTCCCGACGCAAACCATCGCGCTCGTGCACACGGGTAGCGCTAGCGGAGGCTTCCTCACTCCGCTGTCGGGTCCCAACCGGGTCATCATCACCGCAACGCGCACCGCCCGTGAGCGCAACGCGACGGAGTTCCCCGAGTTCTTCGTCGAGGCATTCACAGACGACGGTGCGGATCTGGACCACGACGAGCGCATCTCCCTGCTCGAAGCGTTTCTGTACGCCCGCCAAGAGGTCGAGCGGCGGTACCAAGAGCAGAACGAGCTCCTCACAGAGCACGCAATCCTGGACGACAACGGCGACGGCGAAGGAAGTCACGATGCCGGACTCACGGGACTGGACGGCCTGCTCGCGGCGACGTTCCAACTGGGTGGAGCCGCAGGAACTTCGGCTCAGACCCCTGACGATCCGGAGCTCGTTCGCCTCTACGAAGAGCGCGTCGAGATCCAGGAGCGCATCAGTCAGTTGCGAGCGGTGCGTGACGCCTTGGCAGAAGACGCATACCTAGCGGAGATGGAGGAGCTGCTCGTCGAACTGGCTCTCAAGACCCGTGAAATCCGAGCGCTCGAGGGTGGCAACGAGTGAGACCCGTAGGATCGCTATGGGTCCTATTGTTCCTGTGGGCCTTGCCGGTGGACGGCCAGACCGTCACCGAGGCCGACGAGGACCTGCGTAGCGGCAATTACGAGGACGCCGAACGCACCTTCAGACGCGCGCTCAGGGACGACCCGTCGTCGCTCAGCGCACGCCGGGGCCTGATCGAGGTGCTCGTAACCACCGGTGAATACGACGATGCGCGAAGCGTTGCGCTCGAGGCTCCGGAACCGGTGGGCATCGCCAACTCGCTGGGCGAGGTTCTCGTACTCAGCGGGAAGCTCGACGAAGCCGATGCGGCGTTTCGGCGAGCGATCGATGGCAACGCGCCGGACGCGCTGACCGCGGAAGCCAACCTCGCGGAGCTTCTCTTCAATCGCGGCGAACTCGACGAGGCGATGAGACGCTTCGACCGCTTCATCGACGTGTACAACGCGGCAGACGGTAGACTGCGTGCCGCGGAGCTCGTCGCGGTAGGGCGCGCGATGAGCTACCTCGGGCGCACGACTCCGGTGCTCTTCCACGACGCGCTCAAGGCCTACGACGAGGCGTCCGGCGTCGATCCGGGATGGGCCGAGCCACTCGTGCGGGTTGGAGCACTATTCCTCTCGAAATACGACAGCCAATCGGCTCAGACGGAGTTCAATAAGGTCCTCGCTCTAAACCCCCGCCATCCTGCTGCGCTACTCGGGCTCGCGGAAGCGCTCGAATTCGACAACGCCCCGGGGGCGAGTAACGTGCTGAATCGGCTGCTGGAGGTGAACCCGAACCATGCGGAGGCCAGGGCCCTGCTCGCCGCCCAGCACCTGACTCGCGAAGGGCATGCGGAGGCGCGCGCTGAGGCTGAGAAGGCGCTCGGTGTGAACCCCAACGCGCTAGTGGCGCTGACTGCGCTCGCGGGTTCGCACATGCTCGCTGGGGATGACGCTGACTTTCGCGAGGTTCGCTCACGCGCACTAACCATCAACCCGCGGTATGCGGCGCTCGACGCGACGCTCGCCGAGCTGTCTGTTCGCACCCGCCGATACGCACAGGCGGTCACACGCGCCAAGGCTGCGATCGAGCTCGACTCGGCCTCCTGGGAGGCGTGGGGTCTGCTCGGCTTGAACGAGCTGCGCCTGGGCAACATCGAAGTGGGAAACGCCCACCTCGAACGCGCCTTCGAAGGCGACCCCTACAATCCGTGGTTCAAGAATACCCTCGACCTGCTGGACACCTTCGAGCGCTTCGAGTCGATCTCGACGGAGCACTTCGAGCTCTTCCTGCACGGCACCGAGTCGGACTTACTCGCGACCTACCTGGCCCCTATCGCGGAAGAGGCCTACGACAGCCTCTCCCGCCGGTACGGAGTCGAACCGCCGCTACCAGTTCGGGCTGAGCTCTTCCCGAGTCACGCGGACTTCTCGGTACGTACTCTCGGTGAGCCGGGGCTCGGCGCGCTCGGTGTCAGCTTCGGAAGCGTGCTCGTCATGGACTCTCCCGGCGCGCGCGAGCTCGGCGACTACAACTGGGCGTCGGTCTTCTGGCACGAGCTCGCGCACACGTTCCACTTGGGTATGACCGACCACCGTGTGCCGCGTTGGTTCTCCGAAGGCCTCGCAGTGCACGAGCAGCGCAAGGCGCGCCCCGGATGGGGTCACCAGCCGGACATCCCGTTTCTGCGAGCGCTCCGGGACGGCGACCTCAAGAAGGTGAGCGATCTGGACGACGGTTTCATGCGGCCCGACTATCCGCAACAGGTGATCTTCTCCTACTACCAGGCGTCGCTCGTCTTCCAAGTCATCGAGGAGCGGTACGGCTTCGACGCCATTCGCAACATGCTCGAAGGGTACCGCCGCGGGGAGACCACGGTGGACCTCTTCGAGTCCGTCCTGGACAAGCCACTCGAGGAGTTCGACGACGAGTTCGACGACTACTTGAAGACGCGCTTCAGCGGGCCGCTGCGGGGACTCGTCGAAGTCGGTGACCCGCCGGGCGCGACAGCGAACACCAGCGATCTGGAGAACTTCGTGCTGGGCAATCCCGGGGACCTGGTCGGGAGGCTCCGGTTGGGCGCTGCGCTGATCCGTGAGCAACGGTTCGACGACGCCAAGCCTCACCTCGACGCGGCACTACGCATTTTTCCCGAGTATGGCGGAGCGGACAGCCCCTATTGGTATTTGGCGCAGATCCACCGGGCGGAAGGCGACCTGGAGCGCGCCGCCGCCGCGCTGGAGCGTCTGACCGACTTTTCCGAGTCCAACTACGCCGCCTTCGTGATGCAAGCCGACCTGCTCGAGCAGCTCGGTCGCCCCGAGCAGGCGGCGCGCTCGCTCGACAAGGCAGTGCTCATCTGGCCCTACGACATCGACCTGCACCTGCGCCTCGCCGAATTGCACAGCCAAGTGAGTTTCTTCGAAGGAGCCGTGCGCGAGCGCTCAGCAGTCGTTGCTCTCAACCCCACAGACATGGCGGAAGCGCTCTACCTGCTCGCGGTGGCTCACCAGGACGCGGGCGACCGCATGAGCGCGCGCCGCGCGATCTTGCAAGCGCTCGACCTTGCGCCCAACTACGAAGAAGCTCTTGAACTACTGCTCGAGATCCGGGCGGGTCGATGAGCGGCGGCAAGATCCTGATTGCGCTGCTGCTTGTCGGCACCGCTACAGCGTGGGGTGTAGGCATCGGGGAGTCCCCGTCGGCGCCGAGAGAGGGTGCCGCGGCTGCAGCAGCGCAGTCGTACGCCGACATCAACGCACCGTTCGACAGCAAGTACCACTTCGTGCGCATACGGTACGACGGCGGCGGCTTCCGGGGGTCTCGACG